>JGI24705J35276_12238511_pt1 | contig 24606 bp, 24 predicted proteins | sample TergutNt197P4_FD_35276 | JGI IMG/M metagenome (IMG submission 35276) | reverse complement strand
TTGGCCTCGTCGAGCCCCTCGTAACATTGCAGGCGGATCATCTTCATGCCGCGCCACGCGGCGATCGCCTTGGCAAGTTCCGTCTTGCCGACGCCGGCAGGCCCTTCGACCAGGATCGGCTTTTCGATCTGTTGCGAAAGGTAGACGGCGGTCGCGATCTGTCGGGTTGCGATGTAGCCTTGTGCGGCAAGGCCGCTTTCCACTGCCTCGATCGATGTCGAGGGTCGCTGTTCAGCCACGAATGGGCGCTCCGGATGCTTATTGTTGGGGCTGTTCTGCCCCCGTTACCGGCAAAGAACAAGCCTCGATTTGGATGGAAGGCCTCAATGTGGCGGCATTTTTCCGCATGCCGCAAAATATCGGTGGGTTTCGTGCGCCTCTCCATCACGGAATGCCGCAGTTTGCCATAGATCGTCCGTCGGGCTGTGCGGTCGCCCCCCTTCACACATATAGTGGACTGAGAACGTGCCGTTCATGCGGCACCGCACCACGATCGAGCAACTGAGGAGCAACCCCATGACTCACACCATTCGCTTTCACAGGACCGGCGGTCCCGAAGTCCTGGTCTGGGAGGAGGTGAATGTCGGCAAGCCGGGCCCGGGGGAGGCGCGCATTCGCCACACCGCCGTCGGCCTGAACTTTGTCGATATCTATAATCGTTCGGGCCTCTATCCTGCCCAACTGCCAAGCGGACTCGGCAGCGAAGCCGCCGGCGTCGTCGAGGAAGTCGGACCTGGGGTTACCGAACTGAAGGCGGGAGATCGCGTCGCCTATGGAGCCTCGCCGCTCGGCGCCTATTCCGAGGTGCGCCTGATCCCTGCCGATCGTCTGTTGAAACTGCCCGATGGTATCGATGACAAGACGGCGGCCGCGATGATGCTGAAGGGGCTCACGACGCAGTACCTGATTCGGCAGACCTATCGCGTGAAAGCCGGAGACACGATCCTGCTGCATGCCGCGGCCGGCGGCGTCGGGTTGATCCTCAGCCAATGGGCGAAGCATCTGGGTGCGACCGTGATCGGGACCGTCAGCAACGACGACAAGGCCAAGCTCGCAAAAGCCCATGGCTGCGATCATGTGATCATCTACACGCGCGAGGATTTCGTGAAACGCGTCGAGGAGATCACGGGCGGGAAGAATGTGTCGGTGGTCTATGATTCCGTCGGCAAGGACACTTTCCTGAAATCGCTCGATTGCCTCGCTCCGCTCGGCGTCCTCGCATCCTTCGGCCAGTCTTCCGGCGCCGTCGAGCCACTCAATCTCGGTCTGCTCGCGCAAAAGGGGTCGCTCTATGTCACACGGCCGACGCTCTTCACCTACGCTGCCAAGCGCGAGAATCTCGTCGCCATGGCCAGGGAACTGTTCGATGTCGTGAAGTCGGGCGCGGTCAGGATCGAGGTGCGCCAGACCTATCCACTGAGAGAGGCGGCGAAGGCGCACGCCGATCTCGCGGCGCGCAAGACGACCGGGTCGACCGTGTTCCTGGTCTGAAGCGTGCACGGCGCCGCGTGCTCCTCCGGCGTTCTGACCCTAACGATTTGATCTTGTTATTCCGGGGGACTCCGGCACGTCGAAGCCGGAGCCCGGAATCCACAAGTGCGATGGGCCACTCACGCCCATTCATGCTTGCGCAGGTCGCGGGCATGGTCGAAGCGGATGGCCTGAAGGTCAGTATCCTCGCAAGAAATTTCGGGAAGCGCCGCCTCGGCAAGAATTTCCTCGGTGACGTCGTTTGCCGAGCAATCGATGATCTCGTGAACGAAGCTGATGTTCTTGTACTCGCCGGACGCAATGCGCGAAATCACCTCGCGCCTGGTGATCTCCGGATCGACGACCGCCTCGCGGCCGCGCCTGCCGTAGTCGATCATCACGACGAAATATTGCACTGGTGACCCTCCGCTCTTCAGCCGAAGTAGCGGAGCCATTATTTCTGCAAATCAGAAATAAATCAAGTTCCATTTCTGAAAAACAAAAATGAGTCGCGGGAGCTGGATCGGTAGTCCCATCGCCAGCCCCCCGGGCGGTGCGGTCCGGGGGCACTCGTGGCGGCGAGCTCCGTTATCGAGACCTTGTTTTCCGCGTCCGCGCCGACCTGGAGCGCAACCGTTCGAGCTGCCCCCGTGGCATGGTGAGGCAGATCTCTCCGACCCACTCCGGTTTCACGCCGACAATCGTCTTGGCGTTGAAGCTCGTGAGGTTAACGACGGAGGGGGTTTTCCCTCGTTCGATGGTTTTCAGATAACGCTGTCCGGTCTTCAGCCGGACCACGGCCTCTTCGCCGAAGAAACTCGAAATCGGATACCGCTGCTCCCGATAGACAACGATGATGTCGCCGTTCTCGAACTTCGGCAGCATCGAATCGCCCGTCACTTCGAAGGCAATGGTCTCTTCCATGATCGGGAAGGGCAGCTGGACTTCCCCCAGACCCTCGGGCGGGACCTGCTCAATGTCGGGTTCGATCACGGCGCCTGCACCGACCCGGCCCATGATCGGTGCCAAATTCAGCTCCAGATACTCCATGATCGGTAGGATTTCCGAGGCTTTGACCAGGCGCTCTCCGCCCAGGATTTCGGAGACCGCGCCCGGGCGCACGCCCATGGCCTCTGCAAGCCCTCCCTTGGACTTGCCCGTCTTGGCCAGTCCCCGTTCGATCATTGCGACATCCAGCATGGTGATTCCCCTCGATACTGTTAGCTTGTCCCTGTATTTCCGAAATTCGGATTTAATGCAATTGCGAATATCCGAAACATGTTGACTTTTGATTCGGAATACCGGAAGTTAGTGGTCGGCGTGCGGGGCAGGGGCTCGATTGGCGCGCATCACAAGGCAGACAGCATGGAACCGAGCAATTGGCCGCCGGAGCGCTGCGACGCGCTGCGCGAATATTTCGTCAAGGGAATGTCTTATTCGGAGATCGCCAAGGCAATTAACGCAAGATTCGGTACGAGCTACACCCGAAATGCCGTCCTTGGCCGCGCCAAGCGGATGGGGTTGGTCGCTCCCGAGCGCATCAAGAGCCCATCGATCGTGCCGCCACTGCTGGCCGGGCAACGTCCGGCGCGTCGGCGCGAATCGGGCTCCTCGCTCTTGTCGCCGATTCGGCCAGCCAAGTCTGTGCCAGCGTCTGCGCTGGCGCTGGCCCACGCAGAACCCGTCAAGTTGCGCTGCGTCGGTATCCGGCCACGGCTGATCTCTTTGGTCGAACTCGAGCCTGGCGACTGCCGCTATCCCTACGGTGGCGACAAGGAGGGCGAGGAAATCGCCTTCTGCGGGCACGCGAGACAACCGGGCTCGAGCTATTGCGCGCCGCATTTTGGCCTGACCCGAGCCAGCGGCGCCGCGGCCGAGCGAGCAGGGGGGCAAGTGGGGCAAGTGGCGTTGAGGCTCGTCGTGACGACGTAACGGCGCCACGCACCATCCGTCAGCATTTTCATCCTCATCATTTGCAGGGAGCATCCGTAAATGGCGCGCGTCAAACGCAGCAAGTCGTACCGGCTCGCGAAAATCTACGATCGCCGAACGCGCGATCTGCCGCTCAATGCCGAGGTCGCGTCGGTCGAAGTCGATGATCCCCTGGCGCTGGAGCCCGGCGAAAAGATCGTCGCATTGCGATCCATCCGCAACGATCCGCTCGGACGACTACACTCGCATCATCAGATCGACGAAGCGCAGTATCGGGGAGGTCGCGCGTTCCAGAGCGACTGGGAGCGGGCAGAGCGCGGACCGCAGGCCGTTGATCCATCCCGCGAATATGTCGATGGCGTGCGCGGGCGCGAGCCGGTCACCGAAAGCCAGCGCCAGGCGGTGCTGCGGCTGAACCGGATCGAGCGTGAACTCGGTGCTGACGGCGCTACGCTGGTGCATGAAGTGCTGGTCCTCGGATTGACCATGGAGCAGATCGGCCTGCGCCGATCCGTACGCAGCCAGCGCTGGAGCGACTATTTTGCCCGGCGTTTCCGCGAGTGCCTGGATCGGCTGGCGCTGATCTACGGTTTTACGACGGCCAGCCCGCCCGGCGCGGGGCCGCGATGAAACAGACCGAGCACAAAGTTGTACCGGCCGTACCGTAACATCCAAGCCTGCCGTGCTAATGTGCCGTTCCGAAAATGCGCAGATGAGGGGCCGATTATGGACTTCCCTTGGTTGTGGCGCCGAAAATTTGACCCGTTCCAGCGGCTATTCACAGAATGCCGGGCGGCATGCAGACGCAGATTCAACACCGGCGAGCTGGGCAGGGGATCTGACTTGAGACCGCGGCTCCCGCGGTCCTTGCATCATATCTGGATCGGCGACACCATACCGGACCCGTACAATCGATGCGCAGAGGAAAATCGCCAATTCTGCCTTGAAAACAAGATCGAATATCGGCTCTGGGGGAACCAAGATCTCGAAGACGCGCAGGCCTGCGACGAAAGGCTCAGAACGATACTGAACTCGGTTCCTGCCGGCGATTGGGCATGCAGGAAGGATGTATTTGCCCTTTGGATTCTCCTGCAGCGGGGTGGTGTAGTGGCAGACTGCTCGATACTGGTGAAGCCGGAATTTGTGAAAGCATTCGATCACGTCGAGCATCTGTTCTTTTATCCAGACGACTCGCCCGACATAAGGCGACTGCCTCATGCAATTCCATGCCCGATCACCTTTGTCGGCGCTCCGGCGAGGTCGCCCTTGATCGAAGGAATTTATGATGGCTTCGCTCGCTTCTGGCAGAGCGACTATCTTCGCATGAACAAGCTGTACACGCACCCAGTCCGCTTCGGAGATCGAACAGTGCCGCACGGATGGATGGCGCAGCTCTATATCAATGAATGCCTGATGGATTATCTGCTTGCGCGCTCACCGGGAAAAAACCCGGACGACATATTCTTGTCGCACACCGAGTTTATGCATGACATCGATTTTGTTCCCGCAGCATATCTATTCAAGTACCTGTATTTGGAATTGCTGCCGAAGTCTGAGTTTTTAAGGCTTGCTGCTCCATACAACGCATCCCACTCGCACTCGTCACGCCGTTGTGAGTGGTCACGGCTGGTTCGTTGGAGGGGTTGACGGTGTTAACACCGTCGCTGGGAAACACTCCGCATACAGGAGACGGAACATGAGAAGTTTCAAGGTTTCCGCTGCCATCGCGTTCTGCGTACTGACGTTCTCGGCTGGTACAGTCTATGCCGATAATCTTCATAAGCTGGTACCTAGCCCCAACACTAATCCTGGATCGGCAACAGCTGCGCCAGGACAGACTGGTTCGAATGTCCTTGCAAGCTGCGGTGCAACAAGCTTTCCGTCTATCGGTGCGGGCGCCAAAGTGAATGGTGGGCAAGGCTCGCCGTTCAATCCGAACGTAACGAAAACATATGCCGGAAACCCGGGTAACCCGGCGACGAATCCGAACGCGGTCTCCCAATACGACAACGCTTGCGCTCAAGCTGCCTTGCACGCGCAGGTGCCGTAGCGTGGTCGTCTTTTCGACGGTGAACAGAAACATCGTCGCATCAGCCTGATCGAGAGATCATCTCGCGCGGCGTGCCGCCGGTCATACGAGACCGGATGCAGATGGCCATTGTCCTTTTCTTGGTGCTAAGGAAATGCGACCGTCTTCGGACTGGCACGCCGTCGCATCATGTTGCCTTGCGGCAACGTCATTGCCGGAGGAACAGGAGGCTTGCGCACGTTTGTGGCTGAAAATTCGAATAGCGGTGGATGATCTGGACCCTTCCGGTGTTTTGTCAGCAGCATCAAGTCCCACTCGACAGCCATGGTCGATGCGCAGGTTAGACCAACAGCCGATAGGCTTTCAAAGCGCGATGGATTTAGGATGAATAACGCGCTTTAGCTTCGTCTGAGCGTTGTACGGCTTTCGCCGGCAAGCCCGGCAAAGGGTTTGGACAGGATGTAGCCACATGCGTTTCGTCGTTGTGGCGGGTGTGCTGTGTGCCTTGATCGTCGGGCTGGGTTACACCTATGGCCACGATAGCTCAGACCCGACCTTCCTCACGGCCCCGGTTGAACGGGGCAGCATCTCGAGCTCGGTGAAGGCCAGCGGGACCGTCGAGCCAGTCGTAAACGTCGATGTCAGTTCGCAGTTGTCGGGGCGAATTGCGGATGTGTTCGTCAACTTCAACGATAGAGTGACGGCTGGGCAGCCGATCGCGCAAATCGATCAGGAGATATTTGCCGCTCGCGTCGATGAAGCGAAAGCTGCCCTGAGTGTGGCGAGGGCCACTGGCGAAGTGGAAAAAGCGGCGCTGGAACGCGCGAAAGTCGCGGTAACAAACGCGCGGACTGCCGAAAAACTGGCCGAGGCTCAATCCGCCGCGAGTAAGGCCAGGCAAGAGGAAGCCGAGAGAGACTATCAGCGAAAGCTTGCGTTGGCACGCACGGGCAGCGGAACCGACCGAGATTTGAGCCAGGCTCTGGCTTTGCGCGACGCCGGCGCTGCCGACCTGCGTGCCTCCGCTGAGCAGATCGAGATGAAGGCCGAGGCCATTGCGATTGCGGAAGCGGAGAGGCAGATGGCCGAGGCCAATCTCAAGAATGCGCAGGCCGTTGTCGAGCAGAGGCAGGCGGCCGTCGATCAGACGAAGCTTGATCTCGATCGCACCGTACTCCGCGCGCCGATCGACGGAGTAGTTATCAAGCGGGATGTCAATCCAGGCCAGACCGTTGCCGTCAGTCTCGAAGCCAGGACATTATTCAAGATCGCGAACGATCTCCGTCAGATGGAGGTCCATGGCAAGATCGACGAGGCGGATGTCGGGCAATTGAAAGTGGGCCAGCCAGTCCTGTTCACAGTGGACGCTTATCCGGATCGGGTCTTCAGCGGACAGGTCCTGCAGATCCGCAAATCTCCTGAAGTCGTGCAAAACGTCGTCACCTATACGACAATCGTTTCCGCACCAAATCCGGATCTCCTATTGCTCCCGGGAATGACCGCCGAGCTTCGGATTGTGGTCAGTGAAGTCAGCGGGATCCTCAAAGTGCCCAGCCAGGCGCTGCGCTTCCGGCCGAACGACGCCGGCCCGTTGCCTGGACATAAGAATGCAAACCAGGTGGCCGCCTCCAAGGACGCTGCCACGGTGTGGCAGGTTGGCGACGCCGGGCGGGCAAGACCTGTTTCAGTGAAACTCGGTGCGAGTGACGACAACAGTGCAGAGATTTTGGAGGGCGCCCTTGCGGATGGCGAGCAAGTGATCATTGGGACCGCGAACACCCAGAAGCAAAGAAGCTATTTCGGCGTGCGGCTTGGGTTTTGAGACCTGACAATTGGATCTTGAGGTTGGATGCCGGGATGAGCCCGCTGGTCCGGATTGCCGAAATTTCAAAACAATATCCCTCTGCAGGGACAATCGTCCGCGCAGTATCAAACGTATCGCTCGCGATTGAGCATGGCGAATTCATTGCAATTCGCGGCCGCTCCGGTTCGGGAAAGTCGACGCTGATGAACCTTTTGGGTCTCCTGGATAGACCAGATTCCGGAGAATATTCGCTCAACGGCCGAGAAGTTGCAAAGCTGAGTGACGATGGGCGCGCGGCGATCAGGAGCCGCGACATTGGCTTCATATTCCAGCTGCCAGCCCTTCTGCCGCGGGCAACCGCACTGGAAAATGTCGAACTTCCGCTTGTCTATGCCGGCGTTTCTCCTTCCAAACGACGTCGCGCAGCCAAAGACGCGCTTGAGCGCGTAGGCCTGGCCGACCGCAGTCATCACTGGCCAAATCAACTGTCGGGAGGAGAGCAGCAGCGGGTCGTCATCGCACGGGCGACGGTGAACGATCCAACGCTCATTCTGGCCGACGAACCGACCGGTTCGCTGGATAGCACCACGAGCGATGAGATCATGTCCCTGTTCGAGGCTCTTCATCGCGATGGTCGCACAATCGTTGTGGTTACGCATGCCAGCGAGGTCGCTGATCGGACGCGGCGACAGATCACTCTGCACGACGGGCAAGTCATCAAGGAAGTCGCGGTGTCGGACAGGAACTCGCTTCTGAACGGCATCGCTTCGGATTCGTCACGATGAGTCCCCTGGAGAGCTTACGAATCGCGATGCGGGCGCTTCGTGCGAACAAACTGCGGAGCGCTCTGACTGCGCTTGGGATCGTCGTCGGTGTCGGAGCTGTGGTCTGCATGGTCTCGGTGGGGGCGGGCGCACAGGCGGAGGTTTCCGAGAAGATTCGAACACTTGGAGCCAATCTATTGCTCGTCCTGCCCGGAGCGAAAAATTCCGGTGGAGCGAGGCTCGAATCCGGCACGCAGCCGACGTTGACGGAAGAGGACGCCGCGGCCATTCGCCGCGAACTGGTAGACGTGCAAGTCGCCGCTCCTCTGTTGTCGCGTTCCATGCCGCTCGTGGCCGCAAACAAGAACTGGGTGACGCTGGTGGCTGGAATTAACGCCGACTATCTGGTGGCTCGCGAATGGCAGGTTGCCAGTGGTCGATCCTTCACGAGTGACGAGATCGCATCCGGAAAGAAAGTCGCCGTCGTGGGGTCGGTTATCGTCGATGAGCTTTTCAATGGACGTGCAGGAGTCGGAGAGACCCTTCGGATTGGCAACGTCCCCTTTACCGTGATTGGTGTGCTGGACAAGAAGGGGGTGGGCGCAGCCGGTCGCAGCCAAGACGACGTCGTGTTCATCCCGCTGTCGGCTGCGCAAAGCCGCGTGCTTGGCGCCGTTAGAGGCACGACCCGTGAGGCGTTGGATTTCATATCGATCAAGGTATCGGATGCGGCTGCCATGCCGGAGGTCGAACGGGAAGTCGAGGCCCTGCTTCGGCAGCGGCACCGCATTCGCGGGGATGGCGCCAGCGATTTCAGGATCGAGAATCCGGCGGATGTCCTGGTTGCACGTGGGGCCGCCGTGCGGCTCCTCAGCAGCTTATTGATCACGGTGGCCGCAGTTTCGCTGGTCGTTGGCGGCATCAGCATCATGAACATCATGCTGGTTTCGGTCGCCGAACGTACCCGCGAAATTGGTTTGCGCATGGCCGTCGGAGCCAACCGCCGCGATATCAGATGGCAATTTCTGGTGGAAGCCATGATCCTGGCTGTAATTGGAGGGCTTGTGGGCGCTGTCTTGGGAGCTTCTGCTGCGGTCGCAATCGCATGGAAAGCCGGTTGGCCGGTCCTGATCAGCCCGTGGACAATTATCCTGGCGTGTGGATTTGCCGGGCTCGTCGGAATTTCGTTCGGCCTCTATCCGGCCTATAGAGCTGCACGGCTTGATCCGATTGTGGCATTGCGATTCGAATAGCCCGAGAAAAGGTAGGCGAACAAATTGTCAGCGAGTGGACAGTTTGTTTGCAGCAGGTGCGGCTCGCCAGCTTTGCGGGCACTTTCGTCAAAATTGTTCTTTCTGTCCCTGAAAACAGCGGCTTAGTGGTCAGCCATGGCCTCTATTCCGTCGAAAACCGTCATTTTGGCGCGGGTCTTGCTAGGGTCAGTATGGTAGTTTTTTGTAAACCTCATACTGGGGTGGGTAATGGTCGGGTGGGAAACTGCGAGGGGCAGACTGGCACGCGTTGCTGTTCTGCCGCGCGCGTTCGACCTTGGCACGTTGGCTCTGTTCGCCGGCATCGTTCTGGCCAATCTGATTGCCTGGGTATGGGCGTTCGCCCGGTTCGCCGACTCCCCTGCGGTCATGGCGACCGCATTGCTCGCCTGGGTGCTTGGGCTGCGTCACGCGGTTGATGCCGATCATATCGCCGCGATCGACAACACGGTGCGCAAGCTGATGCAGGCAGGCGATACACCGAAATGCGCCGGGCTCTATTTCGCCCTCGGACACTCGACGATCGTGGTCGTCGCGACCATCCTGCTGTCGGTGACCGCGATAGGCCTACTTGGCGAGGACAGCCCGGTCAGGACCATCGGCGGCCTGATCGGCACCTCGGTTTCGGCCCTCTTCCTGCTGCTGATCGCTCTGCTCAACCTCGTCATCTTCATTGGTCTTTGGCGCACCTTCCGCTCGGTGCGCGGGCAGGGGGGCCGTCCGCTCAAAAGCGCCGATGCTGTCCTTGCCGGCGGAGGCGTCCTGGCGCGCCTGCTCGGGCCGTTGTTTCGCATGGTCACGAAATCCTGGCACATGTATCCGCTCGGCTTCCTGTTCGGGCTTGGCTTCGACACCGCAACTTCGATAGGGCTGATCAGCATCTCGGCAGCAGAGGCCGTGCGCGGCGTTTCGCTGTGGAGCATACTGGTATTCCCGGCGCTGTTTGCTGTTGGCATGGCGCTGGTCGACACTGCCGATAGCGTGTTGATGGTCAACGCCTATCGCTGGGCCTTTGTCGATCCGGTGCGCAAGCTCTGGTACAACCTCACAATCACGGGGGCCTCCGTCGTTGTGGCGCTGTTTGTCGGCGGCGTCGAGGCGCTTGGCCTGCTTGGCGAAAAGCTCGAACTTTCCGGCCGTTTCTGGTCGGTTGTCGCCAGCCTGAACGACAGTCTTGCAAATTTCGGTTTCGTGGTGATCGCGCTGTTTGCACTCGCCTGGCTCGTCTCGGTTGCGCTATATCGCGCCTTTGCGACAGACCGTAACCAATCCATCAACGGCCACGCCGCAGACGGTCACGAGTGCACCAATGCGACCGACGTGGCGTAAGGCGGCTGAATTCACCCGCCATTGCGGCACGACCTCGGTGCTGGGCCTGTGCACGCTGCTTTCCGACGGAAGGGATGGCACGGCGCAGGAGGCGAAAACCGTGGCGCAACCGCTTCCCCCGATCGTGATCACCAAGAATCAGCCACCGCAGCAGAAACAGCGCCGCTCCAAGCGGCGGACTGTATCCAACACCAGGATCGCGCTGCATCACACCGCGGGTGGGCAAAACGTCGCATCTGGTTCCGCGCAGCCTCAGAACATGGCGAGCGAGATTACGGTCTCGGGCGATGAGTTGCGGGCGCGGCCGGTGACGCGCCCAGGCGAAGTGCTGGAGGCTGTGCCGGGGCTGATCGTGACGCAGCACAGTGGCGAAGGTAAAGCAAACCAATATTTCCTGCGTGGCTACTACCTCGACCACGGTACCGATTTCGCGATCTATGTCGACGACGTTCCGGTGAATATGCGCACGCACGCGCACGGCCAGGGTTATGCCGATCTCAACTGGCTGATGCCGGAGACGGTCGGCGCCATGGAAGTGCGCAAAGGTCCCTATTACGCCGATGAGGGCGATTTCAGCTCGGTCGGTGCCGCCCACCTCGGTCTCATCGATCGCGTGACCAAAGGTGTGGCGCAAATCACCGCCGGCAGCTTCGGCTACCGACGACTGTTCGCGATGGATTCGACCAAGGTCGGTGACGGCACGCTGCTGATTGCTGGCGAAGCGGGGACCTATAACGGCCCGTGGGACTATCCTGACGAAGCACGCAAGCTCAATGGGCTTGTGCGCTACACGCAAGGTACAGCGACCGATGGCGTGTCGATCACCGGCATGGCCTACGCCAACCGATGGAACGCGACCGATCAGGTGCCGCAGCGCGCCATCGCCGAGGGGCTGATCGGCCGCTTCGGCTCGGAAGATCCGACCGATGGAGGCAAGACCAGCCGCTTCGCGCTCTCCGCGCGCGTTGCGCAAAGCGACGACGCCGGATACTGGAAGGCCAACGCCTATGTGGTGAAAAGCGAACTCGATCTCTTCAACAACTTCACCTACTTCCTAGGCAATCCCGTGCAGGGCGACCAATTCCACCAGCACGATGACCGGCTGATGGTTGGCGCCAACGTCTCGCGCACGCTGAGCGGCTCGTTTGCGGGCTTGCCGATGCAGACGACGGTCGGCCTGCAAAGTCGGTACGATGCGATCGATGTCGCGCTGACGGATACCTTCCAGCGCAGCTTCCTGTCCGACCGGAGAAGCGACCGGGTGGGCGAGGGGAGCGTCGGAATCTACGGCCAGGCCACCGTTCACTGGACCGACTGGTTGCGCACCACTGCGGGCTGGCGCGGTGACTATTACGTAGCGAATGTCGACTCGTTGTTTAATGGCAGCAATTCCGGCAACGTCAGCGCCGGTGTAGGCAGTCCAAAATTCACCATGGTCGCGGGGCCGTTCAACAAGACGGAGTTTTTCCTGGGCGCCGGCTTCGGCATGCACAGCAACGATGCGCGTGGCGCCACCACTACCGAGGACCCGACCGATCCGACGATCAGGGTATCACCGTCGCCGCTGTTGGTGCGTACCAAGGGCGCCGAAGTCGGCGTTCGCACCAGGATCATTCCCAATCTCGACTCGTCGCTCAGCCTGTTCATTCTCGACCAGGCTTCCGAGCTCGTCTTCAGCGGCGACAGCGGCGACACCGAGGCAAGCCGCGCCAGCCGGCGCTACGGCTTTGAGTGGACCAACCACTATCGTCCGAAATCCTGGATCGACATCGATGTCGATCTCGCGATGACGCATGCGCGTTTTCTCGGCTATGACAGTGAGCAGGCGCGGATTTACGCCTCGCTCGCGGGTTTTCCGCAGGCCCAGATTGGCAACGCGCCCGGCAACTACATCCCTAATGCACCGGCGATGGTGGCTGCCGCCGGCATTACGGTGGGCGAAAAGACCGGGCCGTTTGGTACGCTGCGCTGGCGCTATCTTGGATCAAGCCCGTTGACCGAGGATAATGCGTTCCGATCGCAGCCGACCAGCATCGTCAATGCACGCCTCGGCTATCGCTACGACAATGGCTGGAGCTTCCAGATCGACGTACTCAATCTGTTCAATGCCAAGGCCAGCCAAATTGCCTACGCCTACGGCTCCCTGCTCAAGACGGATTCGCTGTACAATCTATGCTACCCAGTACAAACCGCGCCGGCAGCGGTTTGTCAGAATGGTGTGATGGACTACGTGCTGCATCCTGTCGAACCGCAGGCAATTCGGATCACGCTTACCGGTTCGTTTTGAGGCGAACCAAAATGGGGGATGGCTTGACGCTGGACGACTTCCGCCTGCATCCAAAACGCGCTGCAGTGCTGAGTGAGGTGCATGCGCGCCCCTACACGCGGCTGACGGCGCCGCTTTGCGCGCTCCACTTCGCATTTCTCCACCGTAACGACGAGGCGGCGGCCGATCAGCGCCGTTTCGCCGACTTCTGCAGGGCGAGAGGATTGCCCACGCCGGATGCGTCGGCCAAGCATCATCAGGTTTCGATCGGATCGGTCCTGCTGCGTTGGGAGCAGCATTCGGAATTTGCGACCTTTACCTGGATCTTGGACGGCGCGGACAAGGCACCGCGCCAGTTTGGAGAGATTAGCGACGAACTTTCGGCGATGATCGGGTCGTTGTCGCAAGGCGGCGAGTTGCTGGTTGCGGTCAAACTTGAAGTGGAGCAGACGTCCGCTGCGGTCGAGCGTGCCGAACAGCTCTTCGAGAGGACTAGCCTGGCGATGGTTCCGGTCAAAAATGGCCCGGCTATTGTCGCCTCGGACTTCCGTGAGGACGAGCAGGGTTTTGTCCGCATTTTTGTCGGTAATGATGGGCTGACGCCGGGTCGGCTGGGCGCGCTGGTGCAGCGCGTGCTGGAGATCGAGACCTATCGGACGTTCGCGTTGTTAGGCCTGCCGGCGGCGCTTGAACTTGCGCCGTCGGTCGACAGCATCGGGCAGCGCCTGGTGGAGCTGTTGCAAGAGATGCAGGGAGCGGAAGGGCTCAAACGCAACAGTCATCTGCTCAGCGAGTTGACGGCGCTAGCCGCCGCACTTGAACGAGGCGCGGCCGGCAGTCTGTTCCGCTTCGGCGCCAGCCGGGCATATTACGAGATCGTGCAGGCGCGCCTGTCGGTCATCGAAGGTGGCGAGATCGATGGCTTTCCGACCTGGTCGTCGTTTCTCGCCCGCCGCATGGCGCCCGCGATGCGGACTTGCGCCACCATGGAAGATCGCCAGGCGAATTTGTCGTTCAAGTTGGCGCGGGCCGCCGATCTGTTGCGTACGCGGGTCGATGTTGAGCTCGAACAGCAGAACCGAGATCTGCTGCGCTCGATGAATGAGCGAACCCGACTGCAATTGCGGCTGCAGAGCACGGTCGAGGGATTGTCGGTCGCGGCGATCGGCTATTACGTCGTGAGCCTGTTCGGCTATGTAGCCAAGGGCGTGCACGACAGTGGAGTGCATGTCGAACCGTCGCTCGCCATCGCCGCCTTCGTGCCGGTCGCGGTCGGCGCGATCTGGATCGTCATTCGCAGTATCCGCCATCGCCATCTCAAGGAGGACAGCGGGTCGTCGGATCACGGGTGAAGGTTGTTGGGCGCGATCCAATCTGGTGTGGTGGTGGCTCGTTGCGATCGGAGGAATCCGAAAGCCTTGCTTGACGAGCTTGCCAGCGCCGGACAAAGAGAGGCGATGAACCGATCTGAAGGGCTGACCAATGTTCTTTGGCTGCAGGGTGCAGGCTGCGGCGGGTGCACCATGTCGATCCTCGAAAGCGGTGCTTCGGGCTGGTTCGGCGAGCTCCAGCAGTTCGGGATCAATCTGTTGTGGCATCCCTCAGTCAGCGAGCAGACCGGCGACGAGGCGGTTGCGGTGCTTGAGGCCGTTCGCGATGGCGAGGTGCCGCTCGATCTGTTGATGCTGGAAGGTTCGGTGGCACGTGGCCCGAACGACAGCGGCCGCTTCAACATGCTCGCGGGCACCAACCGCTCGATGTATCACTGGATGCTCGATCTCGCGCCGTGCGCGGGTTACGTCGTTGCGGTCGGAAGCTGTGCCGCCTATGGCGGCGTCCCGGCGGCGGGAGCCAATCCGACGGATGCTGTCGGACTGCAATTCGAGGGCTCTGATGCTGGCGGCGCGCTGGGGGCGAACTTCCGCTCGCGCCTCGGTCTGCCCGTGATCAATATTGCCGGCTGTGCGCCGCATCCGGGCTGGATGATGGAAACGCTGTTGGCGCTGGCCTCAAAGGATCTTTTTGTTACCGATCTCGATGTCTATGGACGGCCGAAATTCATCGCCAACCATCTCGCCCATCACGGTTGCTCGCGCAACGAGTTCTATGAATTCAAGGCGAGTGCCGGGGCGATGTCGGAACGCGGCTGCCTGATGGAGCATCTCGGCTGCAAGGCGACGCAGGCCGTGGGCGACTGCAACCAGCGTTCATGGAACGGCGGCGGCTCATGCCCGAAGGGCGGCTTTGCCTGCATCGCCTGTACCTCGCCGGGATTCGAGAGCGCGCAGAACTTCCTCGAGACCGCAAAGCTCGCGGGCATTCCAGTCGGACTGCCGACCGACATGCCGAAGGCCTGGTTTGTCGCACTCGCGGCGCTGTCGAAATCAGCCACGCCCAGGCGCGTGCGGCTGAACGCGACTTCCGATCACGTGCTGGTGCCGCCAGGTCGCGCCAACAACAAGCGCACGCCATGACGCGGATCACGATTGGCCCGTTCAATCGCGTCGAGGGCGATCTCGAAGTGCGCCTCGACGTCGACAGCGGCCACGTCGTGCGTGCGGAAGTAACGGCACCGCTCTATCGCGGTTTCGAGCAGATCCTGGAAGGTCGTCCGCCGCTGGATGCGCTGGTGCTGGCGCCGCGCATCTGCGGCATCTGCTCGGTCTCGCAGTCGATTGCGGCCGCGACCGCACTACGCGATGCCATGGGATGCGAGGCCGCGCCGAACGGGCTGCTCGCAACAAACATCGCACATGCTGCGGAGAATGCCGCCGATCACCTGACGCATTTTTACTTGTTCTTCATGCCCGACTTCGCGCGAGAGGCCTATGCCGGGCGCACTTGGCATGAGACGACCGCGGAACGGTTCAGGGCGGTGCGCGGCAGTGCATCGCGTGAGGCGTTGCCGGCGCGGGCGCGGCTGCTCGAGATCATGGGAATCGTCGCCGGAAAATGGCCGCACAGCATCGCCTTCCAGCCCGGCGGAACGACACGCGCCGTCGACCTCGGCGAGCGCGTGCGGCTCGTCTCCATCGCGACCGCGTTCCGCTCGTTCCTCGAGCGCGTCGTTTTCGCCGATAACCTTGAGAACGTGCTTTCCATCTCGACCACGGATGAGCTCGATCGCTGGCGCGAGGGCCGCGGCGGCGACTTCGCTCATTTTCTCGCGCTTGCCGATTATCTTTCACTTTCCGAACTCGGAAGAGGGCCGGGGCTGTTGATGAGCTACGGAGCCTATCATGGTGTCGACGGCGATCTGTTTCCGCGCGGCATTCTTGGTCCGGGCGCGTCGGTCGATCCGCTGCCTGCCAACGAGATCACCGAAGACGTCTCGCATGCCTGGATGCATGACTCCTCGGTCGATCCGGCTCTCAGCAGCACCATCCCCGATCCCGGCAAGCCGGAGGCCTACAGCTGGTGCAAGGCGCCGCGCCTTGCGGGCCAACCGGTCGAGGTCGGTGCACTCGCGCGCCAGGCCATCGCCGGCCAGAAGCTCGTGGCCGACCTCGTGTCGGCAGGCGGCAGCAATGTCCGCAACCGCGTGATCGCGCGTCTGCTGGAGACCGCGCGGCTTGCGCTTGCAATCGAGCAATGGGGCAGGGCGCTGCGCCTCGCTGAACCGTTCTGCCTTGACTCACGCGACATGTCCGACGGCGCCTACGTCGGATTGGTCGAAGCCGCGCGCGGCAGCCTCGGGCATTGGATGGCTGTAAGGTCCGGCAAGATCGAGCGCTATCAGATCATTTCGCCGACGACATGGAATTTCTCGCCGCGCGATTCCCTTGGTGTCGCCGGTCCGCTGGAACAGGCGCTGGTCGGAACAGCCGTTGGCGATGCCGGTGCGCGGGCGGTAGCGGTCCAGCACGTCGTCCGCTCGTTCGACCCCTGCATGGTGTGCACCGCGCACTGAACAGATGCCAAAACCTCAGTTCGGCCTGCAGGTGGGGCGGAAACTAGGTTGCCGCCTGCAAATCCGCTTATCCCGTTTTCGTCGCCGCTGTGCGCATCCATTCGCGCGCGCCGATTCTACAACGGTTTGGAATCGCTTCAATTTTGTGATCATCGGGAATTTTGGCCTGTTTCTTGCTGTCCTGGACGACAGCAACCAAGCTGAGGGAATGGGAGGGCTCATGAGCGCTGCAACGGAAACATTCTACAGCGTGATCAGGCGTCAGGGCGTTACGCGCCGGAGCTTTCACAAATTCTGCAGCCTGACCGCGACGAGTCTGGGGCTGGGCCCGCTCGCGGCAAGCCGTATCGCGAATGCGCTCGAGACCAAGCCGCGTGTGCCGGTGATCTGGATGCACGGCCTCGAATGCACCTGTTGCTCGGAGAGCTTCATCCGCTCCGCGCATCCGCTGGTGAAGGATGCTGTGCTGTCGATGATCTCGCTCGACTATGACGACACCATCATGGCGGCTGCAGGCCATCAGGCCGAAGCCGTCCTTGAAGAGACCCGCACCAAGTACAAGGGCCAGTACGTCCTGGCGGTTGAGGGCAATCCGCCGCTGAACGAGGACGGCATGTTCTGCATCGATGGCGGCAAGCCGTTCGTCGAGAAACTCAAGATGATGGCGGAAGACGCCATGGCGATCATCGCCTGGGGCGCTTGCGCCTCCTGGGGCTGCGTGCAGGCGGCCAAGCCAAATCCGACGCGGGCCACCCCGATCGACAAGGTGATCACCAACAAGCCGATCATCAAGGTACCCGGCTGCCCGCCGATCGCGGAAGTAATGACCGGCGTGGTCACCTTCATCACCACCTTCGGCAAGTTGCCTGAGCTCGACCGGCAGGGCCGGCCAAAAATGTTCTATTCGCAGCGCATCCACGACAAATGCTATCGGCGAGCGCATTTCGATGCCGGCCAGTTTGTTGAGGAGTGGGACGATGAGGGCGCTCGCAAGGGCTATTGCCTCTACAAGATGGGCTGTAAGGGGCCGACCACCTACAACGCCTGCTCGACCGTGCGCTGGAATGGCGGCGTCTCTTTCCCGATCCAGTCAGGGCACGGCTGCATCGGTTGCTCGGAAGATGGCTTCTGGGACAAGGGTTCGTTCTACGATCGCCTCACGACGATCAAATCGTTCGGCATCGAGAAAAATGCGGACGAGATCGGCATGGTGGCCGCGGGAGCGGTCGGTGCCGCGGTCGCCGCTCACGCTGCCGTAACAGCCGTCAGGCGTCTCGCGGGCAAGCGGCAAGACGCGACGCGGGACAATTGACAGGTCAACCAATCGGATTTTCAGGGAAGCAACGATGGGCATCCAGACACCCAACGGGTTCAAGCTCGACAATTCGGGCAAGCGCGTCATCGTCGATCCGGTGACCAGAATTGAAGGTCACCTGCGCGTCGAGGTTAATGTCGACTCCGACAACGTGATCCGTAATGCGGTTTCGACCGGAACGATGTGGCGCGGCATCGAGACCATCTTGAAGGGACGCGATCCTCGCGACGCATGGGCGTTCACCGAGCGCATCTGCGGTGTCTGTACTGGAACGCACGCGCTTACCTCCGTTCGCGCGGTGGAGAATGCGCTCGGGATCATGATCCCCGAGAATGCAAACTCGATCCGTAACATCATGCAGCTTTGCCTGCAGACGCACGACCACCTTGTGCACTTCTATCACTTGCATGCGCTCGACTGGGTCGACATCGTCTCGGCGCTGAAGGCCGACCCAAAGGCGACTTCGGCGCTCGCACAGTCGGTCTCGTCCTGGCCCTTATCGTCTCCCGGCTATTTCAAGGATTTGCAGATCCGACTCACGAAATTCGTCGAGTCTGGTCAGCTCGGTCCGTTCAAGAACGGCTATTGGGGGCATGCCGCCTACAAGCTGCCGCCCGAAGCAAACCTGATGGCAGTGGCGCATTATCTTGAGGCGCTGGATTTCCAAAAGGAAATCGTCAAGATTCACACCATTTATGGCGGCAAGAATCCGCATCCGAACTGGCTGGTTGGCGGCGTCCCCTGCGCCATCAACATCGACGGCACGGGTGCAGTCGGCGCTGTCAACATCGAGCGGCTCAACCTCGTTTCGTCGATCATCGACCGCTCCATCGAGTTCATCGAGCAGGTCTATCTGCCCGACCTTGCGGCGATAGGCTCGTTCTACAAGGACTGGCTCTATGGCGGCGGCCTCTCCGGCAAGAGCGTGATGTCCTACGGCGACATTCCCGAGAACGCCAACGACTATTCGGCCAACAGTCTGAAGATGCCGCGCGGCGTGATCATCAACGGCAACCTCAATGAGGTGCTGCCGATCGACCTTGCCGATCCCGAGCAAATCCAGGAGTTTGTGACTCATTCCTGGTACAAATACCCCGATGAGTCCAAGGGACTGCATCCCTGGGACGGCGTCACCGAGCCGAACTACCAGCTTGGGCCGAATGCCAAGGGCACCAGGACAGATATCAAGGAGCTCGATGAGGGCGCCAAATATTCCTGGATCAAGGCACCGCGCTGGCGCGGCAACGCCGTCGAGGTTGGTCCGCTCGCCCGCTACATCATCGGTTACGCGCAGAACAAGCCGGAGTTCAAGGAGCCGACAGAGAAGCTGCTCAAGACGCTCGATCTTCCAGTCACCGCGCTGTTCTCCACCCTGGGCCGCACCGCGGCGCGCGCGCTCGAATGCCAGTGGGCGGCGCACCAGATGCGTTACTTCCAGGACAAGCTGATGGCGCGCATCAAGGCCGGAGACTCTTCGACGGCCAATGTCGAGAAGTGGAAACCGGAAAGCTGGCCGAAGGAAGCCAAGGGTTGCGGTTTTACCGAGGCGCCGCGCGGCGCGCTCGGGCACTGGATCAAGATCAAGGACGCCAAGATCGACAACTACCAGTGCGTCGTGCCGACCACCTGGAACGGGTCGCCGCGCGACCCCAGGGGCAATATCGGCGCGTTCGAGGCTGCGCTGGTGGATACGCCGATGGCGGATCCGGAGAAGCCCCTGGAGATCCTGCGCACCATCCATTCCTTCGACCCGTGCCTGGCCTGCTCGACCCACGTCATGAGTCCCGACGGGCAGGAGATGGCAACCGTCAAAGTTCGGTAGGGAGATGGCAATGTCGGACAAGAGTCCTGCCGCACTCGTCGGCGCTGTCGATGCAGCGCATACCGACCGTAGCGTCGGGAGCGATGTCGTCTATGTCTACGAAGCTCCGGTGCGGCTGTGGCACTGGGTCAATGCACTGGCAATCCTGGTGCTGGGCGTGACCGGCTATTTTATCGGCAGTGGGACGCCGACAATGTCCGGGGAAGCGAGCGACCATTTTCTGTTCGGCTACATCCGCTTCGCTCATTTCGCCTCCGGTTACGTGCTTATGGTCGGATTTCTGCTGCGTCTCTATTGGGCGTTGATTGGAAGTCACCACGCCAGGCAGATCTTCTTTGTGCCAGTCTGGCGCAGAAGCTGGTGGGAGGGTGTGTGGCACGAGATCCGTTGGTACGCGTTCCTCACGCCCCTGCCGAAGAAGTACGTTGGGCACAATCCGGCTGGCCAGGCGGCGTTCGCCTTATATATGCTGATGAGCCTGTTCATGATCGTCACCGGGTTCGCCATGTATGCGCAAGGCGCGGGTAACGATAGCTGGCAATTCAAGCTGTTCGGCTGGGTGTTTGCGATCTGGCCGAATAGTCAGGATGTCCACACTTGGCATCATCTCGGCCTGTGGGCCATCGTCGTCTTTACGATCGTGCATATCTACGCGGCGATCCACGAAGACATCATGTCCCGCCAGAGCATGGTTTCCTCGATAATCTCGGGCATGCGCCGGTTCCGTGACTAGCTCGGGAGCCGGGAGGATGCCGAATAGCGTTGCGAACCGGATCCTCGTGCTTGGGATCGGCAACATCCTGTGGGGCGACGAAGGCTTCGGCGTGCGAGCGGTGGAGGAATTCCATCGCCGCTATGCCGTTCCGGACAATGTCACGGTCCTCGACGGCGGTACCCAGGGGCTCTACCTCGTCAACTATCTCGAAGAGGCGGATTGCGTGATCGTGTTCGACGCCGTCGACTACGGACTTGCGCCGGGTACGCTGAAAGTGGTGCGCGATGCCGAAGTGCCGCGCTTTACCGGAGCCAAGAAGATGAGCCTGCATCAGACCGGCTTTCAGGAGGTCATCAGCGCGGCCGATCTGCTTGGCCGCTGTCCGCAACATCTCGCACTTATCGGCTGCCAGCCGCTTGATCTCGAAGCTTGGGGCGGGCCGCTGACAGGACCGGTTCGCGAGCAGATCGAACCGGCGATCGAGCTTGCGTGTGAAATCCTCGGTCAGTGGGGCTCACCACCGAAGCTGCGCCAGGCACCGCTGCCGGAATCCGAGCGGCTGTTGGCGAATGACATCGACTATCTGAACTACGAGATGGGGACGCGCCTGGTCTAGACCCGCGGAGAGAAACGTCATGTGTCTTGGCTTGCCGATGACGATCATCGAAACCGACGGTGTGTCGGCGTTGTGCGAATTCCGCGGCGAGCAGCGACACGTCTCAGTCCTGCTATTGTCTAATCCGCCCGTCGGCGCCAAGGTGCTCGTCTATATCGATAGCGCGGTCCGGCTGCTCGACGAGGAAGAGGCCCGCCTGATCGGCGATGCCATCGACGGCCTGGGCGCGGCGCTTAGGGGAGAAGACTGCGACCGCTTTTTCGCCGATCTGATCGAGCGCGAGCCACAGTTGCCTGAGCATCTGCGCGTCCAATAGCAAGATACCGTCGCTCGGTGACGCGAGTTGAACTGAACTACACTCCGCATTTTGCGGAAGCCGAGTTTCCAGTCGCAAAGCAACTTTCTATGCGATATGGAAATCGTGTTTGCACTGGAATTCTGCAAAGCCGCACAGATCAATAATCAATAATAAGAATCAACAAGGTGGTTGCGGAAATCTCGTAACCCACCTGGCACGGAGCTTGCTAACCTTCAGTGCTGGTACAACCATAAACGACCAGGGAGGTGAAATGGAATTCCAGCAAGCAAGGCATGTCCCGGGGCGGCGCAATCTTCCTACGGTCGATGCCACCAGCGTGGACAGCTTTCTCGCTGGCGCCGAGGCGGCGGGGGCGGTTGCAGTTCTGTTGTCGGCTGGAGATCCTGTGCGCTTTCCCGAGGCGCTCGACGTTGCTGTTGCGCTGCCCGAACTGATCGATGCCTTTAAGGGGCGGCTGCGCGGCGCGGTGATCGCGCGCGAGGCGGAGAGCGAACTCGGGCAAAGGTTCGGCGTGCGGGTGCAGCCGACATTGATCTTTTGCAGCAAGGGCGAGACGCTCGGACTGATCGCGAAAATCCAGGATTGGTCGGTTTATGCCGATCGCATCTCAAAGCTGATCGATCGGCCGAGTTCGAGCGGCGCCGTCGTCAAGACGATCATCCCCCAGCATCGCTCATAGGAAGTCGGATCATGAAAGCGGGTTTCTGGATTGCAGCTGAAGGCGCCGAGGAGCCGGTCAGCGTCTTTCCGATCGGTGAGGAAAGCCTCAATGCGACCCACGGCGGACTGACCGCAGCTGGTGCGCTCATCAAGCTCGCGACGCTCGATGGCGCCGAGCTTGCGAAGAATTGCCCCAATGCGATCGAGTTGCTGTCGGGCATCGCGGCCGCAACTGCCATGCAGACGAGCGACGGCCCCACGCAGTTGTTCCGGCTGCAGAACCTCAACGTTCTCGAGCGCCAGTTGGTTGCGGACGTGCTGGGCGAGGGCGAGGTCGCCGGTGTCGTTGCGCTGCCGGATGGTTCGTTGGCGCAGATCCAGGAATCGGTGCTCGCCGGCATCTGGCGGGTGCGGCTCGAGACCGATGCGAGCCACGAATATGTCGAGGTCGGTGCGATCCCGGAGATCGTGAAGCGCGCCGCCTCCGATCTCACCGCGGCGGATATTGAGATCGGGTTGGTGCCGGAAGGCGCCATGAACGTATTGCCGGTGCTGGCCGAAATCCGTGAGAGCGCGTTCGCGCATCGGTCGGGGATGCGCTCGCGGATCATCAATTTCTCGCTGCTGCCGATGAACGCGGTCGACATGTCTTTCCTGCAGCAGATCATCGGGAATGGGCCGATCCGGCTGGTCTCGCGCGGCTACGGCAACTGTCGCGTACTCGCCACCGGCCTTCGGAACGTGTGGTCGGTGCAGTTCTTCAACGCTATGGACACCATCATCCTGGACACGTTGGAGATCGGCGGCGTGCCGACGGCGGTGCTCGCAGCCGAAGAGGATTTCGAGGATTCAGCCGAGCGGCTGCGGGAAATCATCGAGGCCTATTTCAAATGAGCAGCTTCGAGAATTTTGGCGTGCGGCAGGATCTCGCCGACGAGGCTCGCATGGAATGCGGCATATGCTGGACCGTATACGACCCTGCCGACGGCGATACAGTGGCGCAGATCCCGGCGGGCACGCCGTTTGCCGCTCTCCCCGAAGATTGGCATTGCCCGAATTGCGACGCACCGAAATCCAAATTCATGACGATCGAGCATGACGCCTGAGGTTGGCAGGCAGTCCCGCTCAGACAGCGTCGCCGATCCTGCGGCGTGGGGCGAGATGCTGGCAGAAGCCTATCGCGCGATCGGCGAGCGCGCGATGCGCGGCCTGCCGATCTTCAACGAGGCGCTTGCCGTCGAGGCGGTCGGCTTTCGCCTTTTCAACGCCACCATCATGGGGATCATGGTCACGCCTTGGTTCATGAACGTGGTCATGCCTGCGGATGAGATCGCACACGAGTCGTCCGGATCGACCGTCCGCGCTTGGTTTCCGGTGGGCGACATCGATTTCACTCTCAGCGAGGTTGCGCCGGCGGGCCGGATCGCGAGCTGCTCGCTGTTCTCGCCGATGTCGGAATTTGCCGACATGGTCTCTGCGCGTGCTGCGGCCGAGGCCGCCCTCGTCGCGCTGATGCAGCCGGTTGGCAGCGCGGAGACGGTGAAGCCCGCACCCAACGCGATTGATCGCCGCAATTTCCTGCGCGGCGCGCTTACGGAGCGGCGTGGATGAACTTCGCCTTTCGCAACGAGATCGATGTCACGGTGGCGGTCGCTGCCGACGGTACGGTCGTTGCGGTGGAAATCGTGCCGCGGGCACGGCCGGCACTGACAAGGCTGTTTGCTGGCAAGCCCGCGGCCTCGCTGCTTGCGGCGCTGCCGCGGCTGTTCTCGTTGTGCTCGATGGCACATCAGGTGGCGTATCTTTCGGCGGTCGAGGCTGCCCGCTACGAGCAGGCCGATCCAGGGATCAGGCGGCGTCGCATCGCCGCCATCATCCGGGAGCGGTTTACCGACCTTTTGCGCGGGCTGTTTGTCGGGCGCTTTGCGCTGGATAGCGATAGTGCCGACGCCCTCCGCGAGATAATGCGACTGTCTATGATTCCAGGCGACGATGCTTCGGGAAGCCGTGATCAACAGTCGCCCCGCGATGTGATGTCCCGGATCGATACGGCGTTGGCCGTACTTGGAATATCGCCCACGGAGGAAAGCCCGGCTCCAGGCAGCGCGTTGGCGCGGCATATAGCAGACCTCGATGAAAGCGTGGTGTCGCCAATGCCGGCGGAACAGTCGTTCCTTTCCGCCGCCGATGATCGTAACGTCGTTGAGCGGTTGCTTGCAGATGGTGCAGCTTTTTCCGACGCGCCCGAACTTCAGGGGCGGATTCCGGAAACGGGCGTATGGGCACGTCACGCGCTCCGCCAGCCGGTCTTGCCGCCTTACGCTGGTCCCGCCGAGCGGCTGAAGGCGAGGGTCGCTGAGGTAGCCCGGCTCGGCGCTTGGCTC
>JGI24705J35276_12238512_pt1 | contig 24655 bp, 26 predicted proteins | sample TergutNt197P4_FD_35276 | JGI IMG/M metagenome (IMG submission 35276) | reverse complement strand
ACCAAGCTCGGCTTCAAGAGCCCGAAATATGTGATCTCGATGGAGGTCACCAACGACTACAAGGGCGGCTACTGGGAAGACCAGGGCTATAATTCGTTCAGCGGGAATTGAGCTTCGCCATCCTTTTGCAGGCCGGTTCGGCCTTGCGTGGGCTAACGGGCGGCAATGGTGCCTTGCCAATCGTCCGACGCGGCTTTAGCACACCGGCCGATAGCAAGAGACTTTGCAAGACACTTGGCAAGAGACCTGGAAGGACCTGACATGGCGACCCATAAACTGCTGCTGCTCCCCGGTGACGGTATCGGCCCCGAAGTAATGGCGGAGGTGAAGCGCCTGATCGACTGGTTCAACGCCAAGGGCATTGCCAGCTTCGAGACCGAGGATGGGCTCGTTGGCGGGGCCGCCTATGACGCGCACAAGGTCTCGATCTCGGAAGGCGACATGGCTAAGGCGAAAGCCGCTGACGCCGTGATCTTCGGTGCGGTCGGCGGGCCGAAATGGGACAGCGTTCCCTATGATGTGCGTCCTGAGGCGGGGCTGTTGCGGCTGCGCAAGGATCTCGGCCTGTTTGCGAACCTGCGTCCGGCCGTGTGCTATCCGGCGCTCGCGGAAGCTTCCAGCCTGAAGCGCGAGGCGGTCGAAGGTCTCGACATCATGATCGTGCGGGAGCTCACCGGCGGGGTTTATTTCGGCGAGCCCAAGACCATCACCGATCTCGGCAATGGTCAAAAACGCGCCATCGACACCCAGGTCTATGACACCTACGAGATCGAGCGTATCGCGCGCGTCGCCTTCGATCTCGCGCGCAAGCGCCGCAACAAGGTGACCTCGATGGAGAAGCGCAACGTCATGAAGTCGGGAGTGCTCTGGAACGAGGTCATGACGCAGGTTCACAAGCGTGAATATGCCGACGTGACGCTTGAGCATCAGCTCGCCGATTCCGGCGGCATGATGCTGGTAAAATGGCCAAAGCAGTTCGATGTCATTGTCACCGACAATCTGTTCGGCGACATGCTCTCCGACATCGCGGCGATGCTGACCGGCTCGCTCGGCATGCTGCCGTCGGCGTCGCTTGGTGAGGTCGATGCCAAGACCGGAAAGCGCAAGGCGATGTATGAGCCGGTGCACGGTTCGGCGCCGGATATCGCAGGCCAGGGCCTCGCCAACCCGATTGCGATGATCGCGTCGCTGGGGATGGCGCTACGCTATTCCTTCGACCTGGGCGCGCTCGCGGACAAGCTCGATCAGGCGATTGCGGCAGTCCTCGCCACCGGCCTGCGCACGGCAGACATCCAGTCGGAGGGCACGAAGGTGGTCTCAACTGCTCAGATGGGCGAGGCGATCCTGAAGGAACTCGAGAAGCTTCACCTGCCCAAAAGCCACTAAAGCCGAAAATGCAGATGGCCAGGCACGTCGCGAGACCCAAATGCGCACATCAACTCGGTGCGCCATTTGGGTGAATCGATTGGCCTGGTCTCATACTGCACGTTGGCGCCCTTGCGGAGCCGCTCTAGGATCGGGGTCGGACCAGCAAATCCGGCCGCGAACGGTTTCTCACATAAGCCAGCGGTGGAGACGAAGAACTTACGACCATCCGTGACGTCCCACTCGAGCACATAGAGTCCCGAGCCAATGTCGCGGGCAGCGGGGCCAAGCCGCCCGATAATGGCCGAGACGGGCATGGCGGATGTAATACCGCGGAACTGAGCGGGCGGGAGGGCTTTGGCTATCGGCGATACAACGGACGACCCTTCCAAGGCGCAATCCGTATCAGCATGAGCTGAGCCCGCGATCAGGAGAGCCGTCACGAATAGTACTATGCGCATATTGCAGGACAGACGTTGTCCAAACGGGCGCCGGGCTTGTTGACGCAATGGGCGATACACCCAAGCCCGACCATTCCGATTCAGATAGCCCGCCTAGCTCAATACAGCGGGAAGCCTGTCGGCGCTCCGCCGAGATCAGCAGGCGTGCTGAGCGGCTGGCGATCAATCGGACGGTTGTTGTTCTCGCGGGCAAATGTTGGATACCCGATCGCGGGCGGAATCGCGTAATCGGTGAACTTGCGGTCGCCCGGATTGACCTCGGTGCCGCCATCGAGCCAGGAGCGCTTGCTGATGTAAACGCGCGTGCGCGGCCCCTGCTGATATACGACGTTGGGCCCGCTTGCTCTGGCACCCGAACGGCGATCGTTATTGGATTGGGCCATCGTCGGGCTCGTGGCGGCAAAGGCCAGCACGGCGCCTGCCGCAAGCCACAGCGCAACTTTGTTTGCGGCGGAAGCTGTTGAGTTCATTGCGTCCTCTCAAGGCGGGCAGATCGCCAAATCAATTCTGGCCCATATTATCCGGCAACCTCCTACCGAAAATAGGTCAATTGGGCCACACTGCCAGACAATAATTGGCACTGAAGGCAAAAAGTTGGACCATTGCTACCCAGATGGGAGGGGACGGGGGCCTTCCCTAAGCCAGGACCGTGGTACCTCTCCAGGTGGGCGATCGCCAGCGCGGATGAAAATGTGGCCGAATCGGCCGGGAGCGCTCACAAAGCGCCCAACGGGAGGGGCCCGACGTTGTCTTGAGGGCGTTTCTCGCCTAGAAGCGCTGGTCTTCCCCTATGCGCGCTCGCGTCGGACGGCATTTTCATCGGAGAATAGACGATGGGTTACAAAGTTGCGGTGGTTGGAGCGACCGGCAATGTCGGGCGGGAAATGCTCAATATTCTGGATGAGCGCAAGTTCCCGGCTGACGAAGTCGTGGCGCTGGCGTCACGCCGCAGCGTCGGCGTCGAAGTCTCCTATGGCGAGCGCACCCTGAAGGTCAAAGCGCTTGAGCACTACGACTTCTCCGATATCGACATTTGCCTGATGTCGGCGGGCGGTTCGGTATCCAAGGAGTGGTCGCCGAAAATCGGCGCCGCTGGCGCGGTCGTGATCGACAATTCGTCGGCTTGGCGCATGGACCCGGACGTCCCGCTGATCGTGCCGGAAGTGAACGCTGACGCGACCAAGGGCTTTGCCAAGAAGAACATCATTGCGAACCCGAATTGCTCGACCGCACAGCTCGTGGTCGCCCTCAAGCCGCTGCACGATAAGGCCACCATCAAGCGCGTCGTGGTCTCGACCTACCAATCGGTGTCAGGCGCCGGTAAGGATGCGATGGACGAGTTGTTCTCGCAGACCAAGGCCGTCTACACCAATGACGAGCTGATCAATAAGAAATTCCCCAAGCGCATCGCCTTCAACGTCATCCCCCATATCGATGTTTTCATGGAGGATGGCTACACCAAGGAAGAATGGAAGATGATGGCGGAGACCAAGAAGATTCTTGATCCCAAGATCAAGCTCTCCGCGACCTGCGTGCGCGTACCAGTCTTCATCGGCCATTCCGAGGCCGTCAATATCGAGTTCGAAAACCCGATCTCTGCAGACGAGGCACGTGATATCCTGCGCAAGGCGCCCGGCTGTCTCGTGATCGACAAGCAGGAACCGGGCGGCTACGCCACCCCTTACGAATCAGCCGGGGAAGACGCGACCTACATCAGCCGCATCCGCGAGGATGCGACGGTCGAGAACGGGCTCGTACTGTGGTGCGTGTCGGACAACCTGCGCAAAGGTGCCGCGCTGAACGCGATCCAGATCGCGGAGGTCCTGATCAACCGCAAGCTGATCAGCGCCAAGAAAAAGGTGGCATAGGGCCGGACCCACCGGCCGCGCGAAACAGGCTGCTCTGCGGCTGCGCGACCAGGGGTGGCAGCGGCCAGTGCCTGCGTTTTGAACTCTCACCATTGATAACGCAGGCCGGCGGTGCCTTTGACGCCGTCGCGCTTGCCGCCGCCATCGTTCGAGATCGCAAATTGATAGCCCGCTTCAGCAAAGGCGGAGAAATGGGTGTCGATCTTCGTGGTGACGCCGGCGTCAACATCCATGTACTGGGCGTGAGAGATGAGCGGCACGCTGTCGATCCCAAACAGCGTTGCCGCGTTGCCGCCAAAGTCGCTCCAGACATTGGCGCGTACATAGGGCTGCCACATGTAAATGACCCCGCGTTACACCGGCTTACACAAACAAAGCTCTTTGGTTCCAGCCGTTTAAGGGTAATCCTGGGTAAGGGAGTGTCAGCAAGTGTAACGACGTTTAGCGCCCGGTCTCTATCCGTCGGGCTCTAGCGCGAGCACACCAAGCAGGGATTGTGACATGCCAAAGATCAAGCGCGCTCTTACCAAGGAATTCTGCGAATCCAGGCCGGCCACGCGCCTCAAGGCCTATGACCGGAAGTGCCCCGGCTTTTATGCCAGCGTCACGCCGCGCGGCGTGGCCTCGTTCCATTTCCGCTACTGGAACAAGGCGCGCAACAAACAGGTATCGGTGCTGATCGGCACCTATCATCCGGAACTGTTCACGATCGAGGACGCCCGCACCAAGGCCAAGGAACTGAGCGGCCGAGTCGCCCGTGGCGAGAAGGTCGCGGAGAAGGCGCGGCGCGCCAAGACCGAACGCGCCAACCTGATCGGCCTCACCGTCAACAAGCTGATTGATCTCTACATCGCGCACGTCAGTACCGAGGTGATGAAACCATGGGGGAAGATCGCGCCACGGGTTGAATCGTGGAAAAGCTATCGTGGCTTCCTCAACCGGTTCACGCGCCCGACGCTCGGCCCGATGCTGGCGAGCGAGGTCAAGAAGGTAGACGTTGCGCGCATGGTCGAGGACGTGCGCGCCGGAGAGGTGAACCCGAAATACAAGGGAACCAAATCGAACGCGCGCAACGCACAAGAGATCACGAGCGCCCTGTTCAATTGGGGGGTGGAATACTCGCACGTTGCCGCGAACCCGTGCGTTGATCTGCCGGAACTGGAGCCGCGCAACCGCCGCAAGCGCGTCCTGAAGGCGGCCGAAATCCGGCATCTGTGGTGGGGCCTCGACCACCCGGATTTGCCGTGGCCGCGCTCGGTCGCCCTGGCCTTCAAATTCCGGCTCGCCACCATGCTGCGCGCCAAGGAGTTCGTGAGCGGCCGGCCGGATGAATTGGAAGCGGTCGGTATCAACGAGGTCCGGTTCAACATCCCGGCCGAGCGCGTCAAGCTGCGCCGGCCGATCGTCCAGCCCTTGTCTTCGCTGGCGCAAGAGATTCTGGCGGAAGCAATCCGCTCGCCGGATCAGAAATATTTGTTCCCGGATGACGACGGCGAGGCGATGCCCGACCGCATCCTGACGATTGCCGCGAGCGGCCTCAAGCCGCGCGTCTATCCGAACGGCGACGAACAAGGCGGCGTCCCTGGCATCTGCGAATTCCTCGGCATGCAGAAGTGGACGCCCCGCGATTTGCGGCGCACCGCCGCTTCGCTGGCCTATGAAATGGGATGCGACAAGCGGGAGATCGGCTATTGCCTCGACCATGCCGGAGACGGCGCCGAGGAGGAACAAGCCGAGCGCGTCACCGATACTTACGTGACCGAAGGCATTTTCGAGCGGTCGCGGCGCTACAAGACCAAGCTCGACATTCTGGAAAAGCTGGCGCTCGGCCTGCGCAGGATCATCGGCGCCGAGCCGCCCGCGCTATTGCCGGCGCCAACGCCGGCCCTGCCGAAGGCTGCTTAAGCGGGTTAAATGAACGAGGCCGCCGTGGCACCATGGCGGCCTTGTATGCGTTGGTTCGCGAAAGGCACTACAATCATGCCCTACCCGAACAAACGCATCGAAGACGCCCCGCCGCCATTCCGCCGCTTGCATGAGCACATCGACCGCTTGCTTCACGGCCACGATTTGGAACTGGTGGCGACCGTCACCGCGAACGTCATGGCGTCTGTGATCCTGGCCCTTTGTCCGAACCGCGACGTTGCCGAGATTGACCGGACGATTGACGAGCTGGCCGCCGCTTTGAAGGCGGGCTGCCGGGCGCGACTGGAACGGGATCGGCGGGAGACGTTTCAGTAATGGAGTCATCGTTGGCGGGCTTTGGAGTTATCAACCCGGTTGCCCGTCCGATTGCTAGTGTTCCATTGAGAAACTCACGGATTTCTGCAGCAGCCATGGGATGCCCAAAGAAATAGCCCTGGCCTTCGTCGATAGCGCTGCAAGCGCTGATCAGTTCAAGCTGGTCGCTCGTCTCAATACCCTCAACCACGACGGTAAGACCGAGGTCGGCCGCAAGCTTGGCAATGCTACACACCACGGTAAGTGCGTCTTCCATGTCGTTACTGTTGATAAAGGATTGGTCGATCTTGATTTTCTGGAGCCCGCGCCGGAAGTGATGGAGGTAGCTCAGGCTGGAATAGCCCGTGCCGAAATCGTCGAGTGAAACGCCGACGCCGAGGTCTTTCAAGTCCGCCAACACTTTCTTCGTGTTGGTGCTGTTGTCGAGCAACGCCCCTTCTGTGATCTCAAAGTTCAGCCGCTGTGGTGACAAACCGGATGTTTCGAGTTCTCCCCGAATATCGTCCAAAAAAACCGGTTCTCTAAGCCCAGCCGGCGTCACATTAATGGCAACACCGACACTCGCCGGCCACTTAACGCACTCGGCACAGGCTCGCTTGGTAATCCAGCGCCCGAGGTCTGGCATCATTTTGAGGTATCGCGCAATACTGATGATTTCGAGTGGCGGAACGAATCCATGTATTGGATGAGTCCACCGCAGCAACGCCTCGCAAGCGATTACCCTTTGTGTTTTCAGATCGACGATTGGTTGGTAACACAAATCAAGCTGTGAGTTGGCGAGAGCGGATTTGAAATCAATTTCAAGCTGCCGGCGCGCTTCAACTTTTTCGGCCATTTTTGGATCAAAGAAACAATGAACACCACGCCCACGAGCCTTAGCCTCGTAGAGAGCTAGGTCCGCATTCTTGAGTAATGTATCGTAATTGGCAAACGGCCTTGTGAACGTAATTCCGACGCTGGCGCCAATCTCAATGGGTGCTTTGTCGATCTCGTAACGTCTGCCCACGGTTTCGACAATCCGGGCCGCGATCACGGTCGCATCATCGGGAGACTCCATATCGCGGATGAAGACGGCAAATTCATCACCGCCGAACCGCGCGGCAATGTCCTGTTCCCGGATCGATTGACGGAGAAGGCTGGCAACCAGCCGGAGCAACTTGTCGCCAACTGGATGCCCGAGGGTGTCGTTGACCTGTTTGAAATGGTCAAGATCGATGTAAAGTACAGCGGAGAGAGAATCCCTGCTGTTTGCGAGCAACGGTTCGACCGCATTTTGAAAACCGATGCGATTCGGCAGATCGGTAAGGCCGTCATGCGTTGCGAGGTGAGCGATCTTCTCCTCGGCATTGCGGCGTTCGGTAATGTTATCAACAAGAATGACGGTTCCGTTATCCGGCATGCGCTGGATTGTCCAAGACAGGGCTTGCGGGTCGTCCTTATCTGAGGTGACGGTGACGATGCTGGCGGGCTGAACCGAGAGAGTTTTGACCCTTATAGCCTTTACGTCGTCAATCGACATGGAGCCGGCTGCGGCGAAGGCATCGCCAATGTCATGCAAGCTAGGGTCGGTGTGGATGATTCCCGGCGGCAAGTTTGTCATCTTCCTGAATGGCTGATTCATCACCGCAAGGCGGCCGTTCGAGCGAAAGATGGCAAGCCCAAGCGGAATATTGACGACTGCGCCGTTGAACTGGGTATTGAGGATATTCGCTCGCTCCTCGCCCAGTAGCTTTTGCATGAAGATGGTATTGAGATTAGCCGCAATGTTGCTGAGTGCCACAATGAGAACGACTGTCAGAAACGACAGTAAGACGTAATACAGCGTGAATTTCAAAAATAGTGCGATTGCAAGTGGAGCGTAGACGAGGAGCGCTTGATAATGAAAGACTCGCTGCTGTCCGTAAGCTCTGGCCGCGCCTGAAGCGACGATGCCGGTGGTAACTGACGACGTGACCATATAAATCACCACGTCGTTAGTAAACGTTATTGCGCTGAAGGCCCAAAAGCCCATCGCCGCCGCCTGACAAAAGGCACCGAGATTATAGCGAAGTTTCCAGCTATTTAATTCGTTTTCGTCGTGTGGGCGCGGACTCCTATAGTACCTATTCATCGTATAGTATCGCGCGGCACCCGTTAACGCGAGAGCGCAGGTCGCAGCCCAGAGAAGAGGAAGGCCAGATTTCGCGGCAGTGATGCCGGCTGAAAATGTGACAAATACGATGCCAGCAAGAAGAGGCCCAGGCGTATTAAAGATCGAATGAACGAGCGCGGCTTTGACCACGGAAGATAGTTCTTCTTCAACAAATTTATGATTCAGTGCCGTTTCTTCTTCGGCATTGGCGTCACGGTCTTTGTTCTGCTGCGCTTCGTTCATTTTGCCCCCTTTGAGAGTCCGGCCGGTGAGCACAAATTAATACCCGCGAGAGGTGGCCGGATTTAATCGCGTCTAGGTTGTTGCAATCAGAGAGGCTCAGCCAAACATGTCGATTTTGGGGGCTAACAATAGCAAAACATTGAAAATTTCTTTACGCGAGCGTTAATCTTTTGTTGCGGTGATTCGCGTGAATGGAGGGGGTCGTGCGTGGGGAGGCGTTGTTTCGCAACGTGGACTATAGAGTGGCGCGAACGAAGGAGGAAAAAGAAGCAATCTATGCGCTGCGGTATCGGGCGTATTTGAAGGCGGGATATATACCCGCGTCCGATGAAGAAAGGGTGACGGACAGATTCGATGACACCCCAAATTCGTGGGTTTTCGGGGTTTATATTGAGGAAATTCTTCGAGGCTCTATCAGGCTCCATCTGCTTACACAGGACTGTAGGGCATCAATCGATGCGGAGTTGTTTGGTGATATTTTGAATCCCCGTCTCGACCGTGGAGAGGTCTTTATCGACGCTGCGCGTTTTGTGGGCGATCCGGACTTCGAGATGATCGAGCTTCCATATGTCATCATGAGGCTCGGTTTCGCGATGTGTGAGAGGTTCGGTGCAGATACTGGAATTTGTGCCGTTTCGACTGATCATGTGAAATTTCATAAGCGATTTTTTCAGTACAAGCCAATCACTGAGCCCCGTGCCTTTCCGGGAGTATTCCGAAAAACGGTTCTATTAGAAGCAAACTTCAAGATTGATGGTGAGGAGGTGTTGCAGCGGTTCCCCATCATGCGTTCCAGTGCGTTCGAACGGCGAATGCTGTTCGGTGTGGGCGAGCCGGTGGCGATTGCCGCCTGATGATTGCTGGCTCAACGCCGGAATGACGGCTATGGTCCCTCCTGTCATCAGGAGGGACACGTCTTGAGTTTTCGTTATGGAGTAGCACCGCCCGAATACGCCGACGCCATGCTCGAAATCGAGCGGTTGCTGCGGGGCAAGGCCAACACATTCGCCGCCAGCATCGGCATGACGATCATGATCAACGTGGTCATGAACGATGCGGATGGCCGCAATATTGCCCGAGCTGATGAACTGATCGACGAATACGCGGCGATGCTCAAACGCGGATACCGGGAGTTTACGGCGAGCGCGCTCAATTAAGGCGGGTTGATGAAAAAAGGCCGCCGCTAGATGATGCTAGCAGCGGCCATCCCCGCGTTGGCGGGGAACGTAAAGTGCCCCACGGATGCAAGGGAACGGTGCAAAAATGGCCGAATATCCTATGAGTTGTCAATCATTGCCGCTAGGGTTGCATAGCCATGAGCAAGATTTCCCCAGACGCCGAGCTGAAGCTCTACCGCGTCACCGGCCCAGGCGTAGACGCGACCTTCCAGTCGGACGGCAAGCGCATTTGGCATGAAGAATCGCCGTTGCGCGAGCTGCACAGCCTCGCCAACAGCGAAGCGCGCCAACTCATGAAGCATGAAGCGCAAGCGCTGGCGGGCGGTACTGGTCCGGCAGAATTACCAGCCGCATTTGATCCAGAACGAGGAGTCTTTTGAGGTGCGCCACGGCGACGTGCGGGCGCTCCGCGCAGGTGGCCAAGGCGTATCGCCACACCACAGCAACCTAGCCTAGAACGGCGGAAATCGACAAATTAGACTTTGGTCTTTGGTCGCAGATTGCGTGCGGCGGAAATAACGCATCCAAAGGTTGACGCTTTCGCCACACGCTCGCCCTAAACCTTCCCGACAGATGGCACGCTGACTCGGCGTCCGTGCACTTCGCCGAGTCGACAGGACCAAGTTGGCGCGATCGGCTGGCGTAAATTTTTCGTCGGCATTCGCTTCCCGACAAAAGCGGGCTACCTTTACCTCTTCCGTTCCGGATCGAGAGTATCATCAGATTGGAAAGGCTTAGGTCTCATTCTTGAAGGCGCGGGCTTGCTGGCTACAATTCCGATGATCGTCGATGCCGAGCCCTTTTCATCCGCCAATTATCGACGCCTGATAAATCTTACAACGAAGGGCCGGCCCGACCTTGGCAGTACAAACCGGCCCCTCACGTGCGAGGTCAAGGCGTGCAACCCCACGGCGACAACCTAGCCGGGAGCTGCGGCAGGCGTCAAGCGGGACCATGCGACCATCAGTGACTTATCATCGCTTGGCAGCTCCGCAACAAAACATAAAGAGCAATCAGCCAAACCGCGTTGCGAACAATCCACTTTGCCCACGCGGGCGAGGTATAAGATTCCTTTTCCCACTGATCCGGAGTTGTCCATGGCTGGAAATACCGCATCGTCATCAAGCGATAGATATAGTAGTACAAGGGCTGACAGAACAGCATCGCGCCAAACGCGAAATATCTGAAATATGGCGTACCGTCCGGTATTCCCGGTTCAAGCCAACCAAAAGCCAATGCTGCCGTGAGCGCCAGAACCGGAAGGTATAGCAACGACATAATAACGCCGCCGGCCCAGAGCCAAGCGATTGCCCAGGAAGCCCGATACGCTTTGAAGCCGACAAGCGGCGGGATCATGAGTGCGGAAACGAAAAGCCACAACGCCATGATATGTTCGAGCCAAAGACGCGGACCGAGCGGAGATAGCTCGCTGATCGCAATTACAATCGCATACGGCAGGAAACAACTCAGCAGCATATAGGACGCGATGATCCCGCCCGAATATTGCGGCTCTGGCGTGCTTACTGGCGGGCGCTTATGTATCTTAATCATCAGTCATCAACGGGCGAAGCCCGTCCGCTCGTTCGTCGAGAAGAAAACCTGCATGGTATATTCCGGCATTTCCAACGTCTTCGCTGCTTCAACTCTGTAACCCGCAGTCTGATCCCGCTCTCTCCTGAGCTGATCGGCATCCTTTAGCAACAATCCCGATTCCGTGTAGAGCGTGCTGGGTGGAACCAACAGCATGTCGCGAACAAAATTAAACCGCAACTGATGCTTTTGCAGCTTTGCCTGAAACGCCAACCGCTTGGCATTGTCGGCTGCTCGGCTGGCCATACGAAAGGCTCCGGGCTGCTGGCGATGCGAGGCGTGCCAAGCCTGATTTGCCGCATAGCGCGCGGTAGCTGGCGCTCGGGCGGCGGCTGCCCTGGTTACCGCTGCTTCCGCTCTGAGCGCGCGTAGATCAGTAAGGCTTCGCCAAGAAGAAATTGGAAAGTCGATAAGGATGGCAACAGTCGCCCAAGTCCGTACTGCATCAATGTTTGGCACGCTGTTGACCAAGTCTCTAGCGGAATTGTCGCCCGTGATATCACTATAGAGATAGGCTCCATCCGTTCCGAGCAAAATGGCGTTTCCGCCAAAGGCTAAAGCCGAAGAAGCCAGCGCAACCGCGCCCAGTCCACTCGTTCCGGTTACAAAACCGACGACGAGGACGAGTCCAAAGATATCGCCCGCGACCGAAATTGCACCTGCTGTAATCGGATGTGAGATCGCCCATCGCGAATAGGCGTTTCTAAAAGCCGGAACAGATTCGGCTTCGGCTGAATACCACGTATTGTAAATGTCCCAGCCGCTTTCCATCCAATTTTTCGCTTTCGGCGGCGGCGGTCGTTTGGGCGGCAAATATTCGTGTCTGATAACATGAAGCCACTTGGCAAAAACGCCGGACGGCTTGCGTATCAGGCAAATCTTTCCGTTTGCACCATACGTTACGCCGCACCACGGTCCTTCAGCCTGATCGGCATAGCGGCAGAGATATTCCTTTGCTTCGTCAAAGTTCGCATACGGATAGAATAGATTGCCCATATTCCGAGCTAAAGAGACCGGACCCGCCACTTCGTTCCTCTCGATTACTGATTGCCCCTAACAAAAGAAGCTGCCGCGAGCTGATCCAATTCAGGGCGGCGGCTTCCTGCCAATCCGCTTTGCTTGTCGGCACAGATACGAGTCGGCCCGCCATATGTCTGGAACAAAAGCGGCGTGCGTGTGACGTTGTTTTGGCTCGCGCGTTACTAGAGTATGGATCGGCGGCTTAGGCTTTCCGCCGTGCGGGAAGTTAGACGAAAGTTCTGTGACGCGCGCGGGCCGCTCGATTGCTTGCCGCACGCAGCTCGTCAGCAGCACGACAAACAGGCCGGCCGTCATGGCGTGCGCGGGTTCGGCGAGCGCTGATGAGGCGCCACCCAGCCGGGAACGAGCCAGACAAGGATGGGCGTCAGCACCACGAGGATGGCTTGCACCCACTCCTCGCCGATACCAAACGACCAGCCGCCCCACATTTCGAGCAATTCAAGAACGGCTAAGACCGCCGCCACAATGGTCGCTACCATGATCGACTCCTATGTCGTTGCGTCGTTGCTTTCCTCGGCGAACAGCGCGCCCCATGTCGCCGGCCCCACGATGCCGTCCTCGCGCAAGCCGTTTTCTTTCTGGTACTGCCGCACGGCCATATCGGTGAGCGGGCCGAACCGGCCGTCAACGTTGAGGCCGTCGAGCATCGACTGCAGCAGGCGGACATTGTCGCCACTGTCGCCCTGCCGGATCGTCGGCGGCACCGTGTTCGTTTCCGGATTCTGCGGCGGCGTCACCGGCCGGTCTAAAATGGACTCGGCGATCGAGCGGCAGATGTCCTCAAAGTGCCGATTGTAGAGCCGGGCATCGGCGGCCGAGTCGACAAAGCACACCTCCAGCAAAATCGCGGGCTTGTTGGTGCGGTTCAAGAACGACAGATCCGTGCGTGTCTTGGCACCGCGATTGATGAAGCCGGCCGCGTCGGCCATGGCGCGCGAGACGCGAGCGGCGAGCGCCTGGTTTGAGCGGTGCAGCACCTCGGTGCCGCGCGGGTTCTCGGTCTTCTGGAACGCATTGAAATGCACCGAAACGTCGAGGTCTCGGTTCTGCCGATTGTGATAAGCAACGATCGCGCCCAGGTTTGCCGATTGCGTGCGGCTAACGTCGTCATGAAACTCGGTGACGGTGGCGCCGGCAGAGCGAAGATGGCGGGCAACAACGGGAACGACCCTGCGCGCCTCGTTCACTTCATTGAGTACGCCAACGGCGCCGCTGACGAAACGGCTATGGCCGCTCGAAATGCACACTCGCATTTGCGCCTCCTATTCGATTTTCGGATGCCTAAAAGCGTCGAGCCCGGTTGACGGTAGAGGTGCCGGATCAACCGGCTTGATGCCGAGTTGGTCGCGCAGCCGCTCGATGTCGCGCGTTAATTCCTTTGCGGTCTTTTCCAGCTCATCCAACCTCTGTTCGGTCTGGTCCGTCATGGGACGAAGACTCCGTTCTGCATCGTCACGCCCGCTGCATTTCCCGGCAGTGTCTGACCTACGGCCCGGATCACCGAGTTGTCCTGCACCAGATAACGCGGGCCGGTGCAGCCTGATTGCGTCACCGTTACCGAATTGTTCGCGATTGACCCGAGGTTCACGGCGCAGTATCCGCCTTGTGTGAAGGCGCAGTTGGTGAAGTTGAGAATCGCGGGTGCCAGCGTGCCCGATCCCGGCAGCGCCGATGTATCCGCATAGATACCGTGCCAGCCGTTGTGACCGTTACCCATAAAATTGAGCGTCTGCTGAAATCCGCACAAGCCGCCATAGTCGGCTCGCAAGAACGCGCCCGGTGTGTCCATCGTCCATTCGAAGTTGCAGGCAACCGCCCACGCCATCGAATTCGAGCAGCGCAGGTTGCACCAGTCGGCGACATCGGACGAATGATCCGCGATCAGATGGACGCCCTCGACGTAGCCGTTGACCGCCTGAAACAACACGCAATCGGTGTAATGCGTCCAATACCTCGCGCCGATCTTATAGGGCGTCGGATTTGTGAGATCGCCGACGATATAAACCGAGCCGCCGAACGGGCCGATGGCAACGCCTTCATAGGTGCCGGGAATGCCGAGCCGCAGCACGATCGTCAACATTGATGACGCGGCATATTTGGAAGCAATGGTGGTGTAGGCGCCCGCCAGTGTGCGAAACGCTTTATCTGGGCTGTTGGCGGTGCCATCGCCGGTGACATCGTTGCCGTCCGTCCGCACCCAGCCGTCGACCGTCCCGGTTAGTGAAATCGGCACCTGCGAATTGGCGAGCCCGATGTGATAAAACGCGCCGTCGTAATGAGCGACGACGAGCGGAATTCCATCGACCAAATCACCACGCTTCAGCTCGGCGCGGTCATTGCGCAACAGCGGCACATAGCCTTGGTTGTTGACGTTGACGCGCACCGTCCCGCTGTTCTGGGTCTCGCCCGAGATCATTTGCGGCACCAGCGTCAACGTCAGGAGGTCATTATAACCGGTCAAGGGCGGGTCGAGGATCACCGCGTAATTGGTTTCGGTCTGCTCAAGCAGCAGGCCGGCGCGCGCAAGACCGCGCTGGATCAGATAGCGCACGGCAAGCTCAAGGTTTTGCAGCGAGGCCGCGCGATATGGGATCATGGCGCGGTCGCTCGTCGCGGCAATCTCCGATATCAGGCTGTTGACCACGGCCGGCCGCAAACGCACATCGCAGCCGTTGCCGTAATACAGCGCGCTCGTGTCGGCCGGCAATGTCGTGGGCGGAAACGCCTGTGCCGGATTATTCGGTTGCGCCGGGTTCGGTGGCAATCCGCCGTCTTGCGAAAATGGGAAGATGCCGGCCATTTCCTAAGACCTCCCGCGATCTAGGCCCAGCGCCGCGCTCGAATGATACCGAATGCGGAAAGTGTCCCGCCTGAGAACATCGAATTCATCGAGAGATACACAACAGTGTTTGTGGTTACTGAGAAACGGTGCGCCCCGATCGGAATGGCGTTTGCAGCACCGGTAACACCTCCTTCTGACAACTGTGTATATCCGCCGTTGTTGACACGGTCCGGAGTCGTTGTGCTTAACGCGCTCGTCCAGCCTGTCAGAATAGCCGTGACAGTTTGCGAGCCGGTAGTCGTGGCAACAGTCCCAGTGACATCCCAGTCACCGGGCGGCAAAGTGATGCTCGTGATGTTCGACGCAATATTCGTCGTCTGCGGAATCGGCGCGCTCTCCGGCACGATGCTTTCAATGTACTGCCCGACCGAGGATGGCACGATGCCGATATTGGTCCGCGCCGTTGCCTGCTGGGTCGGCGTCAATAGTGCGGTCTGATCGGTATCGACGGAAACGACACCATCCCAGCCGCCATTATTGCGCGCCCAACTCAACCCGTCGTGCGGGCCATCGACGAAGTGTCCGCCTTCCAGCGCCAGCGCATCCACATAAGCCTTGTTGGCTGCGTCGAGGTCGTAGATAGGCGGCGCGTTCAGCGTCAGCCTTCCCAGCATGATGTCGCCGGATCGGTTGACCTTGCGGGCTTCAAGGTCTGCAATCGCGGTCTGCGTGTTGACGACGATCGGCGCGATTTCCGAGGCGATCTCATTGCGCAAGGTCTGGTCAAGCGCCGCATTCTTGGCATCAACGTACTGCTTTGTTGTGGCTTCCATGCTCAAGACCGGATCGGCGGCCAAGACAAGCTCGCCTTGCATGGTGTCGCCCGACCGGTCGACCTTGGCGGCAATGTCGGTCTCGACATGCGCGAAGCTCCCGCCCAACGCTTGGCCGAGATTATCAACGCGGCTGGTGTTGTAGGCGAAGCCAAGTTCATCGACGGCGGCCAAGACTTCCGAGGTAAGCGCGTTCATTTGCCCATCGGTCAAGAGCGTCGAACAGGTCGGCGCCACGTAATACGGGCCGTCGCCGATTACCGAATGCTCCGGCGCAAATCCGTTGACGACGTTCGGCCCCGGTGGCACGCCACCCCGATCCGCAGGCGGGAAGATCGCGGCCATCTGCTAACCTCCTATCGAGCCGGTCAACGATGCCTGCAATAGCATCGTGCCGCCATAAGCCGCCGAGCCGATAGAGAATATAGGCGTTGCGAAGTGCCAGCCTTCGGTCACTGACGCCGCTGCACTGAAGCCCACGGCAAGGTCTTGATTGGCTGTGGCCGGTTGATAAGCCGCAGAACCAGCTGTGCCGCCACCGATCCCTCCTGTCGTGCTGTCAAAACCAATCGCAAATTGAGCATAGGCGCCAACAACCGATTGCTGGCAAAACCCGGTCATATTGATTTGCGCGACCTCGCCCTCCCAGGCGAGGTAATACAGCCGCGCCGCTGAGTTGGCCTCTACGAATGTTGCTGACGTTGTGTAAGCGTTTGCGACGATTGCTCCAAGCATGCCCTCCCGAGCCCGGTTGAAATACGATGCCACGCCTCGCAACGACGGCGTGTCGAAAAATTGGCCACTGGTGTTGGTGAAGGCCATGCCGACCAGCGAACGGTTCGGGTCGCCGGTCTTGATCACGGTGCCCATATTGCCGGGCGTCTCGTCCAATGCGGGTTTCACCACCGAGGCTTCAAGAGCCATGGCGCCGAGTTGGTCGACATAGGCATAGATGTAATGCAGCGTGTAGGTGGCGAGCCCGGTGTTGTCGACCGTGACTCCAGCTGCCGGAATCTGATGGATGATGCCGGCAATGCGCAGGTCCGCACCTCGGAATTGCCGCAGGATCAGCGAGGTTGCCGAATTGAGGTATAGCCGCCCAGAAGACGGCGCGGGAATCGTAATCCCGATATTGTGGCGCGCCGTCTCCTGTTGCGAGGCCGACAGCAGCAAGGTCTGATCCGTGTCGAACGACACCGTCGAATCCCATGCGCCGTTGTTGCGGCCGTAAGTCAAACCGTCGTGCGGGCCATCGACGAAGTGTCCGCCTTCCAGCGCCAGCGCATCCACATAGCCTTTTGTCGCCGCTTCGAGGTCAACGCTCGGCGGCGCGTTGAGCATCAGCGGCCCGGTCATCTGGTCGCCTGTTCGGTTGACCTTGCGAGCGTCGAGGTCGGCCACTGCGGTCTGCGTGTTACTGATGACGGTCGAGAGCCCGCTATCAACGTAGGAGCGCAAAACCTGATCGCGGTTGTCGTCCTGTCCATCGACATATTGTTTTGTCGTGGCTTCGAGGTTCGCGACCGGTGCGGCGTTGGGCAGCATTACCGGCGCCTGCATGGTGAGCGTCCCGGTCATGATGTCGCCGGCCCGGCTTACCTTGCCGGCAAGATCGGCCGCGACGTGGCCGAAGCTGCCGCTTAATGCGATGCCGAGATTGTCGATCCGGGCGCTATTAAAAGCGAAACCCAGTTCATCGACCGCCGCCAGAACTTCCGAGGTCAAGGCGTTGAGCTGGCCATCCGTCAAGATCGTGCTGCAATCCGGAGCCACATAATACGGCCCGGCGCCGGTCACGGGATTGGCCGGCGTGTAGCCGTTGACCACGTTGGAACCGGGAGGGACACCGCCCCTGTCCGGAGGCGGAAAGATCGCCGCCATGGCGCGCCGTCCTGTTTTTCAGGCCGGCAAGGTAGCATGCGGGCAGTTGCCGATTGTGAGAGTCTTAGAGCAGACGGATCGCGGCGATCAGTGCTTCCGCGCTCCAACGGCGATCCCGGTCGCGATCGTTGATCGTGTAACACTCAATCCGACCAGCGCGCTCGGCCCGTTGCGCCAGATCGAGCGCATACCGATAGGCACAATCCCCAGCCGGGACCGCGTGCACCTCATGATGGCTAGAGCCGTCTTCCTGAAAGATATGAACGTAATTCGTCATGGCACCGCCCCACACGTTGCACACGTTCTGGATGCCACATCAAACAATACAATTCAACGGGTCGCGCTCGTAGATGCACCACAAGATTTGCTGCGACAGGATGCGCGGCAGTAGCCACTTGAACGCTTCATACATTTCCGGATCATGCGGCCCATTCACGGCCGGCAGGTTGCAGTTCTGCGGCGAGGTAATGTCGGCTGGCGCGATGATCAAATTAAGTGAGTCCGGTGGTCCAAGGCATGCAGGCGTCAGTCGCATCCACTGCCCGGCCGCAGGGTCCAGCTCGACGCCTTCCGGGCAGGTCGACGGCCGGTCGCAGGCGACCACGTCGCGCGCCATGGTCCACCAGCCGGAAGGGCCGCAATGGGAGAAGTCGCCGGCCGCGCGCACGGTCATGGAGGCGCCGAACCGAGCGGCTAGAAGCGTCAGGTAATCCCAATTCATGATGTTCTGCCGGATGCGGATCATTTCGCACATCAACGCGCGCAGCACGTCGTCCGACCATTTCGGCGCGCAAAGGTCGGTGGTCACGAGGCCGAACCGCTCGCCCCAGCGCTGCAGCGTCAGCTCGGCCGTGCATGGGTCCATCTCTTTGAGGATTTGGCACAGCGCGCGCATGACCAAAAACGCCACCGCCGCGAAGGCATCAACGGGCGCGATCTGCGGCGCCACGATCGCGGTGTCGCACGGGATGCGTTCGACGGCGCAGCATGACCCAAACACCAGCTGCTCGCACCCGACCAGGGAGCACCCCACCGTCGCCGCGCCGACGCCGGCCAGCTCGGTCTCGGGCGGCGTGGTCGGCAGCGTCGTGTTGTAGAGGTCGCCTTCCGGGAGGAGCGCGCGGATCGCGCAAATGAACTCGTCCTCGGTGATGACGCACGGCGACGGCGCGCAACAGCCATCGGGCGTATAGCACTGGATCGGCGCCACATCGGGACCGACAAAGCTGGTCATGTGATCCCCGCGTGCAAATCGATGGAACCGAGGACGAGGAAATGCCCGCACGCCAATTGTGCGTTGGCGTCATCTTGGAATCCGATGGTTCCGCCGAAGTCGAGTCCGATGTGTGCGAGGCACGGTTCCGGGCCTAACGCGCGCATGATGGCGCCGCGCACCTGATCCAGGCAGATCATCGAGCCGACGCAAAAATTCGCCCGGATGTAGGGCCACAGCGCGGCGCGGATTCGATCCTCGGCGCCGTCCGGGCACCCCGACAGGCATTGCGCCGATATGTCCATGACGGTCGGCATGGCCGCCACGTAGGCGCCGCGCTGGCCGGTCGGCGCGAGACCCTGGCCGCGTCCGGGCTCAGTCCCCCACATCCATTCCGAAGCCTCGTCGAGCACCGCGCACGGCGGCACCCCATAGGGGTCGGTCATGTAGTCGGCGCCGTACACGCCTTCGAAAAACAGGTAGATCGGAACAAAGGTGGGATCACAGCAGCCGGCGCAGTCGTCCGTGCAGGCGCGCGTGACGCCCGGATATTTCAGGCTCTGCTGCAAATACCATGCTTCGTTAGGCACCACGGCGCCGGCCGCCTCGGAATCGAGGATGCGGGCGCGCAGGCCTTCGCAGGTTTCATCGTCGGTGCCGCCCGTCATACCATTACCAACCACGGTTGCCGCCATATCGATGCCGGAAATGGTGGTGGTCACGGTCAATGGCTGGCCAGCGTCGAGGTTGAAGACCGAACCAGGGTTCGCGGCAACCGATCGGATCGCCGCCCGTCCATTGCCGTCAAGTTCCACCGGGTTGGTCACGGTCGCCGGGTCCGGCTTGTACTCACGCGAGGAGAGACCGACGAACCGGATCGTTGGTGGGATTTGCGCGCCCGGATCGCCGGTAATGGCGACATAGCCTTTCGAGCGCGTCGAGCCGCGCAGATCGAGGCCATGCCGCGCGCCGTAGATCACCAGATTGTCGCAGCACATGGTTGCCGGGTCGCCCTGCACCAGCGTTTGATTGGCCGCGCCAAACATCAGGTTCACGGCACCGCTCATCACGAAAGCCAGCACGTCCTCGCCCGATCCTGGCAATACCGGAGCGCCGCCGAGCAGCCGCCGCGACAATTCCGCCGCCAGCTCATCATGCAGCGCGCCGATATCCGGGCGCGGCAGCACGCAATCAATGGTGTAGTTCGCCACCATCGCGCGATGCTACGGCGGAACGGCAACGGGAGACGCTGAGTCAGTTTTCGCTCCGTGGCGAGTTGCTTGCAATTTCGGATGGAGAGAGTAGAGCTACACTACCGTTGTGGAGACGACCGGGGAAATTTCTTATGAAGAAATTAGTGTGGGCAATGCTCGTCCTCCTCTTATGCGCGCGTACAGCGAGCGCTTTTGAATGCAGTTTCACGGAGGACATGGCGGTTAGGCAAATCAGCAATGACCGCCTGATATGGCGTGGTGGAACGTCGGATACCGTGCTTGGTATAAAGAGAGTCGCGACCGGAGGGGTTAGATTCAGAGGTCGAACAGCTGGTGACTTTTCCATATATGGTGTCGTGTCACCTGCCGGCACAGCACTGGTCGTTGGCTATAATGCTGAATATTTCGTTCATTTGGCTAGCCAGGGACACTGTGTTGGTATGTCTGATTTGCCGGAACTAGAAGATGTTATGCCATCCGGATTCGATATTTTTTTGAAGTTTGGCGCCGTTGATTGTGTCAGTTCTGGCGAGAATACTGGCGTTCGCGCGTTGCGCGGTGGAGTAGTGGATTTGGACGACGGCAGCGTGTCAGATATTGCTGTAATGCGACAACCTCTCGAAAATGACAGTTATTTCTTCAAAGTGGCAAAGCGACTCGACGTCGCGGGCATTATGATAGAGCGAAACAGAGTATTGTTTATTAATCTGAAAAAAGACAAAGCCCACAACAAGGATATGTGTGAATAACAACGCTAAGAAGTGCGGTACTCTTGCCACAGCCATCCAGCGTCAGGCATCACCGTTCCCTGCACCACTGTGTTGGTCGAGACGCCCGGCCCGGTGACGGTGATGGCAAGGCGCATCACCTTGCATGTGATGTACGACACCTCGACGGTGATCTTGGACGCCACGCCCCAGGCGATCAGCGGATTGAGCGCGATGGTGGCGTAAGACTTCGCGAGGATCAGCGCCTCGTTAGTGACGAACACCCACTGCAGCGACCACAGCTTTGAGCCGGTCGTGAATCCGACCGGACGGCGGAAGGCATCCGCCCACCAGCCGCCCACGCGCCTTCGTAAGGGATGTTCCTCACAACTGACAGCGCCGCGCGTGGTCAACTGCGCCATCACCCAGCCCTTGATCCATTCGGCGCGGTCGAGCGTGCCGGCCGAGGTGACGCGCATGCGCGGATAGGCCGGGCGCGGACATTCCGGGTATGGTCCCTCGCACAGCGGCACCTGTCGGAACGACAGCGGCAGATTGAACAGCGGCACCACGGGCGAGCGGCACCGCTCGGGCGGTGGCAGGCACGGATTGATGGAGACTTGTGTCATCCTTCAATTATACCGACACAAGCGCGTCATTCTCGCGAGTCTAACGTATACACAGCACGGAGTGCATCATAGTGTTTGCGCCGCATTGATGTTGGCGAAAGGATCATGAAATGTTTGAACTTAGGGATGGCGAGCTGTATTCAAATGGAATCCCTCTTGACACCTGGAGCGAATCAAGGAGACGAGTAAATGACCTGAAGAAATCTTACGATCAGCTTGTCAATCGCCTGTGGGCTGGCAATTCAGCGGGGGCTCTTTCCGTAATAGGAGTTATTGGTTCTGGTCACCTACACGACTCAAAATTACTGCCTTTTGTGTTGGGATCGTTTTTGTTTGGTTTGATGGCTCTCGGCTTCGGTTCCATCACATCACTGTGGTATCAACGCGCCATCGCTCGCGCTTGGGAGGAATGTGATGGGGACTTAGGCAAATTGACCTTGAAGCATATCAAACGACCTACCAAAGAAGTTTTTCAAACTATTCCAACTTTGTTCGCAACAATAGCAAGCGCGATATTTTTTCTCATAGCAGTCGGACTTGTCGTCTGGCTCGTCGGCATCCTGTCCTTCACGCCCGCACAAACTCCTTAGCAGTCACGGTCCCGGTGACGCGCAGATCACCGTCAATGATCAGATCACCGTCGACCGTCACCTTGCCGTCCTCGACCTTGAAGCATTGCGGCAATGACAGCTCTTGCGCGATCGGCGCCGCGCTGGCCACGCCGCCGTCCGCCCACGGTCCATCGCCGGGTTTATAGCCTTCGCCGTTGATGCGAAGGTCTTTCTCCACGTTCAAATTGCCCTTTATGAGCACGTCACCTTCAAACGTGTGTTTGTCGGTCTTGAGGTTGATGCCTTCCTTGGCATCGACCGAAAATGTCTTGGTGCTGGTCGCCGAGATCGCCTGATCCTTGCCATCCATATGGATGCCGGCCGGTCGGCCGCTGTCATTGTTGCCGCTCCCGTCCTGGCTCTGGCCTTGCTGGTCGCCAGCCTTCTTGACGCGGACAAACATGGCCTTGTCGCCGGGCGCATACAGCCACGCCTCGCCTTCGTCCGGTTGTGGATGGTATTCGCGATCCCCGATCACGGCGAGCACTACGCGCCGCGAGGTATCAGCGCCCACATCCATGGTTAGGATTTCCGTCTTGTCGGAAGGCGCCACATGGGCGACATACCCAACCGGGTGGATCACGTCGAGCTGGTCGTTTTCCAGCTTCTCGCCGGTCTTGACGCGGGCGCGCAACAGCTTGCCGTCGTTGTAAGTTTTCAACAGCCAGCCTCTGCGCGTCATGTTGCGCACCTTGTGGTGCAGGAATTTGGCGTGATTCCAATAATCGATGCCCATCGCTATTGTCCCGTGCTCGGCGTCTCGGATGGCGCTGGCGGCGGCGGCGTCATGTTCTGCGGCGTCGGCGGCCAGTAGGCCGGCTGGTCCTGCTTATCGAACATCACATCGCCGCCCGATGGATCGCCTTTCGAAATCAGCGTCAGCGAGGCGGTGCGGCTGTCGGCGGTCAACTCGAATTCCACCTCGCTCAGCTTCATGTCTTCGTCGATCTGATCGACCGGGATGACGACGTGGTAAGTATTATCGACCGCCCACAGATTATTGCCGTCGTCGGACCACGTCGACATTGTCAGCGTGACGTTGAGGCCCTGGCTGGAGCGGCGGACGCCTTCCAGCGCCGCGCGGATGCCGAGCGAGTCCTTGGTGTGGTCGCCGTCGACCAGCCCGCGCAATTCCTTGGCGCCGGGTATCTGGCGGAAATCCTGCGCGAACAGGCCTTCACACACCTTGCCGTAATTCTTGTCGGTCGGAATGCCGCTCGCCGCCACGCCGCAGGTCTTGAAGCGTGGCCCGATATCCCTTTTCGTGGTCCAGTTGGTGAACTGGCGGCCGAGCCGCAAATCGGCCTGCGCCGCCCCGCTCTGGGTCTGCATGTCGGTCAACACCCAATTGCCTTCCGGGTTCTCAAAGAAGTTCATGCCGAACTCGCGCGCCACGCGCCGGCAGGCCCGTTCGATGCTTTCACCTTCGGCAATGATGAACCGCTCCATCTGTTTCGGCGTGCCTGTCGTCTTGTCGATCAGCTGGCCCTTGCCGCCTTCCATCAGCTTTTTCATGATCTCGACGGCTGACTTGCGGTTCTCCTGGCCGGTCTCATGCCGTGGCGAGGAGTCGACGTGTTCGGACATCTGGCCGCGAAAATGCAGCGTCAGCTCGTAGGTTTTCGGCGAGCCTTTCGAGCTGCGCACGTCGAGCGTGGCGGTGGCCGCCAGCTGCCCGTCAAGGATGATCTGGCAATCGGCGCCGTCGACGAAGGCCGGCGCCAGCAGGCTGGTGGTGCTGGCGCCGTCCAGGCCGGGCCACGACAGCACAAGGGTGCCGGAGCAAGTGGCTTCCTCGCGCGAGCGCTTCAGGCGAAGCGCCGTGAACCGCTCGTAGCGCTGCCCGTCGATCACCACGATGGCACTGCCTGCGGCCTCGTTCGCCATGGCGGCGCCTCACGCGGCCGGCGCCACCACGTTGCGGCCCATCCAGTACGGCGACAGCAACGGGTTGTAGCGCTCGATCTGTTGGTAACGGGTGCCATCGGCATAGAGCTTGTGCGCCACCACCACGGACGGCCATTCGCCGTCTACGGGTGAGGACGCGATGCCGGGCAAGCGGATGTTGCGCGCGAGGATCGCGGAGACGGCGGCGGCTCGCGCACTATGAATTGCCGAGACCAAGGCATCGTCACAGTCGGCAAGCGCAATGGATTCCTCTTCATCGTACACGGCCATGATGAAATCGAGGTCGTCGAGCGCGCCTTTGACCGTCTCATATTTGGTCTGGGCCGCCGCCGTGGTGAAATCGCGAATGGCGATCAGCCGCGCGGTCTGCGCCAGCGTCTGCACGGCGGGCGTGTAGTTGACGGCGGCGGTCGTGCTGACGATCGCGGCATTGAAGGCGCGCAACCGTGGCGCCGCGTCGGTGGTGTGAATCCTGGCCACGGTGGCCGAACCGAAATTGATCGGATCGGCGGCGGCGGCAAACGTCGGGAACGAGGCGCGCGTCAGCATATCGATGGCGTCGAACGCCGCCTCATCGGTGGCGGGCGTGATGGCACGCGCGAGGCTGGCCGAGATATCGACGGCAAACGAGATATCGGCGCCGGATGGAATCCAATCCGCAATCTGGCTTGCGGCCGTCACCACGGCCGAGCCGAAGCTAAACAGCGTCGAAATCGCCATGCCGATCATGACCGGCGCGGCGGGCTGGTTGGCCTCGAC
>JGI24705J35276_12238513_pt1 | contig 24659 bp, 20 predicted proteins | sample TergutNt197P4_FD_35276 | JGI IMG/M metagenome (IMG submission 35276) | reverse complement strand
TCACTATGGGCAAAGCAGGATTTGCAGTTATCCAGGGTTGTTCAGGCGCAGGTTCCAAACCATTTTGGGGTGGAATGGTGGAGCATTTGGAAAACAGATTCCCGACAGTTTAGGCGGTCGAAAGTCGAGTTTATTGCCAGTAAGGTTGGTCGAGGGAGGGCTTTTCAATTGCGTTTCTGCAGGACCGCACACATTGACGGCAAGGAGGCAAGGTTCGCGTACAACAAGGCCGGCGAGCTGGCTGAGATGGTTGACTGGAACGGCACTACGGAGTTCACCCTGGACAAGCTGGGGCAAATCACCAAGGCAACCGACCACGCAGGCAACGTTACGTCGTTTGCGTACGACGGGCTGGACAGGCTTGTGAAGACAACCGGGCATGAAGCTCAGAAAGTGAAGAAACAAGAGTTCTCCTACGACAGCCTCGGCAACCTGGTCAGGACCGTTTTCGAAAAAAACAAAAATCAAAGCTACGTCACGCAGGAGTACGCCTACGACGCGGCGAACCGCATGGTCAAGGGAACGAACAAAGACGGCGAGCAGTCCCACTACGTCTTCAAGGACTACGCTTTGGACTTCACAAAACCGCTCAAAAATGTTATCATGGAAACGGAAAGCAGGGACGGTCGCGGACCCGCAGACGATGGCGCAGTACACGTATTGCTTGGACAACCCTTTGAAGTACGTTAACCCAACAGGTCGCATTATAAGAGTTCATAACAAGGCAGACAGAGTTGTTATGGATTTTATTTACTTGACTGGTTGTTTCGCATACTTGGACTTAAAAAATGATTTAGTATTGACAGAAATAAATGTATTACCGAAAAAATATGAAAAAAGCTACAAATTAGTGAAAAGAGTCATCGAAAGTGACTATATCTGTGCAGCATATGGTTGGAGTGATTTAATTGGTTCAGCTAGTACAGTGTCATATGCGGTTCACCCTAACAACGCTAATTTGGTACATGATTTTTATAGTGACAAATATTCACCGGGCAAAGGAATTGACACAATAGTCACCTATATACCCTTTGAAAACGATGCAATAGGTGTAAATGGAGGGACGGAGAAGTTATCACAGAAAACGATATAAGAGAAGAACATGGACTGAAAATCCGAGTAAGGTATTCTGTTGATTAGCTGAGGATAACAGGGGGAAGCTGGATCAAAATACGTGAAGCTAGCGGATTTGTTTGTGATCTTGACGAGCAAGTATCATAGTTTGCGTGTATTTTCTGATGATTCAAAATAAAAACATCCCTAAAGTATGGTATCATGCTCAGGCCACACCTCAGCTGAAGAAAAACCGTTTTCAGAAAAAGGAGGGTGTGCACCCATGAAACTCAGTAAACGAATTAAAATATCTATAACAATTGTCAGTTTGTCCGTTTTGCTTACGATAACCTTTATATTTGCGCACACTGAAGGAGCAAACATTGTTGTGAAACCTGAGTTGTCCAGCGAACCCAGTAACACAGAAGTTTTATTGGCTGATGAATCCGATGACACAAAGCCGATTGCACAGAATGAACCATTCAAACGCCAAGGGCCAACTAAACCGAAATTGGCAATTGAGGATTTCACAATAAATTACAATGGCTTTACTATCAACGAGGACACAACTGTCGGCGAACTAATTGACAACCTTGGCTATGGCGACAAGGAGGATTATTATTACAACAACAGCGGATATGTTTCTACTATTGGGGATACGCAGGTATTTAACCTATGCTACCCTAATTACGAAAACACAGAATTGCGAGTAGTATACCATAAAAAGGTCTCTGGAGACGATTCTTTTATATCGTTTATAGAATTGTATTTTGAAACACCTCGTGGAATAAAAGCTGGGGACAGCGAACAGCATCTAGTTGAGGTGTATGGTGAACCTGACGAGATTAAGCTGTACAATGGTTTCAAATCATATTTTTACTATTTTGGTGAGAAAAGCACCCAAATTGTGCTAGACGGGGAAGGAGTTAAATATTTATTGATTGAGTTCCGAAACGCTGAATAAACAATGATGACGTCAATCATTTAGTGTGCAGGCTACAATTTGCATATGCAGCACCCATTCATTAATTCGAAGACCCAATCCATAATATAACGGCCTTCGGCTACGACAGTGCAGACTGCCTAGTCATTGGAAGATGGTTGGCAAAAATCGTATAGTTACATGGATGAAATTGATGAAAGAAATGCGTAAAGATTTTGTTGCAGAGCTAAACAAAATGCCGATGATACAGGATGGCAACATGACAAGACATAAAGAGATGAAAAAAACATTGAAAATAACCGCAATGATTATGACGGGACTGTTGTTCGTCGCATTGCTGTACGAAACTGTTTTGTGGGTTTTAGCGCCGTTTCTCATGCCTCTTGCCCCAGCGTTTTCTTTACGGGCGATGCTGTTGCATGCCGACCTTGACGAAACAGTCATGGACAGTTCAGCGAAAAACTTTGAACATGCGATCCGTGACCACACAATTGAACAAGTCAAAGAGGCAATTGAGGACGGCGCACCCTTAGACCCTGGCCCGAAGCAAAAATTCGTGCCTTTGCGGACAGCGGCATGCTACGATTTGGAAGCGTTGAAATACTTGCTTGAGAAAGGGGCCGACCCAAACCTTGCTGCATTTGACAAAATGACTCCCCTGATGTACTGCACAGAGCTGTGGAACGGTGCAGCAAGCGCAGAGCTTTTGCTGGATTACGGAGCTGATGTCAACGCCAAAGACGAGGACGGCCTGACAGCGATGGATTACCTCTTTTTGAGAAGGTGGCCTGAAAGGGTTGACTCAGGCATGTTCAAGCTTTTCATTGAGCGCGGCGCGACAGTTAGCGAAAGCGCGTTGGCGTCCGCCATGAAGAACGAAAAGTTCCTTTACGCGAAAGAGATCGTAAAAATTCTGAGGGCGCAGGACGCCGGGTTCCATCCTGACCCGTGTATAATAGCCGCTTTCGAGGGCGACGACACTGAACTGCGTGAAGCTGGGTGGCGCTTTCCCAACAACGGCAGGGGCGCCGCTGCTGCTTTCGGCGACGTGGAACTTGTACAAATTGCCTATCCCCCCAAAATATCTGATTGGCCGGAAAGAACTTTGAGCGAGCTGGCGGCAACAGCGGCACGATACGGAAACCTTGAAGTATTGCGGTTTGTCCTGGACGAGCAACCAGTAGTCGTCGAAAAATACGGACTCGGCATTTTAGAAGAGGCGATTGAGGGCAACCATGCAGGAGCAGCAGAGTATCTTCTGGAAAGCGGTGTGCAGGGGCGAATGGCCGAATACAGCGAAACTTGGATGCGGAACGCTGCGTGGAATGGCGCTGTCGACGTTATGAAGACGTTGATTTCGCACGGGTGCCCCTTAATATGCCTTGAACAGGCAGCGCCTTCCGCAATCAACGGAGGGCAAAAAGAGGCTCTAACGTTTATTCTTGGCTGTTGCCCCAGACTGGACATAGGGGGGTTGCTCGTAGCCTCATGTGAAAAAGGCGATTTGGGAATTTCCGAATACCTAGTCGAACAGGGTGCTGATGTCAATAAGTGCATCCCCAGCGGATCTCCGTTGATAGCCGCAATACGTGAAAATCATTCCGATATTATCCGATTTCTTCTTGAGAACGGTGCCGACCCAAACCTGGAAAATGATTTTTTGGGTGCCACGCCGATGCATGTAGCGGCCCAATACGCTTCTTTGTACTCGCTAGACACCCTTGTTGAATATGGTGGAGACATCCGTTCAACTACCAATGCCGGTGAAACGACCTTGATTTGGGCAGCCAGCCTGCCAGGAGGCGGCAGCAGGAACATTGTTAACTACTTGATCAATCACAGCGTTGAAACAAATGCACAGGACAGAGCCGGGAAGACTGCGTTGATTCATGCATCCGAGGTTGGCACTAGTGCTGGCGTTGTAGAAGCCTTGCTGAAAGCGGGGGTGGATGTGTCAATTGTCGACTGCGAAGGAAGGAAAGCTGTCGACTATGCAAGATCCAACAAAGCGAAGATGACTGTTTTTAAAGCATACTCCAACGTGGAATAGAGTTAGGGTGGCAAGTTTATTGAAGCGGACTCAGGGCAAAGAGAGCTGGAAATATTGTGGAATGGTATACGATGCAAACTTCAAATGGCAACAACAAATCATCAGGCTTGAATCAGTTTAGTTCAACTGGTTCCATCGCTATTTATAGAAACGAGGTTCTTCGGTAATGAAAAGAAACTATATAATACTTGGGTGCATTGTAGGAGCCACAGCTCTAGCCGTACTGCTGCTGTCGGCAGACGACATAACCAGCAATGGGGAGCTCGCAGCAACGGGAATAGCGGAAGGCAGGGCGCCAGAAATTTACGGCGTTGAAGACTTAATTAGCCAGATAAAAAACGGCGACCTTTCCAGCATGACAGATGAAGATGAAGCATCCTTGAAACAGTTGAATTTTGAGATAACAGCCCAGCTAAATGAACTGGAATGGGTTGAATGCGACTTGAATGGTGACGGGAAAAACGAATTGATCGTGCAGGAGAAGCACTGGTACAATGAGGAAATGAAATGCATAAAGGCCATATTTGCCTTTCAAGGTCAAAAAACAAAACTTGTTATTCATGACAACGTTGAAACGGGGAGATTTTATTTCTTGTGCAAGAATGGGAACATAGTATATCACTATTATTTGTATGGCGTAATTAATGAAGATTGCTATTCATACTATACATTTGACAATGATATGAACATAACCCTTGCTTACGCGCTAGAGATATTCAACATCAATGACACTGCAGAATTAGGTGACGGTTGGAGTGAAGATCACCCCGATATGACGGAAACAGGGATGTATTACACAAAATACACCAAGCAAAACGGGGACATGGTTGCGGAAAGAATAAACGAAGCAATGTTTTTAAGCGGATTTGAAGAAATGACAGGGTTTTCTTACTTTGACGTGAAGCCCGAATGGAATAGCCGCCGTGTCTAAGCGGCGGCTATTCCTAAAGCGGGCTATAACGAGCACAAATAACGCTATTTTGTGTAGTGGATGAACAGGTCAAGCAGGTCGAGCATGTCGATGATGCCGTCGCTGTTTACGTCGCACATGCTAGCGGTGACGCCTTTGCCCTTAGAGTCGTTGACTTTCACCAAAGTGCTCCAGCCAGCGGACTGTGTGTTGAAACCGCAGTACAGCAGCATGATGCCCAGGTCAAGGGCGTCGACTTTGTTGTCCCTGTTGAGGTCGTACTTAGAGAAGACGCGCTGGTCGACGTTGGTCACTGCCTCCCCCGCTATGATTACAGATTCGACGTAGGCGGTGTACTCGTCATCAAGCACTACAGCTCTGAAGCCTGTCAGTTTCATGGCCACGTCTCCTGCTGCCCTTGGAGCGAATATGAATTTTGCTATGTCCACAGGCTCTTCACTGGTGAAGCCGGTAGAGCCGCCGGACGGGTATCCGAGGGTGACCGTGCCTTTCCAAACGCCGTCGCCCGCGTAGCTCCAAGCTATGCCGTCCACAGACTCAAACCCAGCAAGCGCTTCTACGCCTTTTCCGGCCAGCATGTTCCCGTCTACCTCGAATTCCAGTTCCACTGACAGCAGGTTTTCGGCCTTGCAGATGGACAACGTGTATTCTACGTCTTTGTCGATGTCGCTCTCGGCGTCCACGCTGAGGGTTGCCCCTACATACTTGACTTCTTCCTGCTGAAGTTTGAAGAACCCTTGGTTGCTCACGTCAGCCGAGTTTTCCACATACCAGTGTACGTAGTTCGGTAGCGTGGTCTCTCCATTAACCGCAAAGGCCCCGGCATAATCGGTCCAGTCTGCCGTGCCGTCATAAGCCGGCTCGTAATCGCTGCCGGTAATCTTGTATTTTTTGACTGTGACAGATTTGGTTGTCGCTGCTGTGTCTTCCGCTTGGTAGTTCAGCTCAACATCAAGCTGGCCGTCTGCCCTCTTCGCCTCAGTATGCGTCACTGTCGGCCTGGGCAGGTCCATAATGCCTGCCGAATTGGCAAATATTGCGTTTGAAACTATCCTGAACGCTATCTGATGCCCGGCTTTTGCGTAGACGTAGTCCGCAAGGTAAGTAACAGGAACGTCTACATTGCCTTTGTTGACTATGCCTGAAGCCACCAGACAGGAACCTTTCAGCCTGCTTGCCGCCGTCGTTGCGCTGGTTGAGTACCAGTGCCCCGCGATGAAGAAGTCGTCACCTGTGCTTGCCACTGCCAGCGGCTTCATATAGCTGGGGAGGCCGGTCATGAACAGGCCGTATTCTGTATAAACCGATTTGACGTTTTCAAAGTTTGAAGTCAGCAGGCTGGATCCGGAATACGAGCCCTTGAGGAGCGCTTCGCCGCCGTCCTCGCCGCCGGAGAGGCGCTGGGAGGTTATCGCGTTGTTTCCGAGTATCGTGTTCATCGCAGCAATCGGCCCGCAGTGGATGTACGGCATCCCGTTGTTTATTGCAGTCGCCATGTTTCCGGACGCGCTGCCGTAGTAGGACAGGAACACTGTTGCGTCGGTCCTTGGCGAAGCTGCTGTCATCCCGGCTACGTCGTCGAATTCGAGCAGGTCAAGCCCGTACTGGATGTTCTCGTTGTAGCCGTTCCCAAAAATGCCGACTTTTGGCTTAATGAGTTTTTTCGCGTTTGCAGGCACGGTGCTGCCGGCGTCGAAGCCTTCAACGTACAGGGCCAGCATGCCGAGAACGATGTTTTCGCGCGGGAGTATCCCTTCTGCCACGTCGGCTCGCCTTGCAATAAAGTCGCCGAGCTTTGCCCCCGGGACGTAGCCGTCTATCATGTACACGTCCTTGCCGTCTGCCAGCAGCCTGTTGACAAGCCTCGTCGCGTCGTGGTTGTTGTTTTTGAACACGACGTATTCGCCGTCCCCCTTTATGGAGGTGTCTGGCCTTTCAGGCGTTGTCACTGCTACGGTCTTGCCTTCCAAAAAGCCTTTTTCATGCACTGAGGCGCATTCGAAGCCTCTCATTTCCGGATACGAGACCACGCAGCACGAGTAAAGATCCGGGTATATCGAGGCGTCGTAGCCAGGGTAAAGGTGTGTATTCGCAAAGCTTCTGGCGGCTTGATGCATGTTGATGACATATGTGCCCGCCGGGTAGACCACTCCGTCGTAGGTGACCACCTTCGTCGTCCTTTCCAGTTTTACGCCGCCGCATTCTTCAAGCCAACTCAACGTCTCAATCACAGCGGGTATGTTGGATTGGTGCTCCTTGTCTACCGGAAGCAGGTAGTATTCCGGGAAGAAATTCAGTTCATTGCCGCCAGAGTCCAGCTGCCTTGGGCGGCCCACTTGGAACTGCTCCGCAAAAGTGAACCTCAACTCGCTACGGACTGCTTCAATCTGCGGATGGACGTTGACGAGCAGCGGATCCACCAAGTCCTTCCTGTCCTCGTTTTCTACGCCTCGCCGTTTGAACTCAACCTTGTTTCTGAGAAGCCCTTGCCATTCCTGCAGGCAGAACTTGAAAAGGCCGAACATGCCCTGCACCCCGGCATCCACCGAATCCTGCGTGGCGTTGGGGAACTCAATAGTCGAGCCAAGCGAGCCGAAAAGCATCGACATGGAGGGTGTGTATATGGTGGAGCCGTTGTCCCAGCCGAACACTACGTCCCGGGACGGGTGAATGTACCGTTTGTGCGGTGAGTTGCCGATGATGGACAGCCCTATGGAGTCGCACAGGCCGCCCATGTATTCCTCTATCAGGTCCACCTCTAGGTTCGGCTCGTAGGGCGGCGTGGTGCCGTCGATGATGTAGTTGGCGTAGTAGCCGTGGAACTCGACCATGTATATCGGATCCCACTTGGCAAACGCCTTTGCGACGGCTCGGGTTTCCGCCTGCGTCATGTAGGCGGCGTCGCGGTTCATGTCAAAGGCGTAGTGGTTGGTCCTGTTTGATTTGGAGTACCCCTCCGGATTGCTTGAAAACGTCAGTATGACTATGTACCTGTCCAGAAAATCGTTGACGTTTAGGGTGAGGTCCGTAAAGCCTGAGCCCGGCAAGGCCCTGGTGCCGCCGGTGCTTGTGCTGGTCTGCGACGTGGTGAGGATGCGCTCGGTCTGCACCTCCATCTCCCTCTTTGTGAACCTTACAGTGTCCTCGTTGAGCAGCCGGTTGAAAATCGTGTTGCAGATGGCCGGGCCGGCCACTTCGCCGCCGTGTATCTGGTTGAAGAACAGCACTCCCTTGTGCCCTCCCGCCGGTATCTCTTTGAGCAGCGCCGCCGGGTCTTCGTTCATCATCGGCTTCGTCACGTTTAGGTAGCTGTCGATGGACTCTTTGGAATCCGATATTACCGCCGCCCACATGTCAAGGCCTTCAAAGGTCTTGCCGAAGGATTCCATCTTCAAAAACCTGCCCTTTGTGCCGTAGGTCCCGCCTTCCAAACCGTATGTGGCTATGTAATCCTTGGCGAAAGCGTCCAACTCCTGGTACTTGACAAAGGAGTCGTTCATGCACAGCCTGATCATCTTTGAGCCCACTGCGGTTGCGCCGCCGCCATAGTAGGCTTTCAAATCCCAGTCGCCCATCAGCGCCAGGTTGCTCGCCCCTGGGCTCGACATTGGGTAGTACGGCGTGTAGGGTATGTTGTCGCCGGTAGAATTGCTTGCGCTTACAAATGCGCTGAACTGGATGTTTTGTGTTACGACGATGTTTTCTCCGTCAATTACGGCAACCGGGCTTCCCACTCTGCTGATTTGGCTCCAAGCGTTTGCCCCTCCGCCGGACAGCGGCCTGTCCGCGTAGATCCAGCTGACTTTTGACACATCGAATTCGCTTTCACCTGTACCAAGCCCTGTGTAGCTGCCTTGCGGTAGGCTCAGCTCTACTGTGAATACCCTCGGGTCGGTCATTGAGGCGCTGCGGGCCGTCGTGTAGTACAAAGCCGGGTCTTCGCCGTTGACCGCAAGCGTCGCGTGGTCCCCTTTGTAGACCGTGTTTGAGCTCACGTCGTAGTTTTCCGCGTCCCTGTACACCGATTGGACATTCCCGCTCGCCGTCACCTGCACCATCTTGATGCCTATCCCGAAATCGCCGGTGCTGTTTCCCACAATGCCGGCGAACTCGCTCGCCGCCGTGAAACCTGCTTGGTCGCCGGCTGCAGCGGTTAGCCCCGCCGGGAACGCAAACAACAGCGCCAAAGCAACTGTAACTGACAGTACCCTTTTTAATGTCTTTATTTTTTTCATTGCTTGATCCCCTTCCTAAATATTTTGTGGTGCCCCCTTTGTTCTGTCGATGGGGTTCGACATTTTCACCTCCTTTTCGTTTTTTACCGTTATATTGTTATACCTATTGTATAATTCTTGACAAAACGAGTCAAATCTTTTCGTCCAATTTGTTGAAATTATCAAACACAAAAAAAAGACGGTTCCTGCGCCATAAGCGTGACACAGGAACCGTCCCTTTTTGTCACATTTTATTTTACTTCCAAGGTCCACCCCATGGTGTCTTCGATTGCGCCGGTCTGTATCCCGTACAGCTCGTCGTACAGCTTCTGCGAGAGCTTCCCGATTTCACCGTTGTTGATGGTTATTTTCTGTTCTTTCCAGGTCAGCTCGCCGACCGGCGAAATGACAGCTGCCGTGCCGGTGGCAAAAACTTCGTTCAATTTGCCCGCCTTGCCCGCTTCAAAGACGTCCTCTATCGAAAGCCTTCTCTGCGATACCTTGTGCCCCCATTTTTCAAGCAAGGCAATAACGGAATCCCTCGTAATGCCCGGAAGGATCGTTCCGCCCAAAGGCGCTGTTACCACCTCGCCGTCTATCACGAAAAACGCGTTGGACGTCCCGATCTCCTCAACATATTTTCTCTCGACGCCGTCCAGCCAGAGCACTTGCTCGCACCCTTTTGAATGGGCTTTTTCTTGGGCTTTCAATGCGGAGGCGTAGTTCCCGCCGACTTTCGCGAAGCCAGTCCCGCCCGGCACTGCCCTCACGTACTCGTCTTCCACAAGGAGCTTGGTGGGGGTAAGCCCGCCCGCGTAATACGGGCCAACCGGGCTGAGTATTACGATGAACAAATAGTGGTTTGACGCCCTGACCCCTAGGAACGGCTCGTCGGCGATGATGAACGGCCTTATGTAGAGGGACGTGCCGGGCTTGCTGGGTATCCAGTCCTTGTCGATTTCAACGACTGTTTTGACTGCTTCGACAAACAGTTCTTCATCAAGCTGTGGTATGCACATCCTCTCGTTTGTGGAATTCGTCCGTTTGGCGTTCATGTCGGGCCTGAACAGGAGCACCTTGCCATCGCCGGTCTTGTACGCCTTGAGCCCCTCGAACATCTCCTGCGCATAGTGGAAAACCACCGTTGCAGGCTCAAGGGCCAGCGGCCCGTAGGGTGTTATTTTCCCGTCATGCCAGCCTTTTCCAACCGTGTATTCCATGATGAACATATGGTCTGTGAAAACAGCCCCGAACTTTAGGGCGTCTGGGTCTGGTTTCGTTTTTGGATTGTTGGTTTTTGTGACCGGAAAGTTGTATTTCATATTTTTATAGCCTCTCTTTCATATTTTTTTTAAATTGATTGCTAAATTTATGATAATACTATTTTTGCTGTTGGTCAATGTTTTCCACTTATTTTTTGAACTTTTCCGTCGATATTGCTTGTATAAGCTATCTCCGCAAGGAAGGAGGCCGTGCCATGCAGTTTCAATCCGGAACGATACGTCAGCAGACGCAGGTGCTGCAGTTGAAACGCCAATGGGCAATGCAGGGCAAGCAACTGGAAGACCACTCTCTCATGGAGCAGATGTCAAAAGCCCGGCACGAACAGAAGATGTCGTCCATCTACAACATGCTCAATGCCGGCAAGCGCCTGACGCCCAGTGAAAAAGAGTATTTGCGCGGGCACGAACCTGCGCTGTACCAGAAAGTTATCATGATTGAAAACGAACGGGACTCTTTCAAGCGGGAATTGCGCAGGTGCAAGACAAAAGACGAGGCTGACAGGCTCCGCTATACGAAATACCTGCAGCTTGCGGGCGAGGTTACAAGCGTCTCGATCATTACAATGTCTGCCGGGGCAACGCAAGTAGAGACGGAATACGTCGGTTTCCGCGCAGCCGCGCTGCGGGAAACGTTTCTGGAATTTGTGTCAGAAGGCAAATACTTCAAGCTCCCCTCAAAAAAGAAGCCCTAATCAACGCAATCCGGTTCTATCTCATCAGGCTCTATGCCGTCCATCTGAAGCGTATACAGGTATATCCTAGCAACATCCTCAACGTATATGGCTTTCAGCAGTGTCTGCTTTAGGCTGTCGCCCACCACCAGCACCCCGTGGTGCTTGAGAAGGCACACGTCGGCTCTCTGCAAGGGGGCTGTTAGGCTTGCCGCAAGCTCCGCAGAGCACGGCTTTTCGTATGGCACGACCTCCGTGGCGCAACCGTACATCGCAGCCTCGGACACGACTGGCCTTATGGCTTTCCCTTTTGCCGCGAAAGCCGTCGCGTAGGGGGAATGGGTGTGGACCACTGCGGCGACGTCGCCCCTGCACCTGTACGCCTGCAAATGCATGTGAATCTCCCTGGTAGGGGCGCCTACTATCCCCTTCTCGACTACGTTTCCTTCAATGTCTGTGAGGAAGATGTGATCCCGCGTAAGTTCGCCCCTTGAGACGCCAGAGGGCGTCATTGCCACCAGCCCGCTTTCCCTGTGCAAGGCGCTGAAGTTTCCTGATTTGTACTTGCACAAGCCCTGCCGTTCGGCTTCTTTAGCTGTTTCGGCCAATGCTGACTTCAAATCTTCCAGCATGCCTACACCCTCCAGCTGTTCAGGTATTGTTTCTGTTCTGCCGTCAATTCGTCAATTTCGATACCCCAGCTGGCAAGCTTCCTTCTGGAAACCATGTCGTCTATCTCTTCCGACACGTCCACGACTTTGTTTCCCATGTTTTTGTAGTTGTTCATGACGTACACTGCCGACAGCGCCTGCACCGCAAAGCTCATGTCCATTATCTCTGCCGGGTGCCCGTCGGCTGCGGCGATGTTCACAAGCCTGCCTTCCGCGATGATGTTTACCCACTTCCCGTTTTTCAATTTGTACCCGGTTATGTTCGCCCTTGCTTCCTTCTTTTCAACTGCGGCTTCTTCAATCCCGGCCATGTCGACTTCGACGTTGAAGTGCCCCGCGTTGCACAGGATGGCGCCGTCCTTCATGTCCAGCATGTGCCCTACGGTGATCGTATGTTTGCAACCGGTTGCGGATATGAAGATGTCGCCGAGGCCGGCCGCCTGGTCCATCTTCATGACAGAGTGGCCGTCCATCCGCGCTTCAATGGCTTTTATCGGGTCAACTTCAGCAACGACAACGTGTGCGCCAAGGGCGGCCGCCCGCATGGCAATCCCTTTCCCGCACCAGCCATAGCCAACCACGACAACTGTTTTGGCTGCAACGATCAAATTCGTGTTCCGCATTATGCTGTCCCATACGGACTGTCCGGTGCCGTAGCGGTTGTCGAACAGGTATTTGCACCTGGCGTCGTTCACTGCCGCCATGGGGAATTTTAGTATCCCTTCGCGCTCCATCGCTTTGAGCCTGATGACCCCGGTTGTCGTTTCCTCGCACCCGCCCCAGGCTTCTTCACCAAGATCGGGCCTTTTGCCGTGAATCATGCCCACGAGGTCGCCCCCATCGTCGATGATGATGTTCGGTTTGTGCGAAAGCGCCATCTCGATGTGCCTGACGTACTCCTCGTCGCTGGCGCCATGCACAGCGTACACCTTCATGCCGGATTCAACCAGCGCAGCTGCAACGTCGTCTTGGGTTGAAAGGACGTTGCTCCCGGTCACAGCCATGTCTGCACCCCCTGCGGCAAGAACTTCGCAAAGATATGCCGTCTTCGCCTCCAAGTGGATCGACAGCGATACCTTGACGCCGTTGAAAGGCTTGCTTTCAGCGAACTCCTCCTGTATCCTGCGCAAGAGGGGCATGTTGTTTTTCACCCATTCGATTTTTCGGCGCCCTGACGGGGCTAGGGAGATGTCCTTTATCTCGTGCTGTTTCATTTGTCGCCACCTGTCCTTTCCTCACATGTCCACAGGGTATATCCCCGTTTCGTACGGTTCAGCTGCATCGTAGTGACCCATTAAGGTTTCGGCTGCCTTTCCGTCCACGAGGAACTGGACCTGTTCCACTTCCTCAAAGCTCCCCGTCAAGGAATACACGATCTGGCTTATCAGTATCCCTTCCTCAAGGGAGCTGCCCGCCAGGCCCTTCCCCTCAATGTCCACGAAAGCCGTCCCGTCCTTGACTTTGACTGATTTGAACTTGATTTTGTCAGAAACCATGGTTTCAATGCCGTCTACCCCAAGCGTGTTTTCCCTCAGCGCCTCGTCGAGAAGCGCGAAATACTGCTTGCCCTGCGGGCAAAACATGTTTTGGTTCTTATAGCATCTGAGGGCTTGCAGGTCCTCATTTCCCGTTGCTATGTATTCCTTGTCCGCATAGCACAGGCATACGTTGTAGAGCCGGTCTTCGCCGCTTGCCGCTCCTTCGCCGCTGCCGTCCCCTCTGCCTCCGCAAGCTGCGGCAACCATAACCACCGCAAGCACCAGCGCAAATATGACAATCCGCTTCATTTCTCCTCCTTTATCCGAATTTTTCCGTCAGCATCGACGCCAAATTTCCAGCGAGTTCTGAAATCATCGACTGGTCCTTTCCCTCGATCATCACCCTTACGAGAGGCTCCGTGCCGGATGGCCTTATCAGGACACGGCCTTCGCCCGACATGAGCTCTTCAAGCCTTTCGATTTCTGCGCATATATCTGTGTCGTTTGCGTATTTTTTCTTGTTTTCGTTTCTGACGGGGGCGTTTTTGAGGACCTGCGGATAAATTGCTATCCTGTCTGAAAGTGCTGACGCTTTTTCGCCTGACAGCTTGATTGCTTTTAGCAGCTGAAGCGCGGACAGTATCCCGTCCCCTGTCGTGGAATGGTTCAAAAAAATGATGTGGCCTGACTGTTCCCCGCCGATGGCGCAGCCCGTCCTGAGCATGCTCTCAAGGACGTACCTGTCCCCCACCGCAGTTACGTCCACCGTACACCCCATCGCTTCAATTGCTTTGTGGAACCCAAGGTTGCTCATGACTGTCGCTGTGACTATGCCCCCCGTCAGTTCGCCTGCGTCTTTGAGCATTTTGGCGCATATGCATATCATTTTGTCCCCGTCGATGATCCTGCCAAGCTCGTCTACTGCAATCAGGCGGTCCGCGTCCCCGTCAAAAGCAAGCCCGACGTCAGCCTTTTGGCTGACGACTGCCTGCTGGAGCATCTCCGGGTGCGTCGACCCGCAGCCCAGGTTGATGTTTAGCCCGTCTGGTTCGTTGCCTATGATGCATACCTCGCTGCAGAGGCTTTTGAACACCTTTTCCGCAACCTTGTACGCCGCGCCGTTGGCGCAGTCTATGACGATTTTCATGTCCCTTATGTCGGCGCTCATCTTGGAAATCAAAAAATCGGCGTATATGCCGAGGGCCGTGGCTTCGGCAGACATGGATCTTCCGAGCCGCTCGCCTGTTATGTGGCTGCTGACATCGATGTCGCGCATGATGATGTCCTCGATCTGATCCTCCAGGTCGTCGTCCAGCTTGAACCCCTCGCCGTTGAAAAACTTGATGCCGTTGTACTCAAATGGGTTGTGCGAGGCAGATATGACGACGCCCGCGTCAGCTTGGTAGTGCTTCACGAGGTGGGCTATGGCCGGAGTGGGCAGGACGCCGGCTTTGATGACGTCCCCTCCCATGGACAGTATGCCGGCGCTGATGGCGTCCTCCAGCATGTCGCCGGAAATCCTCGTGTCCTTGCCTATCAGGACAACAGGCCTCTCTTTCTCCCTGCTGAGCACATAGGCGCCGACTTTGCCTAGCTTGTACCCCAGTTCAGTTGTGAGTTCGGAATTCGCGACACCTCTAACCCCGTCTGTGCCGAACAGTTTACCCATAATGTCAATCCTCTTCTTTTTCGTCTATTGTTTTTTCGTTTACCGCTACCGCGTTTATTGTTATGTGGACTGCCTCCGGCGCAAGAGTCAGGCTGTTCAGCGCTACGTCGTGTTCAACCGACACCGGAACCACATGCGTGCCTTCTTCCAAGTTTTCAACGTCTACCGAAAGCTTGAAATCGTCTTTTCCCACTGACTCAATCACGGCTTCTATCCCCGCAATGTTCAATACCAGCGAAGGGGTGTTGATGTATGCGCTAAACCCTTCCGCAAGCCCTAGAATCTCTATTTCAGGGGAGAAATACTCAATGCTGCTCTTTGTAATGCCCTTTATCCCGATCTTAACGGAAATGCCCCGAGAGTCGTCGGCTATTTCCACCCCTATCGGCAGCTTCGGGTATATCCTCATTGACGAAGTGGTGTCCACGCTGCTTATGTCTATGGGCTCCGCTTCAATGGAATCTATCGTTGCGAGGCTGCTTTTGCTGCCCCTGATCTTTATCCAAGCCGGCACGTCGATGCCGGTCACTTCGAATCTTTCGCTTACCTCGCCTGTTATGTTGACTGTAAGCGGCACAGTCTTCGTGTCGAACATCGTCGCCTTGACGCTCACTGTTTCCGAAGACAATTTGACTTTTTGCACGACTTCGCCGTCAGCGTCCAGCGCAGAAGCGTCCAGCGTCAACATGGACCCGCTGCTGCTTATTTGGGAATAAGGCACTTCGATGCCGACGTACGCCACAGATTCCACAAGCGATCTCGGGCCCTTTACTTCTATCTGTTCGGGCTGCACCGAAAGGTTCCCGGGTTCCGTGCCGGGAGCCCGGTCTCCGGTAAACGTTATGCTGACAGGCCTGTAGACCGATACGAGGTTTTCAATGTTCACGAGTATCCTGGATGGCCTTTTTTCTGTGCAGACCAGCTGTGACGGGGGGAGCACTTCGACCGTGACGTAGTTTTCGCCGATCCCGTAGCCAAACACGTTGGCTGTGGCCACTATTTGGTCCTTGTACTTTGATATGTCAGCCCTGGTCCCTGCCACCACCACTTCCACCATCGCGCTGTCGCCGTCAAGGACTGCCAGCCCGTTTTGGGTGAGCATCCCTACGTTCATCAGCTGCACGGGCACGCCTGTTATCCTCTCAGTAGTCGGCGGGTTGTCGACCGCGATGACGTATGCCCAGAGCACAATGGCAATCAGCAGAGACAAAATCTTTGTTACGTTCTTATTTCGAAGCATTCCTGTCCCTCCCCAGCAGCCTTTTTATCGTGGGGACCTTCTCTGCCCCTCTGTTCCCCAGGTAAATGTCGAGCAGGGTTTTTTCCACTGCTTTGATGTCCAGGAACCTCGTAAGCTTCCCGTCCTCGGCAATGGAGATTATCCCCGACTCCTCTGAAACTATTATAGCTATTGCGTCAGAATTTTCCGTAATCCCTATGCCGGCCCTGTGCCTGGTCCCCAAGTCCTTGTCCAGCGTGTTGTTGTGTGTGAGCGGGAGCACGCACCCTGCCGCGAAAATCTTGTCGCCCCTGATGATGACTGCCCCGTCATGCAACGGTGCGCCTTCATAAAACACGTTTTGCAGGATTTCCGTTGAAACCTCGGCGTTGACAATCGTTCCCGTCTCCACAATGTCGTTGAACGCCGTCTGCCGTTCCAGAATTATCAGCGCACCGATTTTATTTGCGGAAAAATAATCCACCGCTCTGACGAACTTGGCTGTCAAGTCTTTAGCTTTTTCTTTGTCCAGGTACGCGAAAGGCACTTTTACGATTTTGCTCCTGCCCATGTATTCAAGGCCTCTCCTGAGCTCTGGCTGGAACACAACTACGAGGGCGATCACGCCCAGCGTCATAGCGCCCCTCATTATCCAGTTCAGCGTATACAAATGGAACTCGCCGGATATAAACGCGGCGACGGCTAAAACGAGCAGCCCTTTGACCAATTGTTCAGCGCGGGTTTCACGAATGAATTCGAGGATTTTGTAGATCACAAACGCAACTATGAGCACGTCCACTACGTCCGCGACCCCTATTCCTGAAACTATCCTTGCGACATACTCCTGCATTTCGTCCCTTTCCTGCCTGCTGTTGACTCTACCGATACAATTAATTGTACATAAAAACAGGACAATTTACAATAATAATTCTATGCATTTATAATTAAAAAATAGTTACAAAGGCAAGCCGGCGAAGCTGCCCGCCCCGCCGGCCTGAATAGGATTCTTTTGTTGTGGGAATTATTTTAATATGATGTTTCAAGCAACCCGTAATCATCGTTGTTGCGCTTGTAGACAACATTGATCCGGTCGGACTCCATGTTCAGAAACACGAAAAAGTTGTGCTGCAGAAGTTCCATTTGCATTATGGCTTCCTCGGTAGTCATCGGCACAAGGTCGAATTTCTTGGTCTTCACGACTCTGATCTCTTCAGGGCTCTCCTCGTATTCGGGGATGTCCGCAAAGGACAGGCCCTTGTTGTCCTTCACGTCCTTGTGCTTGTCTTGCAGTTTTTTCTTGAACCTGGACATCTGTGAAGACAGTTTCTCAACTATCCTGTCAACGGCTTCGTAAGCGTCGCTGGCATGCTCTTCAGCCCTGAAAATCATCCCTCTGGCGTTTATCGTAGCCTCAATTTTCTGCTTTCCCCTCTCAGTTGACAAAATCACGTTCACAACAATGTCCCTCGAAAAATACTTGCCCAGCTTTTCGAGTTTTTTTTCGATTACTCCCTTCAGATGGTCACTGGCGTTAAAATTCTTGGTTGTTATTATCACTTTCATAGTTCACGACCTCCTTAATTGCTAACGCGGGCGCTGACCGCACGTTACTGCTGTGTGTTTGCGCTAACTTAAGTATACCACGAAACCGCAAGCGTTGACAAACAATATCTGGTGAAAAAGGTGACGCGCTAACGCGGCCGCTCATTTGACCTGGTCTTTGACCCCACACCCGCCTCGCGGCTTTGCCGGAGGGCTTACGTCTAGACTGCGCCATGATCGCCGAAACGGCTTACGTGGGTCCTTTTGCCCGCAGCTGGCTTGGACTTTCAACCACAAACCTGAGCGGCCGCGTTAACGTTCCTCAGCAAATTCGCCCCGGCGGCGAACGTTATCACCCTTACCTCAGCAGCCCCGGCGGCAAGGAGCACGCGGGAGCATGCATCGACTGTGCTGCCTGTCGTGTATATGTCGTCAACCAGCAGCACCTTCTTCCCGGCTACCATTTTTTCTGCTCCCCGCGCCATGGAAAAAGCGTTTTCCATGTTCATGCGCCTTTCTTCGGCTGAAAGCCTGCTCATGGCGACCGTGTTGCCTGTGCGCACGAGCACCCTGCCGGCGTACGGGGCCGGCAGCTTCGGGGCAAGGCGGCTGGCTATTATTTCTGCTTGGTTGAACCCTCTTTTTTCCTTCTTCTTCCCATGCATCGGAACCGCCGTCGTAAAATCCACCTCGATGTTTTCTGCTCTCAGCCTGTCTGCCATGGCATCGGCTATTTTTTCCCCGATGTAAGTTTTGCCTCCATATTTGAACGCAAGCAGCAGGTCCCTTTCATATATGCCGTATTGCACGCAGGAGTACCCTTTTTTGAAATAGTGGTTGTGCTCCCTGCAGTCGGAGCATGCCTCGTGCGGGTAGCTCTCCTGGATGATCTTGCCGCATTTTTCGCATGTCCTCCCGTTTGCCCAGTGAAACAGCCGCATGCAGCTGTCGCACAGCGAGTATGCCCTGCTGCTGTCAATGATGCTCCCGCAGGAAATGCAGTAAATATTCGACGGGAACAGCAGCTCCAGCAATTTTTTCAGTATCATCGCTAAGTCACCAAAAACGACCTCAGCCTTGTGGCGAGGCCGCTGTACCTTTCTGTTATCATGTTGTTGTCGACCATGCCGTTCATCTTGTTCTCTGAGCCGACCAGGACCACCGCCGTTTTCCCCCTCGTCACCGCTGTGTACAGGAGGTTTCGCGTTGAGAGCACGGGCGGGAACCAAGATATCGGCATCACCACCACGGGGAATTCGCTCCCTTGGCTTTTGTGGACTGTAATCGCGTACGCCGGCTCGATCTCGTCGAGCTGGGCAAAATCGTATGTAACGTATTTGTTTTCGTCAAAAACAACAGTGGCTTGGTTTTGTTCCTTGTCAATTTTTTGAATGAACCCTATGTCGCCGTTAAAAACGCCCTGCCCCTCAGAAAAATCGTCTAGTTTTTTCCATTTTAGCTGGTAGTTGTTCCTTACCTGCATGACCTTGTCGTTTTCCCTGAAAATCTTGTCTGCAAACTTTTTTTCCTCCAGCACGGCCGAAGGCGGGTTCAGCACGCTTTGGAGCTCAACGTTTAAATTCACGCACCCCAGAAGGCCTTTCCTGACCGGAGTCAGCACTTGGATGTCTCTCATCGGGATACAGTCCTCATAGTACCCAGGCAACCTGTTTACGCACAAATCCTTTATGGTTTTCAGCATTTCCCTTTCCGAGGCTATCCTCATCAGGAAGAAATCCTTGCCTTTTTCATTGCAGTCAGGGTACTCGCCCTTGTTTATCTTGTGCGCGTTGACGACTATGAGGCTCTCCTTGGCCTGCCTGAATATTTCCGTTAGCTTGACGGAATATATGAGCTCCCCGTCGATGATGTCCCTCAGCACGTTGCCCGCCCCCACCGAAGGGAGCTGGTCGGCGTCGCCCACTATGATCAGCCTTGTGCCGGGCTGAATGGCGTTTACCAGCCCGTTCATCAGCAGTATGTCAATCATTGAAGCTTCGTCGATTATGACGGCGTCATATTCGAGGGGGTCCTCTTCGTTTTTCCCAAAGCGCATCGCCTCCTCGCTTTCGGAATAATAGTATTCCAAAAGCCTGTGGATCGTCGACGCGTGGTGCCCGGACGTCTCTGTAATCCGCTTAGCGGCCCGCCCCGTGGGTGCTGCTATGGCCGCTTTCAGCCCGGCGTCCTGCAGGATGTTTATGATTGTGTTTATTATTGTTGTTTTACCTGTCCCCGGGCCGCCAGTGATTACGGACACGCCGCTTGTCAGAGAGCTCTTCACCGCGAACTTCTGCTTCTCGGAGAGCACCGTCCCCGATTGCCTTTCCGTTCTGCTTATCAGCTCGTCTATGTCCGCATTGATAGGCTTGAGCACCGCCGAATTGAACAGGATCAATTTCTTGCATACGTTCTGTTCCGCCACGAAATAGGGGAGCAAGAACACGACGGGGCGGCCTTCCAGCGTCTCCATGTGGAGCCTCCCGTCAAACACCATCTGCACAAGCGCTTCATATATCTGTTCAGTTGACAGGTCCATGAGCTCTGCCGCTTTTTCGCACAAAACTGCCTTGGGCAGGAACGTATGGCCGTCGTTTACGTGCCTTTGCATGACGTAAAGCGCACCGCTCTTTACCCTCTCCTCGTCGTCCCTGGACACACCCAGTTTCTCAGCGATCCTGTCCGCTTTCCTGAAATTTATCCCGAAAACGTCATCGACAAGCCTGTATGGGTTTTCGTTCACCTTGTCGATCGTGTCAGCTCCGTACACCTTGTACAATTTCAAGGCATAGTCAGCTGAAATTTCAAACTGCTGAAAGTAAAGCGTGATTTCAGCGAACTCCCTGTGTGCCGCAAACGCTGCGGCTATCGCTTCAGCCTTCTTGGCGCCGATGCCATCGACTTCTGTGAGTTTCGCCGGATCGTTTTCTATTACGTCGAACGTGCCTGCCCCAAATTTTTTCACTATCGTCTGCGCCGTCTTCTTCCCTATGCCTTTCAACAGGCCTGACGAGAGGAAACCCTCCATCCCCTCGGCAGAGGCCGGCATTATTTCTTCATAACCAGAAAACACGAATTGCTCGCCATATAGCGGGTGGATTTTAAAATTGCCGCTCAAGGCGAATTCCCGGCCCGTCGGCAATCCGTGGAAATGCCCTACCGCTGTAAACTGCTCGTTTTCGTTTTCAGCTATGGCTATCGTGTAGCCGTTTTCTTTATTGTGAAATATTACGTCTGCGACCCTGGCTTTTTTCTGTTCCATGCTTATTTCAACCGCCGCACTTTTTGGAACGGCACCCGCAACGCGGCTTTTGCATATTTCTCGGCCTGGCGCAGCAGGTGTTCCCTAGTGTTCATTTTGGGGTTTTTGTGTACATGGTCTAAAAGCTCACGCAGGATATCCGCCGCTTTTTCACCTTCAGCTATGTTGCTGCCTGCGATGTCTGCAGCGTCAATCTCAAGATCCTCGATGAATATCGGGTCGCCTTTTGATTTTATCGCCTCCATCATATGGTGCCTGCTGAGAATTTTCGTGTCCGGCATGTCGTACACGATGCGCTGTGCTTTTGACAGGCTGTCAAGGTACCTGTACCGTTCTTCGCCGCAGAGTGCAACAAACCGTTTGAACTCGTACTCGTTCCCAAGGAAGCACATCGGTTCCAGCATGGCAAACGCATCGGCGATCCGCGCTTCCATCTTTGGGCTGTAGTTCAGAAACTTGACGGCACCGAGTGCCGCCTTCTTTTCAAAGCACAAGTAAAACAGCGCGATCCGCCGTTCCCTGACCCTCATGGTCTTGTCGATGTTCTCTGCCAGCACTGCGAATTGGCTCATTGCCCTTTTGGTCATGTTCTCTGCCAAGCTTCCAATGATGTACGGCATCAGCTCTGCGCCAGCAAGGATTTTCAGCCCCTTGCCCGCAAACTCAGCCGTCAGAAGCCTTTCAAACTCCACCCTTATGTCGTCGGTATTTGCCTCGGAGAGGAGCGCCGACTTGTCCAATATGGCGTTGTAGGCCTTGATGTGGATGTCAAACCCTAATTCTGCTGCAAAACGCACGATGCGGATCATCATCAGCGGGTCGCCTTCAAAGCAGGCAGACGGGTCCCCTGCTACCGTTATCAGCTTCTTGCCCGCGTCTTGTTCAAGCCCCCAGTATTCAAGCGATTCGACGATCGATTCCTTGTCTTGTTTAATTTCTGCCATGCCGTCAACTTAATCCTTTGCTCTGTATAGTGACCTGTTGTCCAAAGTCCACACCCGTTCGCTGAAACTGCCCGGGTCGGTAGACCTCAGCGCCTCTTCCATGTCGTACATGCGGGCGTCAATCATGTCGAGGTAGTGCAGTACCTCCGCTTCAGGGAACAACGGCTTTTTCGGGCTCCCAAACTCCGGCTCATAATGGTGCGCCAGAATCATATGTTCGAGCAAAACAGTCTTTTCCCTCGGGATTTCAAGCTCTTCTGCAATTTTATCTATCGAGACGATACCCTGCACAATATGGCCAAGCATGCGCCCCTCGAAGGAGTAGCCCGACGCTATGCCAAACTCGTTTGCTTCAATTTCGTTTATCTTCTCGATGTCATGGAGTATGACTCCTGCTGTTACCAGGTCTTTGTTCAAATTGCCGTAAACGTCGCAAACCCTTTCCCCGGTCATGAGCATCCTCTTCGTGTGGTAGAGGAGCCCGCCAAGCTCGGCGTGGTGGTTTTTTTGGGCGGCAGGGTAGTACAGCAGCTTGTCCTTGTTCATGCCCAAGAAACGGATGCACACCGACTTCAAATCTTTGTCCTTTATCGCATTGGCTTTTCCGATGACGAAGCTGTACATCTCCTCGCTTTTTTCCGGCGCAGACTTGATAAAATCTGAGAATTCAACCTCGTCTTCCTTCGTGCTTTTCCTTATGCGCATCACTCTAAGCTGCTTGAGGCCGTTCCATTCCGTTACAAGAGCTTTCACCCTGATGATGTCAAGTTCCTTGATTTCATTGAAAACAGGGAGTTCATCGTCGGTTATGTCCCACTTCTTTGCAGTAATCTCGCCCGTTGAATCCGCAAGGAGCAGGTCGAGGTACTGTTTTTTGTTTGCGCCAATCCTGACGGCGATCGCCTTGACCATGAAAAATTCCTGTATTTCCAAATCTGGCCGAAGCGCTGAAATAAATATTTCTTTCATTTGAACCGAGCGTTTCCTTTCAATTACGACTTTCTTGCCTCTTGCTGAATTGTTGCCCTTAACTACTAGTATAGCGGCAACGAGTGCGCCTTGTCAAGAAATATTTTACATATATTACCATTTATTGTGTGGCTACATTTTTCGGCACAAGTCGACGAAATTTTCTGGGCTTATGACCCCGTCGTCCTCGCACGAGATGTCAACATACTCCATGCCGTCCTCAAAGCTAGAAAAATAGCCCTTCCCTTCATAATCGTATTCCTCAAATTCAATGCCCAGGAATTGCTCCAGATACTGAGCCGTGTCTTCTGCCTGCTCCGGCCACTCGGCGTCTGGGAAAAACAAGCCCAGCGGCGCCGCCACCATGACGCAGACTTCTTTGCCTGAAAGCTGCCCGGCGTAGTATCCGCTAACGCTCGTGAAAAAACTGGAAGGGAACACGTAATACACGTCCCCGTCTGCGTCGCTGTAGTACTCACCGCCGTTGAAAGCGCCTTGCGGAACCCATCTGCTGTAATCCGGGGAGATGTCCTGCGCGGGTTTTCCCAGTGCTTCAATGTACGGGTACGCCGTCTCCCAGTTCTCCATGTCCTTTAAATCCTCAAGGCATGTCACTGCGCCGCCGTAGTTTGCTGCTGCCTCTTCCATGCCGCTGCCTCCCCCATATTCGCTGCCGCTGCCGCCAGCCCCGTCCCCGTCGCCTGCCCTGTCGCCTGCCCCTTTGTCCGCATCGGCGTCGGCTTTGCCATCGCCGTTGATTTTGCCCGCGCCGCTGGTTTCTGCGCTTTCTTGGCTTTGCCGGATTGACTCTTCATTTCCGCCGACGTATTGTTTTTCCGTGCATCCGGACGCAGCAAACGTCAGTGCTAATAATGTCAGTGCGATAATCAATTTTCTCATAGCTTCAGTCCTCGCTATACAAAAATTATTTGTGTTTTTTTTGCCCTTTATATATACTATAACCTATAAGGAGGGCTTTGTCATGTCAAATTTAGGTTTCATCCGCCTCGCTGCCATAACCCCGAAACTCAAACCTGCAAACACGGAATACAACTCGCAGCAAATCATCGAATGCCTCGCGCTCGCAGACAGGTCCGGTTGCGGCATTGCCGTTTTGCCCGAACTTTGCGTCACCGGCGCCTCTTGCGGCGACTTGTTTCTGCAAGATTTCCTGTACGAAAGGTCTGCGGAGGCCTTGCGGCAGATACTCGGCGCATCAAAAAGCATCTCTTCTGCCGTAGTCCTGGGCTTTTACATGAAACTGGCGCATAGCCTCGCGAACTGTGCAGCTTTCATTCAAAATGGCCAAATAAAGGGGATTGTGCCCAAGATGTTCATCCCAAGCCAGCAGTCGAAATGGTTTGCTCCCGGGACCACCGTTTTCGGCAAGGTGAAGTCTGTCAACCTGATGGGTCAGGATGTTCCGTTCGGGCATCTCCTTTTCAAAGACTCCCGCTCAGGCATTGCCATTGGCATTGAAATATCGGAAGACGCGAGCCGCACCATAACGCCGGGCTCGCTGCTGTCGCTCAACGGCGCACAGATCATAGCGAACCCCTCTGCAAGCCATGACGCGGCAGGAAGCGCGGCATCACGCATGGACATCGTATGCTGTGAAAGCCGAAAGAACATTTGCGGCTACGTCCTGGCGTCTGCCGGGGTGCATGAATCCACCACCGACGCGGTTTGCGGCGGGCATAGCATCATTGCGGAAAACGGGGAAGCCATATCGGAAAGCATCATGTTCAGCAGGGATTCAA
>JGI24705J35276_12238515_pt1 | contig 24729 bp, 17 predicted proteins | sample TergutNt197P4_FD_35276 | JGI IMG/M metagenome (IMG submission 35276) | reverse complement strand
CTTTCGTGACGTTCGGTACCTATAATGGCCAATCCTCCCGCTTCTCTTACGGCGGGCGATAATTTGATGTCGGTTCCACGGCCTGCCATATTAGTTGCAATTGTTACCGTACCAGTCTGACCGGCTTGTGCAACGATATCTGCCTCTTTTTGATGCAACTTGGCATTCAATACATTATGAGGTATGCGGCGCATGTTCAACATTCGGCTCAACAATTCGGATATTTCTACCGACGTAGTGCCCACCAAAACAGGACGCCCGGCGGCGACCAATGCACTGATTTCTTCGATCACTGCATTGTATTTTTCCCGTTTGGTACGATAAATTCGATCGTTCATGTCGTTTCGGGCAATAGGTCTGTTTGTCGGAATGACGACCACATCCAATTTATAGATATTCCATAATTCGCCTGCTTCGGTTTCGGCTGTACCAGTCATTCCGGCTAATTTATGGTACATACGGAAATAATTCTGTAATGTAATCGTTGCAAACGTCTGGGTAGCCGCCTCCACTTTGACTCGCTCTTTGGCTTCAATGGCCTGATGCAATCCATCCGAATAACGGCGACCTTCCATGATACGTCCGGTTTGTTCGTCCACAATCTTTACCTGTCCTTCGATCACTACGTATTCATCGTCTTTTTCGAATAAAGTATATGCTTTCAGCAACTGATTAATCGTATGTACGCGTTCGCTTTTTATCGAATAATTCGTCAGGAGGTCGTCTTTTTTGGCTTGTATTTCTGCGCTTGTGCCTTCCACATTTTCGACCTGTGAAAGTTCTGAAGCGATATCTGGTAGCACAAAGAACTGCGGGTCGTCGGATTTTCCGGTCAATAAATCAATGCCTTTGTCGGTCAATTCGATACTGTTGTTTTTTTCGTCAATCACAAAAAATAATTCATCGGTAATGATGTACATATTTTTATTGTTGTTCTCCATGTAAAACTCTTCAGTTTTCAACATGCTGGCTTTAACTCCCTGTTCACTTAAAAACTTAATCAACGCTTTATTTTTAGGCAAACCTTTGAATGAGCGAAACAACAGCATAGAGCCTTCTTCTTTGATTTTCTGATCGTCGTTAGCCATTTTTTGCTTTGCTTCAACAAGCAGTCTCGTGCAGAGATTTTTTTGTGCGTTGACCACAACTTCCACATTCGAGCGAAACTGATCAAAGAGTTGGTCGTCGCCTTTGGGGATCGGACCGGAAATAATAAGCGGTGTACGTGCATCGTCTATCAAAACGGAATCAACCTCATCCACTATGGCAAAATTGTGCTTTCGCTGTACCAGATCGTGCGAACTGATGGCCATATTGTCGCGTAGATAGTCGAAACCAAATTCATTGTTCGTTCCGAAAGTGATATCAGCATTATAGGCTTTGCGCCGATCGTCCGAGTTGGGTTGATGTTTGTCTATACAATCAACAGACAGTCCGTGAAACATATATAATGGCCCCATCCATTCGGAGTCGCGTTTGGAAAGATAATCATTGACCGTCACAACATGTACTCCATTGCCTGTCAGTGCATTCAAAAAAACAGGTAAAGTAGCGACGAGCGTTTTCCCTTCTCCGGTAGCCATTTCGGAAATTTTACCCTTATGGAGCACCACGCCTCCAAACAATTGCACGTCATAGTGAATCATATCCCAGGTTATTTCGTTACCTCCTGCAAGCCAATGATTTTTATAAATAGCCTTATCCCCTTCAATAAGCACAAAATCGCGGGTTGTCGCCAGATCGCGGTCGAAAGTGCTTGCCGTAACCGTGATTGTTTCGTTTTCGGTAAAACGACGAGCGGTTTCCTTTACAATCGAAAATACTTCGGGCAATACTTCCTCAAGCACGACTTCAAATTTTTCTGAAATTTTCTTTTCAATCCCATCTATTTCGTTCCAGATTGCCTCGCGTTCTTCCAATTCTCTTTCTTCTATTCCTGCGCGAAGTTCGGCAATATGCTCTTTTTCCTGCTTCACATACTCTGAAACACGTTGTTTGATTTCGTTTGTTTTGTTTCGCAATTCATCATTCGATAACACCTCAATAGAAGGATATATTGCTTTTATCCCGTTTACGTAGGGTGTGATTTCCTTTAAGTCGCGTTGTGATTTGTTACCGAAGAACTTTGTCATTAAATCAGTAAATCCCATAATATGATATTTTTTAAAAATTTTATCGGGCGAAAAATTTTTCGCCACTACGTTGTTAATTAATAATGCAAGATTTCATACAAAGGTATGTCTTTACAAGCGTTTGGGGGTCTGATGCGTAAGAGATGTGTGATGGTTGGTGCAACCTCCGTCGCTTTGATCTCACGGTAGATGCGTTGCGGTTTGATTCCGGCACCCATAAAAATCAACGGCGTTTGAACGGTGTTGTTGCGTGTATTTTTAATCTTTGTCCCAGGTTTTTCGGTATTGATACGCCATCCTGGTTGTAAGCTGATAATCAAGTCTCCACGCCCAATATAATGCGTCCCTCTATAAAAATCGGCCATCTCATTGTTCCAAATTCCCGAACGCAACTCCTGGTCGGTGATGACGCGTGCCACTCCGCTGAGTTGAGCCACAAGGCTGGCAGCCAATTTCTGAAATGTAGCAAGGTCTAATTTTTCATCTTCGATAGTTTTATGATTGAGATAGATTTGATTATTGTAATAGCCTTTGATCCAGTTCTTTTGCCCGTGTATGTTCATCAGAAACATGTTCAGCAAAGATGTACAACGTTGTGGGAAAAATTCTCCGCCGGCCAGTTGTATTCCCTCAGGAAAGACCTCCTCGTTTTTAAAATAACCTGCGCCTGACATTACAACCAGCGTATTCTTCAGACCGACTTTCGCGTCGAGTGAATCAAGTAATTGCTCAATATCTTTATCCAATTGTATGTATAAGTCCTGAATTTCAAGCGAATACTCTTTATCCATCTTATCAAAATAATTACCTGCATAGTAAGTTATAGCCAGCATATCGGGGTTTGAACGCTTTCCGAAATCGGCATAATCAAGAAACCTGAATACAAGGCGATTCACTTCTTTGTTACCAAAAGGCGAAGATTTGATCCTTGGATAAGCATCTACCGAATTAGCCCTGAATACATGGTTGAAAGCCGATTTATCCAGCACATAAGGGAAAACTGTGTATTGATCTACCGGCAGTGTCGGTTTCCATGTCATGTCATTCATTCTGACGGTTATTGATTCATTACTGTTATTATATCGGTCAACATACCATGGAATTCCCTTGTAGTAAGTGGTGGTTGCCCATTTGCCTGTGTAATTGTCTATCCAGAAAGCCGCATTGGCTGCATGGCCGGCCGCAATAATTGCACATTCTGCGTCGGGTGCTATCGAAAAAACCTCGCTTGTGCCTCGTGAGGCAATTTTCAATTCATCGCCAATCGTAGAAGCCAATAATTTTTTGGGCGAATAATTTTCGCGTGTGAAATTTCCTAAATAATCGGCGTCAAAAAACGGTGAAAACTCCCTGTCACGGTCAAATTCATAAATCTTATCACTCGTGATCCCATGGTCGCAAGGATTGGAGCCGGTAAATAATGTAGCAAAAGCGTTAGCCTGGTTTATATTCGAAAATTCAAACTTAATATTTTGATATACAGCGCCTTCATTTATCAAACGCTTAAATCCTCTTTCGCCGAAAAAATGATAAAAATAATCAAGATAATCGCCACGTAGCTGATCAATCGTAACATAAACCACCAACTTGGGTGCTTGTTGCGCCTGAAGGTTCTCGATGACCAAAAAAACTATAAGAAAGGATAAAAATTTTCTCATCAGAAATTCATTATAACTAAGATACTTAGATTTTTCGTAATTGCTTCCGTTCAGAAAGCAACACCTTATTTATTTTTTTTACACTAATGAAAGTTTGTAATTCGTAATTCGTAATTTAAAATTTATAATTATATATTCCATATCCCGAGCGAAGCAATAAAATTGCAATCAACGGAATAAAAGCCATATTAAGATGTTGAGGAATAAAAATCCACGCTGTCAACATCAGTAAAAGCGCTGCAAAGTTAATAAAATGATAGATATATGCTGCTTTATTGATTTTTTTTAAGGCAAACAAAACAACTCCAATCAAATGAAACGGGTGTAACCAGCCGATAGAAATGTTTGGCCACACGTATGGTTGTTGAGACATAAAGCATAGAAAGAATAAAACACATCCTGCCATACCTGCAATTAAGAAAATAAAACAATCCAACCAGCGGAAATATTTTTTTCGGCGCCATTCAATCCATGTAGCAAATAACACAACAATCAAAATCATAATACTGAAAATGAAAGGAGTAAAAAGTATTTTACCGGTTGCTTCATCAGGTATCATTTCGATCAGGGTGTATTCAGCCGATACCAAAGGGCGTTTTGTACCGTCAGGATTGACAATCTGTGCACCCGAATAAGCTTTATATAAATACTCAGGAATAAAAAATGTTTCGCGAAAAGCGACAAACCGGTCCGTCTGAACACCCAATGCCAGGTCACATCCAAATGTCAGCCATGCATTGTCGCGTGTCAGATAGTTTATAATATCTCTAAAAGTTTCTTTTTTAGGATTTTCCGTATAGACAATACGCCCTTTCACCACCTGTTCGATCAAATAAGCAGGTCGTGTGGCGCAATTATCAAAAAAGTAATTATACCGGTATGTACGATTTGAGGGTTGGGCATTGACAATCAAAGCAGTCCATAAATTCTGCATTTCCTGTGTGGTAAGATTAAGGATTTGTTCGTAAACATTACTATTCTGTAATTGTTTATCCAAAGCAAAAAGCTCGTAAGGGTAGTAGCCCAACTCATAATCCAAATCGCCTTTCGCAAAATGATACACAAAATTGGGTTGATTAAAATTGAAGATGCCATAATTAAACACATAATCAATTGTTTTACCCGGCGATACTGAATCACAAATACGGATAGAAGTATGTCCGTACAAAGTATATACTTCATTGTCACAAGGCGTAGTCGTAAGCAAACTGATTATGGCTTTCTCACTCAGGAAAGCCTGACTGTGTGCTGTTAAGCAAAAAAGAACGAAAAACCAAAAAAGCGTTTTTTTTCTCATAAAAAATACATATTATGAAATGCTTCGTTCCGTCCAATGGCAAGTCCCATTTCCCTCATTACAAACCAGCAGGGTGAAGCAATCTATATAAAAAACTTAAAATTAGCTTCTTAATCGAGCGCTAAATTAATACTTTTTCTTCAGAAGACCAAATTTATCCTGTTTTTTTATGTTTTTTTCAGCATCAAGCCCTACCTTTCGTGGATAAATTGTACATTTGCGTTTTAAAAAATAAAACTAAGAACTTATGAAAAAATCTGTCTGTATTACGTTATTAATTTTAGTAACTTATACATTATGGGGTCAAAATTTCAGTGAAAGGACGTTTGCTAACAGGCGCGCATTATTTGCAAGAGAGGCACGAACAGGTGTAGCCATCCTGGCCTCTACTGTTACAGGAGGCGGATTAAATAAAAACTTTTACTACCTTACAGGAATTGACCAACCTGGCTATGTTTATGCTTTTGATATGCAGGAACATGGTGAAAACGGTGTTTTATTTGCGCCTAATCAAATCAACGAACTTGAAACGTTTATCGAACAGACAAAAACTGATAAAAAACGTTTGATTTTATCTGCTTTTTCGTCCGATTTCAATCAAAAGTATTTTTATCTGGCGCCTTTTGTGAATGCCGATTCGATGCTCGTTTACAAACGTGCAATAAAGGACGACGAAGAGATTGCAATCATTCGCGAAGCCTGCCGTATTACAGCGGAAGGGATTAAATATATGTACAAAAACATGAAGCCCGGAATGTCTGAAGAGGACCTGTTTTATATGATGGAATCACGTTTTAAGCAAGAAGGTGGCGATGGAATCGCATTTCAACAAGTTGCGTCAGGCAATCTGGGAACCTCGCCACATGCAGGTGTTACCAACAAAGTGCCTGGTGCGGATGAGATGTTTGTGGTGGATATTGGAGCTTTAAAAGACAAATACACAGCCGATATTACGGTGTCTTTCACGATTTCAGGAAAATTCACCAAAGCACAAAAGACAATATACGATATTGTTTATAAGTCGTTGGAAACGGGCGTCAAAGGAATGGTAAAAGGAAATTTCCATGCTCAGGTAGAAAAAAATGCGATGGATGTAATCATTGACGAATTGTTCAAAATAGGTTTGGTTACCGATAAAAACAGTCCATGGCAACGGTCGTTTTGGATTCAACACGGTTTCGGACATCATATTGGTTTGGATATCCATGATATTTGGTACGATTTTTTGCGTATGATCCCCGACGACCGCAGAGTTTATATTCCCGGAATGATACTGACCTTCGAGCCGGGTATTTATTTTCCTCAGGATGGATTGGATGCGCGTCCTCAAAGGTTGGCTCGCTTAGTTTCGGAAGAAGAATTTACGACTTTTGCCGATCAGATCAGACCGATATACCAACAATATGAAGGTATTGCCGTAAGGCTGGAAGAAGATATTCTGATAAAGGCAGATGGAACAAACGAAAATCTGACAAAAATGTCACTGAAGTAATTATCAATCCATTCAAAAGGTAAATAGTAAATGGTACATCAAAAAGCGATGACTCGTCGCAATTTTATTGAGAAAGCAACAATATCTGCCGGACTGACAGCCATAAGCACAGATGTTTTATTTGGACAATCGCCCGGATTAAGCCATACAGAAGAGAAACTACCCCGCGAGGTATGGATTGCGACAGTATCTCAACATGGGTTAAGTGCAGACACTTCCGAAAAGATGGCTCAGCTGGTTCTTTCCATCCTCGAAAAGAGCCTTCCCTACCGTCCTGATGTGATATGCCTGCCTGAAGTTTTTCTCTCAACTAACATCAGAGAGAGAATCCCTTTATCGGAAGCAGCCGATCGTTCAGTCGAATTGTTGAAAAACTTTATGACCTTTGCCCGAAATAATCAATGTTACCTGATTTGTCCTGTTTATTTGCTTGAAAACGGGAAAATCTACAATGCCGCCGTACTTATTGACCGGCAGGGTAACCGGATCGGCGAGTATAGGAAAATGTACCTTCCCGACGACGAAGTGGCCATGGGACTTACGCCAGGCTCTTTACAACCGGCTGTTTTCAAAACCGACTTCGCTGTTATCGGCATACAGATTTGCTATGATATCAACTGGAATGAATCATGGAAAGAATTACGGCAGCAAGGCGCTGAAATTATTTTCTGGCCTTCGGCTTTTGCTGCAGGACGGGCACTCAATGCAAAGGCATGGCAACATAAAGTCATTGTCGTTTCGAGTACTAATAAGGATACATCGAAAATATGTGATATTACCGGCGAAGTGATTGCACAAACGGGCATCTGGGACAGAAATCTGATATGTGCTCCTGTCAATCTCGAAAAGGCTTTCCTGCATTCATGGCCATTCGTTCAGCGATTTGATGAGATTAAAGCCAAATACGGCCGAAAAGTCCGTATCGTCAATTACCACGAAGAGGAATGGTCTGTTATCGAAAGCCTTTCTCCTGATGTGCGTGTAAAAGATATTCTGGCTGAATTCGAACTCCGTACCTACGAACAGTTGATGCATGACTCGGAAACCAAGAACAGTCTAATTCGTGTATAAAAAATCAATTTTGGTTGGTGCAAAACAACAACAGTTTTTTCAAATCATCTTCTTTGTCGAATCGAATTTGTTGTGCTTTTACAAACGTTTCAATTTGTGTGCGAAATGCAGGAAATTGCTTAGTAAAGGTTTTTGCATTTGTGATTTGGGTATATTTACCGTTATCCCCTACTAAATAATAAAAGTTTCTTATTGAGACAAGTACATCTTCCGTTACAGATAAATTGTACATTTGGCCACGACCACCATCTACATTCATATAAGATGTGATGGCTGAAGTAGATGATGTAGTACCATAAGCCCCTTTTTTGGCATAAGGTGCTACATTGGCCTTACGCCTTACCCTCAATTTACATGCGTCTGTTGACAGTAATTCTTCAGAGAACTCGTTACCTTTGTATGGGAAAAACAGCCGGTCGTTGATATTTACCATAGAGATATCTTTCGCATCTAAAGCCATCAGTTCATCATTTTCCAGAAACTGCATTTCTCCAATAAGCATGTTATAGTTCAATTTGCCGGTACTTAGAAACGATTTTTTAAAAAACACCTTTCCGTCAGTGAAGTCTGGAAATAGATATCGCATATTGGATAATAATTTACCCGACAAATCCTCACCGGAATTTGCTTCTATAATTTGCTTCTCTTGAGCAATCATCCAACCGGAAAAAAATAACATTAAAAAAAATAAGTACGTTTTCATAGTGCAAAAAAATAGTAATCGTTTATTTAATTATTCAATACAAAAGTAACTTATAATATTTAAAACACAAAATATTCTGCAATGCTTTTCATTAAGTAAAGAATTTAAATATCATACAAAACCTTTTTGAAACGGGTAATGAACTCTTCTGCTTCAGACATTGTAAGGCAAAGTGGAGGCAACAGGCGTATAATATTAGCACCGGCTACACCCGTAAAAACTTTTTCGTTAAATAAGAGTTTATTCCGTATTTCCCGAACAGATTCATCAAATTCGATGCCAATCATCAATCCGCGTCCACGTATTTCCTTAATTCCATCAAACTGTTTAAGCTCGTTAACCAAGAAATCTCCAACTTTCGCGGCATTTTCAATCAAATGTTCCTTTTCCATTATATCCAACACAGAAATGGCGGCGGCACAGGCCAGGTGGTTGCCACCAAATGTAGTACCCAACATTCCGTAAAAGGGCTTAAATAAAGGACTGATTAGCACAGCGCCCATTGGAAATCCATTAGCAATCCCTTTGGCTACCGTTATGATATCCGGACGGATACCGGCAGATTGATGTGCAAAAAATTGCCCAGTACGTCCGTAACCCGATTGGATTTCATCCAGAATCAGGACAACTTCATATTTGGTACACAAAGCTCGCAGCTCGCGCAAAAATTCATTCGTGACCATTTGAATTCCTCCTACCCCCTGAATACCTTCAATAATGACCGACGATACATCGCCTTTTTTTAGTTCCGTTTCGACGGTATCAGCATCATTCAAAGATAAATAAGTCACTTGCAAGCCTTCATTTACCGGTGCAATGATACTCGGATTGTCCGTCACCCTGACCGCAGCCGATGTGCGTCCGTGAAAAGACTGACGAAAAGACACCACCCTTTTCTTCCGATTGTGGAAAGAGGCTAATTTCAAGGCGTTTTCGTTTGCTTCTGCGCCAGTATTGATCAAAAAAAGGAAATAATCATCATATCCGCATGTGTGTCCTAACTTATCAGCCAACTGTGCTTGCAATCCATTGATTACATAGTTGGAATAAAAACCTAATTGATTGATTTGCTCTGTGATAGCGGCTATATAAGCCGGATGGCTGTGTCCTACAGAAATGACGGCGTGTCCCCCGTATAGATCAAGGTACTGGTTGCCGTCAGCGTCCCAGATTTGGCATCCTTTGCCTTTTACAATTTCTATATTGAATAACTGATATACGTCGAAAAGTTGCATGGTTAATTGAGAATTAATAATATATCTTTAAATTTTTAAATCTTAAATCTTAAATCTTAAATCTTAAATCTTTAAATCTTAAATCTTTAAATCACATTTAAAACCCACCGGATTTTAATTGCAGTCCCGTTGTTTCTGGCAGATTAAACATCAGATTCATATTGTGAACAGCTTGTCCGCTTGCTCCTTTTAGCAGGTTGTCAATCACTGAAGTGATTAACAGGATATTGCCGTGCTTCTGTAAATGCAGGAAACATTTGTTGGTATTGACTACCTGCTTTAAGTCGGGGCATTGAATCGTAACAAATGTGAACGGGTGACTTCTGTAATATGCTTTGTATAGCTGAAGCATTTCTTCCAAACTTTCATGACATTCGGTGTACAATGTAGCGAATATGCCACGACTGAAGTTCCCACGTACCGGTATAAACAGCAATTCGCCACACATATCGGGCTGTAACAGGGTTAAGCTTTGTCTGATTTCGCTCAAATGTTGATGCATAAATGGTTTATATATGGAAACATTATTATTTCGCCAACTGAAATGGGATGTTTCTGTTGGTTTTACGCCAGCACCTGTGGAACCTGTGATTGCATGTATATGGATATCATGATTCAGCATGGAATGAGCAGCTAATGGCAACAAAGCCAACTGTATGCACGTAGCAAAACAGCCCGGGTTGGCTATATGTCGTGCCGAATGGATTTCTTCACGATTCAACTCCGGGATCCCATATATAAATTTATTGTCTTTTCCGGCTAAACGATAGTCCATACTAAGGTCAATTATCCGGAGTGTATCAGGTATCAACCGGCTTTCGAGAAACTTTCGCGTATCACCATGCGCAGTACAGAAATACAACAAATCTATTGCATCCAATGCGATTTCATCGGAAAAAATCAGGTCTGTTTCACCATATAAATCCGAATGCACATCTGTAATTTTATTACCTGCATTGCTAATACTGTGGACAAATACAATTTCCACCTCCGGATGGTTGATTAACAGACGAATCAACTCTCCGGCTGTATATCCTGCGCCACCTATGATCCCCGTCCGTATCATTGCTTTTTATTTTTAGCCTGATTGATATGATAAATCTTGTTGGGAATGGAGTAGATTTTGGTATATCCTTTGGCGTCGTCGGCAGTCCACGCCTTATTTATTTCACCATATTCGCCAAAATCGGTTTTCATTAAATCAAAATCGCTTTCCACGCCGACCAATGTATAATGATAGGGTTTCAACTCAACAATAACCCGCCCTGTCACATTGCGTTGCGAACTTTCCAACATGGCTTCTATATCGCGCATGACAGGTTCAAGGTATTGAGCCTCATGCAGAAACATCCCGTACCAGTTGCCGACCTGATCTTTCCAGTATTGTTGCCACTTACTCAATGTATGTTTTTCAAGCATACGGTGGGCATTGATAATGACCAAAGGCCCCGCAGCTTCAAAACCGACACGTCCTTTGATGCCGATAATGGTATCGCCAATGTGCATATCGCGGCCGATGGCATACGCAGCGGCCAACTCCTCTATCATCTGAATGGCTTTCACTTTATCATCAAAAGGTTGTCCGTTTACTGCCGCGATTTCACCGTTAAAAAAGTCAATGGTAAGTGTTTCCTTTCCGTCTTTTTTGAGTTGGGAGGGGTAGGCTTCTTCGGGAAGTGTCCGGTTCGATTGCAACGTTTCTTTCCCTCCGATGCTTGTTCCCCAAAGACCTTTATTGATTGAATAGGCCATTTTGGTAAAATCGGCTTCGTACCCGTGATTTTTCAGATAATTGATTTCATCGTCGCGAGTCAGGACAAGGTCGCGTGTGGGCGTAATGATTTCGATACCGGGCGCAAGTACGTCAAAGGTCAAATCAAACCGTACCTGGTCATTTCCTGCGCCTGTACTGCCATGCGCTACGGCATCTGCACCAATTTCTTTGGCATAGTTGATTACCGCAATAGCCTGAAAAATACGCTCCGAACTTACGGAAATGGGATAGGTCGCATTGCGAAGCACGTTTCCGAAAATCATGTATTTGATACTCTTATTGTAATAGTCCTGTGTGATGTCTATGCCGGCATGTTGCACAGCCCCTAATTTATAGGCTTTTTCTTCAATAATTCTCAAATCTTCCGAAGTAAATCCGCCCGTATTGGCCACGACCGTATATACATCATACCTCAAATCAGTGGATAAGTACTTGGCACAAAACGATGTATCCAAGCCTCCGCTAAATGCTAAAACTACTTTCTTTTTCATATTAGTTATTTTATTATTACTTTCTCAAATTCTTGACAACGTGGGTTATTTGGGTCGAAAAGCATAGCAGTACAAATACAGTATTTGTGCTGCGTCCGTTGTAATATATCAAAATTTACACATCCGTTGCACCCTCGCCAGAAAGCTTCATCGTCAGTCAAATCGGCAAATGTTACCGGAAGATAACCCAATTCGGTATTCATCTTCATTACAGCGCTTCCCGAAGTAAGGCTGAATATTTTAGCTTTCGGCCATCGCAGACGCGCCAGTAGGAAGGAAGCATGTTTGATACGCTTGGCTATTCCCCGTTGACGATATTTATCAACTACAATCAAACCTGATGTAGCTATAAATTGCTTGTTTCCCCATGATTCAATATAGGAGAAACCTACGAATTCATCGCCAAATAATGCAATAATCGCCTTCCCTTCTTTCATTTTCTGTCTGACATAATCGGGTGAACGCTTAGCAATACCTGTCCCACGTTCTTTGGCAGCATTTGCGATCGTTTCCAAAATGATATCTACATATATTTCGTGGCTGTCGTCAGCGACCATTACATCTACATCTTTCATCTCAATATCTTTTTCTTCTTTCATTGTTCGACTCTTATCTTCTTTGTTAAATAATTCGTAATTCGTAATTCGTAATTGTTAATTCGTAATTCGTAATTCGTAATTCGTAATTGTACATAATGTACTCGCCACCTGTTCACGTGAATAACCTTCCCTCGGAATAATCAGAATGGTATCATCACCGGCGATAGTGCCTGCTATTTCGCAATGATTATTTTTATCAATTTCGAATGCAATCGCCATGGCATAACCCGGAAGGGTCTTTATAATAGCTAAATTACCTGAAAATTCAACCTTTAACGTGTTTGGTTCGTTTGTTTCCGGCGCTGTTGTATCAGGCATTGCATAGACATAAAGGCTGTTTTTATCGTGTTTTTTTACAATTCTCAACGCTTTTATATCACGCGATAAAGTGGCTTGTGTTACATATATGCCCTTTTCGGCCAATGACTTAATCAGATCATCCTGATTGCGGATGACCTCATTATTAATAATATAAGTGATGATTTGCAGTCGGTTCTCTTTCATAGATCACGTTATTTTTGTATAAATATTCAATTTTTCCGCAAAATTACATCTTTTTTTGAATATATATACATTTTTTGTTTTTTGTTTTGAAATTTCAACATTTTTTTCTTTCTTTGTAACAAAATTCAACCTAAAAAAATAAGCCGGCCATGAATAGAATTATCGAAAGTGTTCCCAACTTCAGTGAAGGATGCGATTTGGAAATAATAGATCGTATTGTAAGTGTTTTCCGGGCTAAGGAAAACATCAAGTTATTGGATTACAGCAATGATATATATCATAATCGAATGGTAGTTACCATCATCGGCGAACCAGAAGCAGTAAAAAACCGAATAGTAGAGGCAGTGGGCGTTGCGATAGATTTGATTGATCTCACGAAACACAAAGGCAGTCACCCCCGTATCGGAGTAGCGGATGTGATCCCGTTTGTCCCGATCAAAGGCATATCAATGGACGAAGCAGATGCGTTGGCAAAAGAATGTGGTTATGTGCTTGCCGAAAAATACAACCTGCCGGTATATTTTTATGAAAAATCTGCTTCGGCCAAATATCGTCAAAATTTGGCTACCATCCGCAAAGGCGAATTTGAAGGTCTTGTCGAAAAAATGAAACTGCCCGAATGGAAGCCGGATGCAGGACCTGACAAACCCCACCCGACTGCCGGCGCTTCTGTGACAGGCGCTCGTACACCTTTGATTGCATTTAATGTAAATCTGCAAACCACCAATTTGACGATTGCCAAAAAGATTGCCCAAAATGTACGTTATATTGGAGGCGGGTTACATTATTGCAAAGCGTTGGGTATGGACTTAAAAGAACATGGTTTGGTACAGGTATCCATGAACCTGACAGATTATACCAAAACAGCTATCTATCAAGCCGTAGAGATGATACGGTTCGAAGCGAAAAGGTATGGAGTTTCCATCGCCGGTTGTGAATTGGTTGGCTTAATACCCTTACAGGCTGTGGTTGATACTGTATCATATTATTTAAACCTGGAAAACTTTTCAATTAAGCAGATATTGGAAAGCCATACCGACGAATTTGCAGAATATTTCAATTAATCTTTCACCTAAGTGCTAATGAAGAAACTTAATTTGATAAAGAATGACCCCTGGTTGGCGCCTTATCAACAGACGATTGAAAATCGTTATCGCTATGTGATTGAGAAAGAAAAGATTTTGATAGCTAATGGGGTGTTGTCCTTATCGGATTTTGCTTCCGGTTATTTATATTTCGGTTTACAACGGACATCCTACGGATGGGTATTACGTGAATGGGCGCCCAATGCAACTGCCATTTATTTGATAGGGACATTCAATGGTTGGCAAAAAGAAGACCGGTTCAAGTTCAACCGGATAAATAATGGCGTTTGGGAAATTTTTCTGCCAACCGATACTTTGCTTCACGAAGATTTGTATAAACTGTTGATTGAATGGGATGGTAAAAGCGGTGAACGTATTCCGGCATGGTGTCGCCGTGTTGTTCAGGATTGGCAATCCAATATTTTTAGTGCACAGGTATGGGAACCGGACAATCCATATATGTTCAAACATTATGATTTCAAACCACAAACTTCTCCTCTGCTTATTTATGAATGCCATATCGGAATGGCTACAAAGGAAGAAAAAGTTGGTACTTACGACGAATTCCGTCGGTATGTATTACCCCGCATTGCGCAGAACGGCTATAATGCCATCCAAATCATGGCTATCCAGGAACACCCTTACTATGGTTCGTTCGGATATCATGTAAGCAGCTTTTTTGCAGTGTCCTCTCGATTTGGGACACCTGATGAATTGAAACATTTGATTGACGATGCCCACGGGATGGGATTAGCCGTTATCATGGATATAGTACACAGCCATGCTGTAAAAAATGAAGCCGAAGGTTTGGGGAAGCAAGATGGCACCGATTATCAATATTTTCATAGCGGTAGTCGTAGAGAACATCGGCAATGGGATTCTCTCTGCTTTAATTATGGCAAGCATGAAGTACTGCATTTTCTGCTGTCGAATTGCAAATTCTGGTTGGAAGAATACCGTTTTGACGGTTTTCGTTTCGATGGTGTGACTTCCATGTTATACTACAGTCATGGATTAGGAGAGTCGTTTTCAACCTACGAAGATTACTATAACGGCCATCAGGATGATGAAGCGATCGTTTATCTTACATTAGCGAATAAGCTGATCCATGAAGTAAATCCATACTCCATCACAATTGCAGAAGAAGTGAGTGGCATGCCTGGGATAGCTGTAAAGACGGATGAAGGAGGTTATGGATTTGACTATCGTATGGCGATGAACATTCCCGATTTCTGGATTAAAACCCTGAAAGAGAAAAAAGACGAAGACTGGCGTCCTTCGGCAATCTGGTGGGAGGTGACAAACCGGCGGGCTGACGAAAAGACAATCAGTTATGCTGAAAGCCACGATCAAGCTTTGGTAGGAGATAAAACATTGATCTTTTGGCTTATTGATGCAGATATGTATTGGCACATGCACAAAGATGACCAAAATGTAGTAGTAAACCGTGGAATTGCGCTGCATAAAATGATTCGTTTGATAACTGCCGTAACAATTAATGGAGGTTACCTGAATTTTATGGGGAATGAATTTGGGCATCCCGAATGGATTGATTTCCCACGTGAAGGCAACGGATGGTCGTATAAATACGCCCGCCGTTTATGGCATTTGGTTGACGATCCCAATTTGAAATATGGTTACTTAAACAATTTTGACGTAGCGGTTTTAACCTTGTTAAAGAAAATACCAAATTTTCAAGCTATCCCGCTTCAAAAAATATGGGACAATGACGGCGATCAGATATTGGTTTTCCGTCGCGGCGATTTGATTTTTGTTTTTAACTTCAACCCAAACCGTTCGTTTACAGATTATGGCTTTCTGGCGCCTCCGGGAAAGTACAAAGTAGTCTTAAATACGGACGATATTCGTTTTGGTGGAAATGGCCTGACGGACGATTCAGTCGAACATTTCACCCGGTTCGATCCTCTTTATGAGAAAGAGTATAAAGGCTGGCTGAAGTTGTATGTACCGGCACGTTCAGCGATGGTGTTGGTTAATGATTAGTTTTTGTAGGGGCGAAATTTTTTTTCGCCCCTACACTTAGCAGCGTGTAGAGTTTAGTTGATTTTTTAAACCGGTAAATAGTAAATGGTAAATGAAAGAGATGTATCCATTTGTTTTTAATCCTTTGCTGAAAGAGAAAATATGGGGAGGAGGAGTCATCCGTTCTTTTAAAGGATTGTCGCCAAACGACGTAAAGACGGGCGAAAGTTGGGAACTTTCGTGTATGCAAGGAGATTATTCTGTGGTGGCCAACGGCACAATGGAAGGCAAAACGATTGACAAATTAATCGTACGATATGGTGAAAAGCTGTTGGGGTCAAATGTGTTTCAACAATTCGGAACAACTTTTCCATTATTGACAAAGTTTATTGATGCACACGAAAACCTTTCCGTGCAGGTACATCCTGACGATGAATTGGCTCAGAAACGTCATCAGTCATTCGGGAAAACTGAAATGTGGTATGTCGTGAAAGCAGCTCCGGGTGCTGCATTATATAGCGGATTCTCACATCAAATTGACAAGGAAGCGTATTTACACAGGATAGAAGACGGCAGTATCATGGAAGTATTACATCGGTATGAAGTAAAAGCAGGCGATGTGTTTTTCCTGCCGGCAGGTCGTGTACATGCCTTGGGTGCAGGTTGTTTTGTGGCTGAGATTCAACAAACAAGTGACTTGACCTATCGGATTTACGATTACAAACGCAAAGACACTAATGGAAATAATCGTCAGTTACATACCCAATTGGCCAAAGACGCCATTGATTATACGGTTTATCCCGATTACCGGACGATATATACCCCAAAGCCAAATCAGGTCGTACCGCTTGTCCAATGTAAATACTTTACGGCCAATCTGCTGGCACTCGATACAACGATGGAGCGGAATTATTCAGCAATTGATTCATTTGTCATTTATATTTGTATGGAAGGGAAAGCAACTTTGCGGGACAACAATAAGTACGAATTGACAGTCAAACAGGGACAAACCATATTAATCCCGGCCGAAACTCAACATATAACTATTATTACTGAACCGAATTTAAAACTTATCGAAACGTATGTAATATAAGAAGCAAAAAATCTCATCTATATACGATTTTTCTAAATGTAATAACGTATTACGTAGAAAATAACTATTTTTGCACAAAAAATAGTTTATACTTATGAATATACAACAGTTAGAATATATCATTGCTGTCGACCGGTATCGGCATTTTGTAAATGCTGCAGAGGCCTGTTTCGTCACTCAGCCCACCTTAAGCATGATGATACGGAAGTTGGAAGAAGAACTGGATGTACAGATTTTTGACCGCTCCGATGTACCGGTAAAGACTACTAAGATTGGCCGGAGTATCATTGATCAAGCTAAAATTTCTTTACAACAAATCAACAGAATAAAGGAATTAGTTGATGATGAACGCAAGTCGCTTGCAGGAACATTTTCCTTAAGCATTATCCCCACGATAGCGCCATATCTTGTACCGGAATTATTGTACCAAAAGGCCCGAACCTGTACAGAACTTACCTTAGTGCTCAAGGAAAATATTACGTCTCATATTATTACAAATATTCTAAATGGAACAATTGACGGAGGATTAATGGCTACCCCTTTAAAGCATCCGGATTTGATAGAATATCCGATATATTATGAGAAATTTTATGCGTATGTGCATCCTTCGGACATTTTGCATAAGGAAAAAGAAATTGATATTGCGTCCCTCGATATTGACAATGTCTGGTTATTGGAGAGTGTGCATTGTTTTCGCGGTCAAATCGAACGGCTATGCCGTAAAGAAGAAGATTTTAAAGAGCATCAACAAGTTCGCTATCAAGCCAGAAGTATCAATACATTAATAAATGTAGTGGATTTGAATTCCGGAATAACAGTGATCCCGGAAATGGCAGCTATGAGCCTGAGTGAAGAACGTCAGGGTAATCTGAGAGCATTTAAAGGTAAAGCAGTTGTACGGGAAGTTTCTTTAGTGGTAAGTAAGGAATTTATTCGTCGGAATATGCTGAATAAAATTATGGAAATCGTAGGAGATGTGGTCCCGAAATCAATGAAAGATCCCGAATTGAAACAATTTGTTGTAGATGTATAGAGGCTTTTTTAAAAACCCATGCTATTCCATAAACCTTGATCCATCACCCGCTAATCTCCGATCAATATCTTTTCCACCTGCCTTACCACAACACTAAAAAATGACTATTTACCTTTTCCTCGTGTTAACCACCACCGCCCCATTCGCTCCACGAACTCCGTACATGGAAGCATCTTTCAATATTGTAATATCCTCAATATCTTCAGGGGGTAGATTTAGGATATCTCCCGAACTTACAGGTATTCCGTCCAAAATGACCAGTGCGCTGTTTGTCTCTCCTGTGAATGATGTAGTGCCTGAACCTCTCATCAGAATATTTTCACCGGCAAGCATAACACCGCCAAATCTCCTTAAGAGACAAGCCACATCCCTGCATCCGCTTTTCTCTATATCCTCTTTGCGCATTGAAGACAAATTTCGTGTACGGCTTCTTTCCACTTGTTGCAGGTAGCGTACTAACCGTTCATCGGGTTCGTCAAGGTAATTCGTATCAAAATTGCCTTTCAATGATTTGATTGTGAGGTAAATATGTCCATTAATCGGTATGGCTACCGGATTCAGACCTTTGCTATCGCCCACATACAATGTATCCTGAAGATTCACATTCGGGAATGAAAAAATCCCTTGGTTATCGGTTTTGACTGTCACAGGAGATACACTGCCCAACATAACCGGATGCTTTTTGATTACCTTATTGTTAATATCCAACAAAACGCCTGTAACAGTTTCATTTTGTGATATTCCCAATTGAGTAATCAACAGCATGGTGAAAATAAGCAAATTATTCTTTTTCATGTGTGTTTATTTTTCAACAAAGAAAAGCGAAATAACGATTACTGCCAAAAAAATTTTACTTAAAAATGTCAATAAGGATGGATGTTGCTTATTGAGATGCAACATCCATCCTTATTCTTAAGCAAAATCAAATAGAATTAAAACGGAGGATACCCCGGGTTTTGTACCAGTTTGTTATTGGTTTGCCAGGCAGAAGTGGGTATCGGGAACAACTTCCGGTATTCAGGGGTTACGCCTGAACGCCAGAGGGTTGGCTGACCAAATGTGCCGAAGCGGATTACATCTTGCCTTGTCACATTTTCCCATGCCATTTCAAATCGCCTTTCCTTGTAAAGGTCATTGAGCGTTGCAGCCGTATAGTTATGATCGGGATTCCCAAATCCTCTTTCGCGTATCACATTGATCAAGCGTGTTGCTTCGGCATTGTCCTGTCCTGATCTCAGTAAAGCCTCCGCTTTCATCAGATAAACATCGGCAAGGCGGAAGATAGCAAAGTGGTTATTCTGGTCGGAATTAGCCAAGCCTCTTTCAAATTCCCATTTGCCAACTCTGGCGCCGTCTTCCTGTTCAACTTCTCCCCACAATGTTCCACTCTTCTCAGTTCCCGGAATAGTGGTAATGTCAATATAATGGATTAATGGACGGGTGTGGGCTGTGATTATTACTTCTCCGGTTGCAGGATCTATCATCGGTCCCATCAGGAACGAACCTTCGTAGCGTTTGTCTTCCACATCAAACTCTTTCACATAATCGGGATAAGCCGAAATACCGTTCCATGTACCTAATCTGAATCCTAAAGCAATCGGATCAAGATAATGCAGTGTACGCTGGTACAACTGATTGCCTCCATCGGCTGCCGAATAGCAAATCGGTAAAATTATTTCTTTCGACGATGAGTTTTTAACAAGGAAGTTAGTTTTCCAATCAGGTTCAATGATATAGTCGAGTTTCATTACCTCGTCACATGCGTCAATGACGCCTTGCCAATTAGGCGTTCCCGTCCATACTTCGGCATTGAGATACATCTTAGCAAGCAGGGTATAGGCTGCCCCTCTGGTAAACTTACCGTAACTGCTTGAACTGACATCGGAGCGTACAACATCCTTTATGGCGTTCAATTCGTTGATTACAAATTTGAAAAGATCTGCCCTGCTGGTCATTCCCGGAGGTTCTGTGTCCTTAAAATCGGTTGCAAGTGGACCTCCGCCAAACATATCAATCATCAACATATACCAGAAAGCCCTTACACCGCGTATTTCTGCAAGTGTCCGGGTTTTAAGGTCAGCATCCATATCAGCCACTTCAATAATGGCATATACACGGTTACAAGTCGTTATTCCACTTGTGATATTATTCCATGAGGAAGGGATCGGCCCGGAATATGATGGCGTCCATGAATGCATGCCTAATTCCATGTGAACGCCTCCATCCCACCAGTCGCCGCCTCTACGGGTAGGCGTAACGGCCATATCGGCGCTTTGTTCCAAAACGCAGAACATATCTCCCGGCCAGTAGCTTTTCAGGGTTTTATAAACAGGCCCTATAATTGAATTGATCTGATCAGGTGTTTTCGGGAACTCGCTTGATGGTATGGTATCATATACTATCTCATCGAGATTTGTACATGAAAGGGTTCCCCATAGCAACATACAACCTGCTGCTAACGACAATACTGTTTTAAATATACTTTTCATAAATAAATATTTTTAAACGTTAAAAAGTAAGGCTTACTCCTATAGAATAGGAATGGGATTTAGGATAAAAATCACGGGGTAATACACCCGGAGAACGTCCTTCATTGCTAGTAATACTGACTTCAGGGTCAGGTCCTTTAAATTTTGAAAGCACAAATAAGTTCTGTCCGGCAAAATACACACGCGCACGATCAAGCCAATTGATATTCCTTGTATTGAATGTGTATCCCAGGGACAGATTATCCAAGCGGATATGAGACCCATCTTCAATATAGAGGGAGCAATATTTAGGTACTTCTTTCAATTCATAAATCAGCGGGTCGTTCATCGCATTGGCGCCGATCAGGTAGTTTGCCTGCGCATAAGCCATACGGGGATGGTTAAGCACTTTGTTTCCGAGGGTACCACGGAAAAAGAATGAAAAATCCCACTGTTTATAATTGAATGTGTTTGTCCAACCGTAGGTTAAGACCGGATTAGCATCTCCGATATACGTTTTATCCTGCTCTGTGACAGGACCATCTCCCGGAGTGGATTTTTCCATTACATAGTGACCTGCTTCGTCAAAGCGCAGGAATTTCCAGCCGTAAAACTGTCCGAATGGGCGTCCTTCTTCAATAATGTGGGTGGTATTACCCGATCCTCCGCGCACCCAGGCATCTCCGATAGTGAGGCTGGTGGTGGTAAAATTATCATTCGACAGACTCGTTATTAAACTTGTATTGTGGTCGAATGTTAATGTGGAAGTCCAGTTAAAATCCTTTGAACGGATGACATTCCAGGTAAGCGCTACTTCAATACCTGTATTTTTCATACTGCCTACATTCGCCCACATCCTATTATACATATACGGCGGAGTTGGCACGTTATATTCATAAAGCATATCGCTTGTACGTTTGTCATACCATTCAATGGTACCATTCAACCGTCCGTTAAATAAACCGAAATCCAGCCCGATATTAAACATGGCTGTAGATTCCCATCTCAATTCGGGATTTGGATTCTGGTTAATACGGTAGGCAGTTTTCCATGCTCCATCGTCATAGTAAGTATTATTTGTGCCGTATAACTCAAGGGATCTGTATGGGTCAAGAATGGATTGATTACCGGTAACGCCATAACCGATGCGCAGTTTCAAATCGTCAACCCATTGAACTTCTTTCATAAAAGCCTCCTGAGAGAGCCCCCATGCCCCCGATATTGATGGGAAAGTTCCCCATTTGTGGTTAGCTCCAAACCTGGAAGAACCGTCTCTTCGCAAATTCGCGGTCAGCATATAGCGATCTTTATAACTGTAAGTAACGCGACCAAAGAGGGATATCAACCGGTTCATATTACGATTCGAATTCACATCGTCCGATCCCGGTCTCAGGCCCTGTCCGGATTGTAAACTATTGGAACCTACTATATTGGTCACAAAGTTACGGTTAGCCGCTCTGACACGGGTCCAATTGTTTTCTTCCCATGAATATCCGGCAAGAATTCCGACTTTATTATTACCAAACTCTTTTTTGTATTCGAGTATCCATTCCATCAAATCTTTGTCCCATCTTTCGTTTGAGCGCCTTGCCCAACCTCCGTTATCACGTCCAGCTTGTGTGTCGGAACTTTGAAATTCACTTCGGTCTTGCATACGTCTGTTTTTATAAAGTCTCGCTGAAATATCCAATCCATCAAGTATGGTAAAAGCCAATTCGCCTTGTCCGTAAAAATTGGATTCCTGATATTTATCTTCGTTGTACTTTTGATTTTTAACGGGATTGCCCTGGTCATATTCCACCAAATCAAACCATTCTCCGTTCGATAGTTTTACAGGATAAACAGGCAACATATTATACGCAAGCACAAAGTTAGTCCCATTAGGATTATCTCTTGAATAAATGATACCTGAACCGGTCATAGAGATACGTAAACGATCGTTGATGGCGCGTTGTTGGAATTGGAAGCGGAAGCTATGCCGCGTAATCGCATCGTCGCGTATCACCCCTTCGTTGCTCAGGTAGTTGTACGAAGCACGATAGTTACTCTTTGATGTCCCTCCAGAGAGCGATAGATTATGGTTTTGTGAAAAACCTGTCCGTGAGATTTCATCAAACCAGTCGGTATTTGCTCCATACTTATCGTACACATCTGTACTTTGGTTATTAGCTTTAGCATAAGCCCTCCATTCATCGGCAGTTAATAACTTTGGTTTGTTTGCTAATGTAGATGCTGCTACATAACTGCTATAGGAAACCGTTGATCTGGCTGCCGATCCGCGCTTGGTAGTAATCAGGATAACGCCACTTGCCGAACGTGAACCATAGATTGCACCCGAAGCTGCATCTTTCAATACCGAGATAGATTCGATGTCTTCAGGAGCAACCGAACTCATCGAGCCCCCCGGTACACCATCAATTACAATAAACGGTCCTGCATCGTTATACAGTGTTGACACACCCCTCAAACGTATCGCGGGATCAGAACCTACCGATCCGGAGCCGGATACAACAGCTAATCCAGCCACCTTACCTTGTAATAAATCAGATGCGGTACGTGTAATACCCTGTCTAAAATTATCCTCCGTAAGGTTAGCCACTGATCCTGTGATCTCACGCCGTGTTTGCGTACCATACCCGATCGCAACAACCTCGCCTAAATTCACAACAGACGGAACCAATGTCACATTGATTGTTGCGCGTCCGTCAACAGTTTCTTCTTTGGTGTTATACCCGATGTAAGAAAATGAAAGTACAGACCTTTGACCGTTTGTCACTGTAATGGAATACTCTCCGTTTACATTCGTTATAACGCCGTTACCGGTACCTTTTTCCAGGATATTGACGCCAATTGCGGTATCGCCAAACTCATCCAGCACAGTCCCTTTGACTGTCAGCTGTTGGGCAAAACCGATCGCCATACTCAAACTCAACATCAAAGACAGTAACCCCATCTTACGAAGCGAGAAAATCATGCTTTTCGCATGGTTAAAAATCAAAATTTTTCTCATACAATTATTATAGAATTAGAATTAATTTCGCACAAAATTAAAACTTTTTTTGAAATAATAAGATTTTATAACACTTTTTTTTAAAAAATAATTACAAAATTTTATTTCATGCTATTTGTTCCTATCTGATATTGGCGATCGAGATGATATCCGCAAATACGCCTGCGGCAGTGACTTCGGCGCCTGCGCCGTAGCCTTTGATAATCATAGGGTAATCGTGATAACGTTCGGTCGAAATCATGATGATATTGTTGCTGCCTTCCAATTCGTAGAAAGGATGATGGCTTCCTATTTCTACCGGCCCGAACCGGCACACTCCATTGTGCATACTTGCCACAAAACGAAGTCGTTTTCCATTCGCTGCAAGTTTTTTGCGTTTTTCCTCAAATTCGGCATCCAATTCGGGAATATGTTTCCAGAAATCTTCGAGAGAACCTTCGAAATAGGTTGATGGAATAATCAGATTAGTGATGACATCGCTCTGTTCGACTTCACACCCGGCTTCGCGGGCAAGGATCACTAATTTGCGGATTACATCCTTTCCGCTCAGGTCAATACGCGGATCAGGCTCTGCATACCTTGCCTCCACCGCCATTTGTATCGCGCGGCTTAATGGAATATCTTCGCTGATTGTATTAAATATATAATTTAAAGTACCGGAAAGAACAGCCTCTAATTTAAAAATATGATCGCCGCTATTGATCAGGTCGTTCATGGTATTGATGATAGGCAATCCGGCGCCCACATTTGTTTCAAACAAAAACTTGATCCCGCGTTTTCGCGCTGTCTCTTTCAGCAATGCATATTTTTTATACATCGCTGAAGCGGCGATTTTATTGGCAGCCACGACCGATATATTATTATTGAGCAGCGTTTCATACAGTCCGGCAATATCGTCGCTGGCTGTACAGTCGACAAAAACGGCGTTGAAGATATTCATTTGAAGAATTTCGTCAATAATCAATTCCGGCGATGAATCTATACCTGATGAATAAAGGTCATGCAGACATGTCTTAAGGTTAAGACCTTCGCGTCGCATCAGTATTTTATTGATATCGGCAATGCCTATCACATTGAGTTTGACCCCATTCTGTTTCATCA
>JGI24705J35276_12238517_pt1 | contig 24769 bp, 19 predicted proteins | sample TergutNt197P4_FD_35276 | JGI IMG/M metagenome (IMG submission 35276) | reverse complement strand
AGGGTTAGACCGTGTTGTGACCAGTAGTCAGGGAAGCCTTGCAGTCTTTCACATTCCACACAAGTAAGCCTGCGCATACGCCACGGGGTGTCTTCCTGTAAAACAAAGGGTACATTGCCCCCACCTGTACCCATACGCGACATCAACGTTGGCACACAATTTGTGTAAACCCTAAGCTGGTCAGTGTCTTTAGCCGTTGGACGGGGCACAACGACAAGTGGCTCACTGCCTCCTACATTGCCAATATGAGCGGTAATTGTCGGTACAACACTTTGCGTCACTAAGGTGTGGCCTCCAATATTGCATGTTGCTCCAGAGCTTGCAGTAGGCGTGGGCGAAACGATTTCCCGCCCCATACTATTTTTCTTACAATTGTTGTCATTGCTTTGTGGGATAGGAAAAACTGTTCTCCCACCTCGGTTTCGCTTTGCAGTATGTGCGATAATGAACACTCGTCTGCGGGATTGAGGGACTCCGAAAAATTGGCTGTTAAGAACCTTCCATTCGCATAGATACCCCAGTTCCCCCATTTTTTCAAGGATGGTTTGAAAGACTTCTCCTTGTTGGATGCTAAATATGCCGGGGACGTTTTCGAGAAAAAGCATTTGGGGTTGTTTTGTTTTTGCAATCCGAAGGATTTCATAAATGAGTGTGCCGCGTGGGTCTTTGAGTCCTTTGCGTTTGCCAGATGCCATTGAGAAGGGTTGACAGGGGAAGCCTCCGCACAAGATGTCAAAGTCGGGGATGTCTTTGGCTTGGATGTTTCGGATGTCTCCTTCACATAATGAGTCGTCGGGCCAGTGGTGGCGGTAGATTGAGGCGGCCCATTTATCCAACTCGTTAGCGAACACTGTTTTGAATTGGTTAGAGGCTGCTTCAAGGCCATAGCGGAAACCGCCAATTCCGCTGAAGAGTTCGCAGACTCGGATGACATTCACGCGGTAGCCCCCACCACGCTACTACGATTGGTTACTGGTGATGTTGTTGGTGGTGTTTGGTTGTTTAGGGTTTCTGTTATTTGTTTTTGGGCAATGGCTGCGTATTCTTTGGTTACTTCGATGCCGACTGCGTTGTATCCTTCGTGTTGGGCGGCTATTAGGGTTGTTCCTGAGCCGCAGAAGGGGTCTAAGATGGTTTCGTTTGGTTCAACGATTTTTACAATGTCGCGCATTAGTGCTAGGGGTTTTTGGGTTTGGTGGAGTTTGTCTTTGTTTAGGGTTTGGTAGCGGTAGCAGCCTTTGAGTACGGGAACGTTTCGTTTCATGCTCATAGCTCCCTTAGAGCCCCATAGGATGAATTCGCATTGGTTGCGAAATCGCCCTAACTGTGGGCGGGCTGCTTCTGTTTTATCCCATACAATTACGCCTTTTACTGTCCAGTCGGCCCATTGCATGGCCCATTTTAGGGCGTCCCATTGTCGAAAATCTACAAATATGCAAATCGGTGACCCCTTTTTGCACACCCGTTTTGCTTCTCGTAGCCATGCGGTGCTCCAGAGCATCCAGCTTAGCTGATCTTTGCTGTCTCCCTCAAAATTGGGTAGGGGGTTGTTTGTTTTGTTTGCGGTGTATTTTACGGAAGTAGGGGCTTGCCGATCTGTAGTGTATAGGCCGCCGGAAGCGTAGGGTGGGTCAGTTATTATGGCGCCAAAGGTATCGTCCTCAAAGCTACGTAGTACCTCAAGGGCATCCCCTTGAATAACTCTACATGTTGGTGTCATATCAAAGCCTCCGTTTTGTGTAATAGGCAATAATTGAGCGGAAAAAAAAGAGGAGGAGTTTTTTGTTTCAAAGACAGTGTTTGTTGGTGGTTTCATGTTGGGGGGCTCCGTTCGGTGGGTTTGGTGGTGAATAGTGTGTTTTCGTTTGTGGTTGCTAGGAATTCTGTTTGGAGGCGTATGTCGCCTGCTACAATTAGTCCTTGTCCTTGCTCTAATTCTAAGAGCATCTCCATCTCAGCGGTGGATAGGCCGATGGTTTGGCTTGCTTGTTTTATTGTGGATTCGTCTTGTCTTAGCATTATTTTTGAGGCACAGTTTTCAATGACGGCTTTGCCTGCGGGGTTTTCAAGTACGTCGGCTAAGCGTTGTGAGTTTAGGAGTAGGGTTACGTTTCGTTTTCTACCTCGTCGTGACACGCCTTCAAGAAAGCTTGCTGAGGCGGGTAGGTTGGTGTAGAGCCAGAGTTCATCGATAATTACCAGTTTGGGCACATGTAAAGGTAGGAATTTGGTGCTATCTAGCATTTGCCAGATTTTGCTAAAGATTAACACATTTGCGGCTTGGAAGGTTAGGCTTCGTCTTTGTGTCATGGCGAGTTGGCGGTGTAGGGCGCTTAGATTAAACACCATTCGAGGTGAGAATTTTTGGGGTTGGCCCATTGTCAAAAAGCTGTCGGGTCCTGTTACAAAGGTTTCGAGTTGATTTTTTAGGTCGGGGGGACTGTTTTGATAAACTTCAAGTAAGTCTTGGCTTGCGCCCACCACACTTCGTAGTTCTTGATAGTTTCGGTTATTGTTTATTCCTGTTAGGTCTGCTATGATGCTTGCTGCGGTGTCTTTGTTGTCGTTAAATATTTGTATGGGGTCTAGGCCCAAGTTTTTTTCTGTGGTTATGTCTAAGACGTTTGCGCCGTTGAGGTGGCCTACTTGGCCGTATTCGTTTTCGGGGTCAACGATAAAGTAGGCGAGGTTGGGGTGTTTTTGTAGGAGGCGAGTTAGAAGTATTTTTGAGGTGAAGCTTTTGCCTGCGCCGCTTTTTCCTATAATTATTATGTTTTGATTCATGCGTAAGTATGGGTCAAATATTATGGGTGCTCCTGTGAGGCGGTTAAGACCCAAAAAGACTCCTCCGGGTGACTCTATGAGGTCGGCTGAGACGAAGGGGAAAAATGCGCTGGCGGTTGTGGTGTCTACTACTAGTTTTTTGCCTGTGGTGCCGTTGTTGAGTTCTTGTTGGAAGTAGGTGGGGCAGTCGAGGCGTATGAATCTTGATTGGAGGGTGTCTTTGAGTTTTTTTGTTTGCACTTTAAGCTCTTCTAGGGTGTTTGCTTGTAGGGTTAGGTTGATTTTTATTTCAAAGAGTCGGGTGCTGCCTGTTATTAGGCCTTGGTAGGTGGCTTGGGCCATGTCGTGTTTTAGTTTGATTTCTTCTTTGGGTAGACGGCCTTTACTTTGGTCGGCTAGGAGGATGCTTTTGAGTAGGCGTAGGTATTTGCCCATCTGCACGGTGGCGGTTTCGGGTGGGAGGGGGTTTATGTTGATTTGGGTTTTTTCGCATAGGCCGTAGAGTTCGCTTAGAAAACCGGGTAAGAGTTTGCCGGGTAGTTGGTAGATTGTAAAGGTGCGTGAAAATTTACCATTTTCATGTTGGAGGTGTTTTGGGAAGGCTTTGACTATTTTTGGGGTTGGGAGTTCTGTGTGGGGTTGTTGTTTAAAGTTGCATTGTTCTATTAGCCAGTCTATGGGTTCTTGGGTTTGGATGTAGAAGCGGTAGTAAGTGGTTGTTATCTCTTGCTCGTTGATTTCAAGTGTTTTCAGTGTTTTTTGAGCTGTCAGCTTTGCTTGGCATGGTAAGCTGTTTAGGAGGCGTTGGAAGCGGCCTAGGGTTTCTTGGCGTTTTTGTTTGGGGAGCATTACATAGTTTACGGGGAACACTTCGTATGTGCAGGTGGGTTGTTGGGGTTGTTTTAGTTTAGGTTTAAGCAATAGTTTTTTGTGCATTTTGATTTCCCTCTTCTTCTTGTTCGGTTTCTGTTTTTGGGTTGACTTGTAGGGTTATTTTTTGGGTGGTGTCTGGGTGGTCTTGGGGTTGGATGTCTATTTGGAAAAGTCCTGTGTGGTCGGGTATGAAGTAGGTGCAAAAGTTGCCTTCAGGGTCGGTTGTTCCGTTTGAGTGGGGGGTGTTGTTTACTGTTACTTGAAAATTTTTGTTTGTGAGGGTTTTTCCTGTTTTGTCTTTTAGGATGCCTACAATTTTTGTTGGGGTTCCTATGGTTGCCAAGAGATGCATAACTTTTGAAGTTGGCTCTATAGGCTGCTTGCTCTTAGTTAGAGTGGGGTGTTTTTGTTTTGTTGTCTGCAAAAATTGTTTGGTGAGGTGGATGAGGTGGATTTCGGGGGGTATGGTTTTTATTTTTCGAGTAAAAAGCGCCGCACCACTAAAAAATACAGCTCCAGCAACCACAATTTTTAACACCAAATCCGTAAACGCTAAGGAGCTTACCCATGCCAAGAGTCCAAAAACTAGAAAAATCACCATTTGCCGTATAGAAAACCTCCCCACAGGAGTATCCAACATCTGCTCATTTAGAAAACTTACATCTTCAAACCACAACGCCACCACCAACTCAGACACACAACCCACCCCCAAAACCACCTAACAAACCACAACAACCATACCGATAATTCTGTTCTTCTTCATCGAACCTACTGTCCCTCAGACTTTTCCGCATAGCATTCGCCACCCCTTAACTACCAGAACTTTTTAAACCAACAAACCACCCCATAGGTACCTTACCGAAACACCGTTAGAATAACAACAACTACTATGGGTCATCCAACAAATCACCAATTTTCTCTGATAACCTCTGCGGCGTTCAGTCAAAAACTTGATCACCATCACCAAATTCCCTTTGCATTTTGCTTTAAAAATAAATAAAAGCCAACTCGATACTTTTGAATAAAAATTGCCTTGAGAACTAAAAAATTTAAGTAACATTAAATGTGCCATAGACAACAATAATAATCAACTTGGTGAGGTTGCGTATGGTCGATAAAGACGTTAAGCTCTTTGAGAATAAGCGTGTTCGTACAGCTTGGGATGAGGAAAAAGAGGATTGGCTTTTCTCCATTATTGATGTTGTTGAGATTTTGACGGGAACGGATAATCCGCGGCGTTATTGGAGCGATTTAAAACGCAAATTAAATGCCGAAGGTAGCCAACTGTACGAAAAAATCGTACAGTTGAAAATGCTTGCTGAAGATGGCAAATTGCGCCTAACAGATGTTGCAGATACGGAGCAGCTTTTACGTTTAATTCAATCTATACCTTCGCCAAAGGCAGAGCCGTTTAAAGTTTGGCTTGCATCGGTGGGAAAAGACCGTATAAATGAAACTTTTGATCCAGAGTTAGCGATTGATCGTGCTCTTGTGACCTATTTGAGAAAGGGCTACTCAAAGGACTGGATTGGCCAGCGACTTCAGGCCATACAGGTACGCAAGGAACTCACAGATGAGTGGGGCGAGCGTGGTGTAGCGGGTAATGAATACGCTGTTTTAACCGATGAGATCACAAAAGCTTGGGCGAATTTGACGACTCGGCAGTATAAGAATTTGAAAGGGCTAACGAAGGAAAATTTGCGTGATAACATGTCAATGTTGGAGTTGACCCTTAATCAACTCGCCGAAGTAACCACCACCGAGATATCTAAGGAGCAGAAACCGCAGACCTTTGAAGAAAATAAGCAAGTGGCTAAAAGCGGCGGCGAGGTCGCAGGAAATGCCCGACGGGACATCGAAAAACGCACAGGCAAACCCGTCATAACCTCAAAAAACGCAATTGATTTCTCACGCCTCCTAACAGACATAACCAACACAGAAAACAAACCCAACACAAAAAAAGAAAAATAACAACCTGCACACACTTTCAACCTTTCTAACAGTTAACAGCTACTATTTTTCAAACATTTTTCTGACAATACACCAACCATTACATTCAAACCACAAACCAACTAACCACCCTCTTATCCAGCAAAACAACCACATACAACCAAACAATCCACACACCAACAATCAACAGTAGCCACAAACAGCGTTTAAGCGTGCTTAAAAAACAACAGACAGTTAAAAAATATATAAAAGTATATTATAAAGAGGGGGCGAGTACGCACGCTTAGGTGCGTCCAGAGTTAGGGTTCTGTGTAGACCGCAATGGCAGGGTGAGTTTAGTTGTTTTTACCCTGTTTTCTATGGTGTTTGTTTAGGTTTCTTCTAGGCGTGGGTCGTTTAGGGTGTTTTTGATTTCTTGGGTTGTGTGGAGTTTGGGGTTTAGGTCTTTTGAGGTGGAGAATATGAATATGTCGTCAGTGGCGAAGTAGCCTTCGTTTATTGCGGTGTCTCGGCCGTAGGCTTCGAAGTCAAAATAACAATAAGCACTTAATCCTGTTCCTAACTTGCATTGTTCAAGTGTCTCTTTTATTTCAGAGTTGATGTTATCGACCATAGCGTAGCCGAGTTTTTCTTCCCTTGATCCCCAATTGTCAGCATCTAACTCTACATATAAGAGTTCGTCGATTTGGGTGCATATGTTAAGTATGCTTGTGGTGTCTTTTAGTCCGTTGGCGTTGCAGTATGCGGCTGCTATTGTTTTTTCTGTTTCACTCATTGTTTCTAACTTTACTGCCAAGATGTTTAGGTCATAGATGTTTTCGTATTCGCCTATGCGAAATTCTGATTCGTAGTCGTGGAGTGCATATTCTTCATAGCGAGCGTTTAGTTTGACTTTGTCTTTTAGGAAGGTTTTGATTTGGTTGTGGGTGGTGGGCAAGTTTAGCCAGTCGCCGCATAGTTCGCCTTCGACATATTTGGATAGGTTTGCGACATATACTTTGAGTTGGGGGTTGGTTTGTTGTTGGGTAAAAGTTTGTTCACACATTTATTATGTCTCCTATTTTTTGTTTGTTTTTGTGTGCTTCTGTGGAACTTTGTTGGTTGTTTGCTGGTTGGGTCGGTTGCTTTGCTGGTGTTTGGTTTGAAAAAATGAACTGTAGATGGTGTGTTTGTTGGGTTGGGGCAAGCGATTGTTTTTTTAGAATTGATGTTGTGGTTGGTGTTGGTGGGTTGGTTTGTGGTTTCCCTTTTTTTGTTATAGTTTCCCTTTTTTGTTTGTGGTTTCCCTTTTTTTGTTTCTTGTTTCCCCTTTTTGTTTTGTTTGTTTTATGGTTTTTTTGTGTTGTGTGGGGTGTACTTGGGTTGGTTTGTTGTTTGGGGGTTGTTTTTTGTGTTTTTGTGGTTGTGGGGTGTGTTTTGGGGTTTTTTGGTTTGTGTTTTTGGTGGTTTTTGGTTAGAAGTAGAGTGTGTTCTATGGTGGTTGTTTGTGGTTTCCCTTTTTTCCTGTATTAGGAAATGATGCCTTATGCCGGCCAGCAGTCCTTGCGGACAAAAGTTCCAAATAGGAAGCAACCTCTCTAAACACAGAACTATTTAAACCCGCAAATCAGGTCTTGACCTCTTGAAAGACTGGTGTGTAACTCAAATGCAGATGGCCAATAACGGGTTATATTGCAAAAATTGAAAAAATGGTAACTGTTGGAGTTGCTTTGGTTTGCTCTTTGTTTTAGGGTTCAGTTATAGGGTGTTGTATTGCTGTTTAGGTGGGTGTTTCTTTGTTGTTGTTGGTGTTTTTGTTGGTGTTGGTGTAGTCGTTTGTTGTGATGTTGTTTTTTTCTATGATGGTTTGTATTTCTTTGGTGTATGGGCCTATGTAGCGTTCTTTTTGGTCTTTTCTTGCGCAAAGATACGTTTTGCCTTTTATTGCTTTGAGGCGGAAGTGCCATTTTTGCTCTGCCAACTCTAATATTAACGCTTCACTTTGCAAAACCTTCTCAGACAGCAGCATATCGGGTTTAACTTCTAAGGGCTGTTGTTCTAAGCGCTCTGTTGTGGGTGTTGGTTGTTGTTTTGATGTTTGTGTGTTGGTTGCGGGGTTATTGTTGTTGGGGGTTTGTTGGGTTTCTGGGTTGTTTGTTTGGTTGTTTTTGGTGTTGGTGATTTCGATGGTTGCCATTTCAGGATGATCGGGTTCAAAGCGTGCGGCGTTAGCTACCAAGGTGGCGTTCCATTTTGCAAGTTTTTCTTCTAGTTGTGTGGCGTCGCTTTGGTTGGGTACGACAAAGACTGTGGGAAAGCCCATCTTTTTATTGCGCAGACAATTGTGCTCTAGGCGGTCCCAGTGTTTGTTGGGGTAGGCTTCGATTTCTACGGCAAAACTGCGTTTATAATCCCAACTGGATTGATCGATGAATCCTTTTGCGCCCTCAACCTGTGAAGCTGCCATAGTGGGAGTGACGTAGAGATCAGCAAGGCTCGCATCGGTTTCTCCTGTATCTACTTTTACGATCCAGCCGTTTTGCCAATAGATTCTTCGCTGCTCCCCAATAGCCCAAACATGCCAAACCCCACCCGACTTTTCCCCCCGAAACGTAGTGTCTAAGAGCTGCTTTGCGTGCTTATCAGTTAAATCTAGTCGCCACAACCGCCTGCGCGCCTCTTGGGTTTTTAGTTCTTTTCTGCCAAACGCATAAGCTTCCTCTCGCCATTGACGCACCGTTTCTTCTTTGAAGGTGAGCCATGCGCCTCGTTTTGTGGTGTCTACTGTGAGGTTTTTTAGTGCGTTTGCAAAGCCTATTTCGGTTAGGGTGTAGGGTTTAGGCTTGTTTTGATCATACATTAGATGCGACCGCAGGGTGTCCTCATCCACACTGCTGCTGCCTCCAATTAATCGTACTGAGAGAAGAATTACCCACTCCGCAGGTGATACAGGCCAGTTTAGAAACTCTTTTTGCAAAGACAAATCTTCCTCCGTCTCGCCCATCAACTCCCCCACATTCACTTTTTGACCATACCTTTCCAGACTGTGCCTGATGACTTCATCAGGGTTGTTTGAGCCGGTTTTGCAATCTATGACTTCTAGGACTTGGTATTCGCGGTTGCCTTGATAGGGGGTGGAGACAAAAAATAGGTGGCGGGGTAGGTTCATGAGTGTTTGGTAGCCGTATTGTTTAGGATAAAACTTTTCAAGAACACGAGCAGTGTCCTCACCTACTCGGAAGCTGATTATGGTTTCACAGGTCTGCGTAATGGCATCTTGGATGTCTCTGCGGTATTGGGTTAGGTATTGGCTTGCTAAGGTCATAAAGACTTTGAATTTTCGCAGGGATTGGAGGACTTCGGGGATGCTTTTGGTGGTATATCGGTAGGCTTCATCAACATACACGTAGAAGGGTGGTCTGTTTTGTTCAGGCGTGTCTTCTCTTGACATACCCGCATTGTACACCGCAGAGAGAATGAGACTGCCCAAAAAGTTTGCAATATCAGTTGTGACCTTACCTTCGGGTAAATCGATGATTACTATTTTTTGCTCATCCATAGCTTTACGAAAATTTATCTGGCTTTTTTGCGCCATAAACATGGGCACAACTATTCTCTCCTGCACCAACCGATACAATTTGGTCAAAACAGCAACAGCAGCGTCTTTGGGCATTTTATCATACTGTTGCTCCCAAAACGTTTTGACGTTTTGATCTTTACACTTAACTGTTAACCTTTCTCGAAAATCATTGTCAGATAGTATGGTGTAGAGATCGGGGAGTTTGGCGTTTTTATTCTCCATAAGCAGGTAAAGTGCATTTAGCAAAATCATATCCAAACGCGGCCCCCACCACCTCTCATAGAGTTTCTCTAAGGTGTCCATGAACATGCGGGCGACTATGTCTCGTTGGTAGGGGTTGTGGTATTCTAAAAAATTTATTTGCAGCACTCGGTTGTCATATTTGTTTTCAAAGGCTGACCAAGGATTGATGTAAATCACTCTATCCCATTGTTGGGGTGGTATGTGGGTTAGGACGAGGTTGGTGAGGTCGCTGTGGGAGTCTATGACCATGAAGCCTTCGTTGTTTGTGATGTGTTGTTTTATTTGGGAGAGCAGAAAGCGTGTTTTGCCACAGCCGGGGAACCCCATCACTAAAGAATGAATCCTGTCAGACGCATAAATCCCGCGCCTTAGTTTCTTACCAATAGCAGGATCGATCTCTGCATCAACACCTAATACGTGTAGTCTTGGTTTTGTGGTTTTTTGGTCTGTTGTGTTTTGTTGGTTATTCAGATGTGAACCTCCTACTAAAGACTGTTTGCTCTTTTTAAAAAGCTGGAACAATCACTTTAGGTGTTAGTTTGGTTGAACAATGCACTAATTCCCTAAAAGCCGGGTTGCTATGATAGGAATATTACTGTGTATCTACAGGTGATTTGGCGGGGGTGCCTATATGTCGGTAATGTTGGGTGGAACTTGTCGAATCTAACTTTAGAGCGGACTAAGGGAACTATAGAACGGAAGAAGTGATGATCTTTTAATCCTCTAGATCCGCGGTTTTTTAGAACTATGTAAAAAATACTGTGTTACTTCGCATTATATTTTTAGTAAGTTGTATTATGTGTTGTATTGTAATTTGAATATTTGGTGATGTGTAGGTGGTTGTAGGCGCAGTTTTACGTTGGATGATGTAAAAAATGGGGGTTTAACAGCTTCTCTGTGTAGTCAATTGCACCTGTCAAGAAGAATGTGTTGAGTTTTATGAGTGCCACAGTGGTGTGATTCTACAAACTGAGTTTGTTTATTGGTGCAATACCAAATTGTGTACTCATAATGTACTACGCTGAAAACCCAAATAACCTTTTCAAAAACTGTTGTATGGGCTGTTGGTTGTGTTTAGCCACTTCTCTGTCGTCCTCCGGAGCGTCTCAAAGAAAAGCGGAACCGCTTGTGTGGAATATATTTTTATTACCGTTCATTGTTGAGAATCAAATTACTATAGTAATATTTATTAAGATACGTATCAGAGTATTGTTTGGTGATCCATGAAATGGAACATTCAGCTGAAAAGTTTGAAAATGAAGTATCTCTTGTATGTATGGATGAGCTGTCTGTGGATATGGATGCTGAGTCGTTTTACAAGTTTAACTGGCGTCTGTATATAGATGACGAATTCCAAAAAAGTTTCTACGAGAATCCAAAGAAAGCACTGGAACAAGCGGGCTTAAGCAACATACCTTTGTCTAATGCAAATCTTAAGCAGATAGAACCCCTTACAAGTGAAGAACACGAAATCCTACAACTCCTAAACAGCTCAGCCTACACACCCCTGCGGGCAGAAGAATGGTGGTATGAATATGAAAATGTCGCTACTGCGGCACAAGCTGTCCTTGCGGTAGTGGCTGTAGGTAGCGAAATGGTTGCTGCTGGTTATCAGGTTGTAGTCGTTGTTGTGTTGATTGGTGCTCCTGCTGACAGGGCAGATATGGTTCCAGAGATTCTGAGGAAAAAAGAATAATCTGAGTGATTATTGTATGCTTCCTCAAATCGCCACTTTTTTTATTGATTATCAATGTAATTTTACCTGCGAACACTGCAGTATTTCAAGCAGTCCCAGTACAAAAACCACCATGGCTGATGAGTTAATGGACTCTATATTTGAGCAAATGAAAAAGGTTCCGTCTTTTAAAGTGGTTGTATTTACTGGTGGAGAAACAACCTTGCAAAAAGAAAAGCTTATAAAAGGTCTAAATATTGCACATAATAGTGGCTGGTCAACACGTGTAGTGACTAATGCCTGGTGGGCTACTTCAAAAGAAAAAGCTGATGAATTTATTAAAGAATTGGTGGCTGAAGGTTTGAACGAAATTAACACCAGTTTTGATGATTATCATGCCAAATTTAATTCCATCGATAACATAGTACATTTTGTTGAAGCTTCACTTAACAATAATATTAAGCCAGTTATCGCAACAATCACCGATAACTATTCAAAGTATAATTCTAAATATATTCAGGCCTATATGGCTAAAAGCTTAAATATTGACTTAAATGAACTAAATAAAAAGATCTTTTTTATGGAAAGTAAACCAAGCCCAAATGGGCGAGGTGCAAATCTAAAAAATGATGTTAACCGAATGCCGGCTTATTTGGCGGATGATGAGCTTAAAATTCGCAAAGGCTGCACCGAAGTTGGACGTGCCATATCTTTCCATCCAGATGGCAGCATCAAAGTGTGTTGTGGGCATGCAAGCATGGAGATTCAAGACCTTAGTGTAGGTAATCTTTACTCTGAAAGTTTGGAAGTCATCTTGGGCAGGGTTCGTTCCAACCTAGTTTTCTGGTTAATACACACTTTAGGACCTAAATGTCTTCTTGAAAAATTAGGTGTTAATAAGGAATATTTAAGCCCCTGTGACGCTTGTTATGATTTACTGATTAATCATCGAAAAGAAATGCTTGAATATGTGATAAAGCACAAAAATGAGCTTTTGTTAAATGAGGTTATTCTTACAGATAACAAACGGCGCGAACTTAACAACTACAAAACAATAATTCTGCCTAAAAAAGTCGAACAACATGCCTGAACAAAGTAAATTAACAAAGTTTCAAACAACAAAATTCATCTTCCAACAATCCAAAGTCGTCTGGAAATACCAAGTAACGACTATTGGGTTATCTATAGTTGCGGGTATTTTGTTCGTAGTATTCACCCTTGCGTTATCTGACTTTGTAAACCTCACAACAAGCGGGCTTATGAGTGCCAGCGATTTTGCGTTCCAGTTCTCTAAATTGCTCATATGTTTCCTTTCAGTAGCCGTCATGACTGTTATGGTGGGGTATATTCAACAAGTGGCAAGTTTACGTACGACTAAACATCTCTGGAAAACTACATTAAAATCAGTAAATCAATCAACAGTTACCGATGTCAATAGCTTCTCTCAAGGAGACATTATGACTCGTGTATTATCTGATGCATCGGAGCTTTCAGGTATAGTTGGTTCTTTTTATCCCGTGCTAATCTCGCAGATAGTCATATTTGCATTTTCGCTTTTTGCGCTAAATATGCTTTCACAACCATTATCTCTGATCTTTTTGGCTTTTGCGCCATTGTTTCCCATAATAGCTTGGTTTGAGAGCAAATCACTACCAAAAAAAACTATGGCTCAAAGACAGTCATATTCAAGAATAACAGAAGCCATTAGAATAAGACTGCAAGGTTTTAGAACAATAAAAGCACTTAACGCAAACAAATATTTAGATGAAGAATTCGACAAAGAAAGCACATCTTTTATAAAAACGGCCACCTCTTTAGTATGGAAAACGAATGAATTCAGCGGAATTTTTACAGTAATGAAATTCACGTTCCCAGTCATAATTTTGGGCGTAGGTTTCTTCTTCTTCACTCAAAACATTATTTCCTTGGGTGCAGTATTTGCGTTTTATCTAGTTTCCGGTCAAGCCTATGGGCCACTGTTTGCTCTAGGGTCATCTCTTGCTACTTATTACCAAACTTCGCCACGTGTTAAACGAATTATTGACTTGCTGGGTATGCCTAAAGAACCTGAAGGCACTGTTGAGCTAAGGCCAATAGGCACTATTGGTTTTGATGGAGTAAGTTTCGAGTACAAGCAGTTGCCAATCTTGAAAGATGTTAGTTTTACATTAAAGAAAGGTGAACATGTTGGTTTGATGGGTGCTACTGGTTCTGGGAAATCTACTATTTTAGGTCTTTTAAATCTGTTTTATCGTGCAAATGCTGGAAAGGTTCTTTTGAATGGTGAAGATATGCAGTCTTTCGATCCTGTGGATGTAAGAAATACGATAATTCTTGTTACGTCTACTGATTTGCTTATAAATGATACTGTTAGGAATAATATAACTTTATTTGATGACGTATCTGATGAAAATTTGGTTAAGTCTGCTTCTATTGCCAGTGTTTCTTTTCCACTTGATGCTTTGGTTACTGATAGAACGGTTTCGGAAGGTGAGCGACAGAGAATTTGTTTGGCACGTGCTTTAGCGAGGAATCCTGAAGTTCTTTTATTAGATGAAGCCTTATCAGGTGTTGACTCAAAAACAGAGTTTGAGATTTTTCAAAAAATAATTGCCAGTTTTCCCAATATCACGTTGATTGTGGTATCTCACAGGCTTTCAACTATACGTCTCATGGGCAGGTTGATGTTCCTTTCAGGTGGTACCGTTATTTGTGAAAATTCAATTGATGCTTTGCTTCAAAGTTCGCCAGAATTTAGATCTCTTATAGAGAAACAACTCATTCAGTCCAATATCGATATGCCTAAGTTGCCAACTCAAAACAACCCAAGAACTTATATTCAATGATAAACATGACTTTCTATAAACGATGAGGAGATTAAGTTATGGCTGTTCGAGAGTTGTTGGTGACGTATGCACCTTACAAGCAAATAATCATCTTTGAAAAAACCTTTTTCAGTACTTCTGAAGATCTTGCGCGCTTTGTTACTTTGGCGGCTGCTGGTAGAGCTCCCGTACTTCAATGGGCCAACGGTGTTGCTTTTCTTCACGTTCCATTGCCTGCTTCAATAACTAACGTTGCAAAAGACCTCATAGAAAACGGTAAGCAATACTGGTTATTTGTTGGATATGCATTAATGCCAACCTATGCAAAACTTATAGAAACTAGAGAAAAGTTGATTGTTCCTGTAATAGATGTATCGTCTAATGAAACCTTAAACCAAGTAACTAACTGGTTAAAAGAACAAAAAATAGTTTAATTTGACATTTTTTTCTATTTTTTTATAGAGAATAACGTAGCTATGTTATGTAATATTTTTCCGGAAAACACTGATCGGTTAAAATATAAAAACCTGTTGGCTACCCAATATAGTTGTTTGTAGCCCTTTAGAGAAATTGGGTTTGCACAAACAACTTTATTTTATGGGTGATGGTCGGTTTAGCGTTGATTTGTGAAACTTTGATGATGTGGGTTTACTTTTTTTCTACATGGGTTATAATCCAGTCAGCGATTATTTTGAGAACTGAATATGCTATTGTTTCCTCAATTTCGCCATAATTTTTTTTGCCTCCAGAGTAATCCGTTTGGAACATGTGATTAAGATGGGGCATTTCTAAAACTTCATAACATTTATTTTGTCCTTTAGAGAGAGCCAATGTGATGGCGTTTAAATTTTCTTTTGAAGAAACTTGTCGATCGTACTCGCCATTGAGTGCTAATACTGGGCAATGAATTTGTTTAATTACATCTTGGCAATTATGTAACAGGAAAGACCGTGTCCAAGAAATTTTCGTAAAATCGCAAAAAATACTTGACAAGCCCAATTTAATGTTTTCAACATCTTGTTTCTTTGCATTTAGTGGAAGGTGTAATGCATCTATTTCATTTATAATTTGTTTAATTTTGCTAATGGTTTGGTTGTCTTCTTTTTCGTCTACTATGGTTTTAAAAATTTTTTCCAAATGTTCTTTTAGCAAGTATTCAATTTCATCTTCTTCGAGCGTTGTGGTGCATACTTCTCTAACTTGTCGGTGGAGAATTTTTTGACTGCTAATTCCCGGGCCTGCTAACCGAATTATGAATGCAATATTTTGCGAAGTTGCTACTATGTCGGCTACTATTGCTCCGCCGCTGTGTCCGATTATTCCAATTTTTTTTGGATCAATTTTTGTACACATATTAAGATGGTTTATGCCACATTTTATGTCGTCAGCTAGATCTTCTAAGGTGGGTAAAATGGGGTCACCAGTTGAACCTCCAATACCCCTGCTGTCAATTCTAAGGGTGGCAATTCCTTTAGTGGTTAGATAATCAGCTAATATGAGGAAGGGGGTGTGTGATTGGTAGGTATAATCGCGATCGTACAGGCCAGAACCTGGTAGCAGTATTGCTACTGGAAATGGTCCCTCATTAAAAGGTATGGTGAGCGTTCCGGTTAATGTTAAATTTGTTCTTCCATTCTCATAAACAACCTGTATTTCCTCATATGGGTATGGTTTTAAGGGAACTTGTGAGCGATGAGGTGTAGGAAAATTGTTATTTTGTACTACTAGGTGTAGTGGAAAAATGTTGCCATTTTGTCTCCAGCAACCAACTATGCTGCCGTCTTTATCGATGTGACCTGCAAAAGAAGCTTCAAAAGGTTTTAGAATGCCTCTTAATAGGCCGTCTTTGAATGTTACTTCTTCACAATAAGCGGTCGTAAGGCCTTGTTCAGGAATACTGATGCTACAAAGTAATTCGTCTTCATCTAGTCTACTAAAATTAAAAATAATTATTATTTCTTTTCCATTTGATGGTAATTTGCCCTGCCAATAACCTTTTATTTCGTTAAAATTGTAAAGTTTTGAATTGTTGACCAATAATACCACATATATGTAGTGTTGAATCTTATTTATAAATTTAATAGTTACCTTCGTTACTGTTTGTTCTGCTTAACCTGTAGTTTACCTTGGAACTGTAAATTGTCGGCTAAATTGTAGTATACTAAAAATCCCCATTAACTCAATATCGTGGGTAGGTATATATGGAATATTGTGGTATTTAGCTAAAGCAGGTTTACTGATGATTGAGCAATTCACTATACAACCATTGACACCTGATGTTGTGTACATTCTTGCAGTAGCTTTGGTAGTGATTGGTATTGTTCTGTTAGTAGCAAATGTATTATTATACAACCGGTTTAGAGATCGTCCGTGGGGTGGAAAAATGGTTGGAATAGGGATAGGTGTAAATAGTAAATATGTTCTGGTGATTCTTGGGATAGTGCTAATAGTAGTTGGCGGTTTTGTGTATGGTGTAGCATTTAGTGCATCATCACCATCTGTTGTGACTGTTGGTGACGGATACATAAACGTCAACTCCGCTAACTTTGTTTCTCTTGGTGCCCTTCTTGGCGTTAGCGGCAACAAAAATGTTACTTCTGAAGAAATTGCTAATGCGTTTGTTGGTCAAATAGGGTCAGGCAACTTTAATTTACATAAGCAACATGCAACCGACTTCGACGACACATATGTAGGTAAGTATGTCTTGGGCAATGGTGCAACGGCTTACGTGGCAACAATTAACGCTACTAGTCTTATGATAGAGTTGAAAAATGGCGAATATCTTATTGTAGGAACATCAGACACTCAAGCGCTTGTCGATAGCTTCTCACAAAACGTTTATCCTTTAATTTCCTGATAATAAAACAGCCCTTTCCTGTTAAATTTTAAAGGTGCTCCCCTGAACTGCCAATATGGGCTGAGAAATAACTGAGGCCTCTGAATTGGTCTAATATAGTTTCTTTCGGTGTAGTGCGTATCTGTATATGAGCATTGCCTCTAATTATGCGTAAAAATAAGGTGACAAATAAAAGAAAGTATCGGTTGAATTACGATTTAGGTTTTAGTGTAAAGAGTGATGGCGAAACGCGGTAAATGTGGTCATTAGTATCGTACTTCTCTTTTGTGTTATTAATCAACGCTGTTGTTTGGCTAAAGTAGCTAGAAATTTGTTGGGCCGTCAAATACTTGCTGTTAAATACTGGCGTGTTAAAATTATAGCTATTCCAATCTTTGTTAAAAATATCAATACCTAACTCTTTAGCGTGGTTAAAAGTATCTGAACCTGGAAATGGGGTATTCACTCCAACTGACGCGTGAACGTAATACTCTTTGATCAGTTTTTCAATAAATCGCATCGTATTACCCACACTCTCAGGTGTATCACTATGATGACCAATCATAAAACTGCATTTTGACAATATGCCCGCTTCAAACGCCACTTTAACTGAGCGTTCCACCATTTCAATTGTGGTGCCTTTGCGGATGTCACGCAGTACTCTATTATCTCCGCTTTCAACACCATACTGTAATTGTTTGCATCCTGATTTTTTCATCAACTCTAGTAAATCTTTTGTAATACAATCCGCTCTTGTTTCACACCACCATACTATGTCCAAGTGTTCTTGTAAAATGCGGTTACAAATCGACTCAGCCCTTTTTGAAATAGCTGTAAATGTGTCATCAACAAAACAAAATTCCCTAATATTGTATTTGTCATAAAGTATTTTTATTTCTTCGAAAACATTCTCGACACTTCTGAAACGATATTTTCCGCCAAAAACATTTTTACCAGCACAAAATATACACTGATATGGACAGCCTCTGCCCGTTGCTATGCTACCCCAAAGTGGATACTTGCCAAAAGCATCATAGGCAGGAAACGGCAATATGTCTAAATTTTCAATAAGATCACGAGAAGTGTTGTCGATAATTTTATTATCTTTTTTGTAAGATGTTCCGGCGATGCTGTCGGTTTGTCCTTCTCCTCTGATGAACGCTTTAGCAATTTCTAGCATTGCATACTCGCCTTCGCCTCTAACTACAATATCTGCACCATCAGTTAAACTCTCATGTGGTAAGGCGGAGCAATGAGGGCCTCCAAATACGACTAGAATTTCCGGGTTTTGTTTTTTTGCAATTTTTGCGATGCGAACTGCGTTTCGATACATGATTGTTGAAACATAAACTCCTATAATTTTTGGTTTTTCACGTTGTAAAATTAATTCTAAATCAGATAATGGCAATCCATCCATGAGGAAATCGTATAAAGCTGTTGTGAAACCTTCTTGAGCGAGTACAGATAAGATGTAACCAATACCTAACGGTGGTATGCCTTTAGAAAATTTGGTGCAGATCACTCCGGGTGGGGGAACGACCATTAGAACATCAATCATGTCATTCACTCCATCATTGACGACTATTTTGAAATTTTAACGGTGACTTTATGTGAGTCGTGATTTTTTTGCAGATGTGTGAGTTATGCTGTAGTGTGTCTTGCAAGTTTTCAATTTTTATTTTTAACCTATCTTTGTAATTCACAAGTAACACATCAGATAATTCATATGACTTCCTATATTAAATTTTCGGAAAACTGAGTTGTATCGTTTTCAAACTGGTTTGGTTTTTACCCATTTTTTGGTCGTTCCATTTGGTAATTCTGCTGTATCAATTGGGCAACCATTATACCTGATTATGTTCTTGAAATGTTCACGATTGGGTGATCAAATTGCAATTATATACCGCGGTGGCCTTTTAGTGCTTTGTAACATGTCTGAGTTGCGGCAGATGGTAAGTTTACTTGGTTCATGTTTTGACGATATATTCCTTAAGTTTGCTGAAACGAAAGACTTGAAAGTTCCTGAGGCACTTGTTAAATGAAATGGAAAAACGTTTACTACTTGGTGCAGATCGAACGCAAATCAGGCCGATTACTCAATGATGCAAATTCTACAAGGTACAACGGAAGCCATTTGCTTGATTATTGGCCATACTGGTTATCTGTGGGGATAGGCGTTGTCGTGGGTGTTGTTGCGTGGGCTTTAGTTAGCAGTTTATCTAGTGCAGTTGATGGTGAAATTCAAAACATTGTTGCTCGTTTCTTTGTTATGCTCCCAACATGTGTTCTGATTTTGGGTATTATTTCTACCCTAAGCGTCCAGATCAAACGTGGCGGTGTTAAAATGCAAGCCGAAGCACCTTATTGGCTACCTATTACTTGGCAGGAGCACACTTTAGCATCTGTTCTTACAAGCCTGCTTGGCCTTCCATTATGTGTAGTGCTGTTTATGGTTTCTGCAATTTTAATGTTTTCTGTTTTCACTGGTTTTATTACCTTAGCCCTGATAACGTCTGTAGCATTGTTTACCGTAGCGTTTTTATCGAGTACGCTTACCGAAATTTTGCGTGTCCTTCAAGTACGTTTTATTGGTGCAGTTTGCACATCAAGTGGGCGAGGTGTTATATGGGTACGTTTTATCGGGTCTCTTGTTTTTTTTCTCTTCTTTTATGTAATATATTTCACGTTTATTTCATATAATCCTGATTTTTTTTTAACTCTAACAGACATTCAAAACTCATTATTTTATGTTCCATTTGTTTGGTTAGGTCTTATGTTGTCAAACTTTTTCCTTTCAGGCGGTAGTGTCCTCTTAGGTATAGTTTACCTGATTTTATCCATCTCATTCATAGGTAGTATGTATGCTTTAGCAGTTTTGTTAAACAAACACTTTGGTCTCTATGAACCACCCGCTATAAGAGTTCAAAAAAGCGGTAGCTATACACCAAAAACAGGCATTTTAGGTAAATTCGGCTTTTCAACTAACGAAATAGCCTTAATTCGCAAAGACATTAAAGCATTCACAAGACGCCGAGAACTCATCACAGTGTTCCTTATGCCACTTGTAATTACTTTGATGCCCATAATGCAAGCTTTTCGTACACCAAGTTATGGGGTGTTTTATGGGATTTCGCTGATCTCGGTTGGTATGGTTTATTTGTTTCCTGCATCATTGATGGTCTACCTTCTCGGTGGTATTATTATGGGTGAAGAGGGTCAAGCAGTATGGCGAATTTACGCTTCGCCAATCAGTGCCAAAAATCTTGTTAAAAGTAAATACTTCTTGACTGTACTCTTTGGCTTAATCATGTTAGTTGCAACTGGTGTGCTTGGAACAATAATCTACAAACCATCCATTACAATTATGTGTGTAGGTTTATTGGAATCTTTCTTCCTAATTATCGCTCTAGGCGCTATCTCGGTGAATATTGGCTTTAGAGGTGCTGACTTTACCGAGATACCGCGACCCCGTATGGTTCGGGGATCATGGGTATTAATAGGATTTGTTGCATGTTTTCTTTCTGGTCTTGCAATCCTGGCACCTATTGTGCCAACAGTGCTTTCATCAATAGTGAATAATTATGGCTTAGGTTTAGATCCATTTGTTGCCACTGTTATAAGCGGGGTAATAGCTGTTATTATTACGGTGATTTTTTATAAATTTGCGCTTAATAGTGCAAAAAACTTGCTTATGGAGCAGAAATAGTGGATTTTATTTTTATGTGAAAATGGTCTATACATTAGGTGCTGATTGAAAATAAACTTATTGCTATCGTGTAATCATTATTTATGTATTTACTGCCATTTTAGGCTTTGGGACAAAATTATTGGTTTTCTTTGTTTAAAATTTTTTCATCTTCAGGCGTTAGTATGATGTCTCTATTGCATTCAATCAAAAACTTGCGGGTATAAAATATTGATGGGAAGGGATTGAGGCTGATTTATTCGTTGATTTGTGTTCTTTTGAACGCAAACCACCCTATTAATAGAAACACTGTGATGTATGCTAAAGCTATTGCAAGTCCTCGAAGAGCAATAAATTCTATTGATTCGATATAGAGTAACTCTGTGGTTGGTAGTGTTTGGTCTCCAGTTTGTATTGACCAAATGTCTATCTTGGAAAAAGTTACATTTTGTCCAGAATGCATCAGTGCATAAACCATATTCACGCCTAAATTATCTGTACCTGTACTAATTGAAAGTGTAGTGTTGTCTGTAGTTATCAGCGTTCCCGTAGCGCCAGTTCCAGGCAAATAATTCAGCGCTGTTGAAGGGCCAGAAAAAACAGAAACTATAGGCAATGCCATGAAGAGGGAAACAAACAAACCTATGGCAATAATTACCGTCAAAATCGTGTTTTTTGTAAATGTGCCCATGGCTATAAGTATTGAAACCCAAATAAATGCGCTTACGATATTTCCAAACAAAACAACGGGCAGTAACCCGAGATCGTTTTGTGGACCATAAACAAAGATTGACCCAATAGATGTATACGTAAAAATTACTATGAACGAAATCAGTAAAATAATAAAAGCTGCAAACAGTTTACCCAAATAAACTGTCGTACGTGAAACCGGCTTAGTTAGTAAGGGCACTATTGTACCGCTTTCGAACTCACTAGATACGCTGTTCATTGCTATAACAAGGGCAAAGAGAAACAAACTAATGCTGTCTGCACCGTAAGTAATTGCAAAATGGGTATTTTGGGGAATCGAATCATTTAAAATAAGGGGCAACACTAAACCTAAAGATGAGATCAAAAATGCAAACACTATGACACCTATGAATTTTTTCTTGCGTATGTTCCAAAGCATTTCATAACGGACAACCGCCATGAAACGCCTAAACCAAGAAACTGAATTACCGGCTAACTCTGTTTGCTCAACATCATGTTTCATTTCTTTTTTATGCCCCCAATTAGCTGAATAAACGCTTCTTCAAGTGTTGAAGTTTTTTGCTCCATCCCCACAATTACACCGCCCATGTTAGTAATCTCTTTTGACACTCTTATTTGTACATCAGCAGTATTCTGTGATGTAACTTGCACAGTTAACTTATTTTCTTCTCGGTAAACTTTTGTGACAAATGGTAGCTTTTCGACAGCGGAAATGACCTTGGCGGTCAAGTTGGTTACTTCGAGATATATCAGAGTTGGACCTGTAAACATGCTCGAAACTGCTTGTACGGTGTCAGATGCTACGGCAGAGCCTTTGTTGATTATTGTTATGTGATCGCAGATTTGTTCTACTTCAAAGAGCAAATGGGATGAAAGGAAAACTGTTCGACCGTCTTTGGAGATTTCTTTAACAAGTTCGCGCACTTCTATCATGCCAACTGGGTCAAGTCCAATGCTTGGTTCGTCCAAAATTATCAGTTCAGGATCATTTAGGAGGGCTTGCGCGATTCCGATGCGTTGTTGCATTCCTTTGCTGTATTTGCCTACATACTCTTTTTCTCTGCCCTTCAAGCCGACAAGGTTAATAAGTTTGGGTATTTGTTCTGCTCTTTGTTGATTTGTCATGTCATACATTCTGCCGTAAATATCTAAAAGTTCAATACCTTTAAGGTGTTTAGGGAACTTGGGTAATTCGGGCATATATCCGATTTTTATGCGGGAGTTTGCATCATCAACGCGAACCTCTTGACCTAAGACTTTTGCAGAGCCTTTGCTGGGTTTAAGTAAACCCATCAGCATTTTTAGGGTGGTGGTTTTTCCTGCCCCATTTGGTCCCAAGAAGCCATGTATGCTACTTTTTTGGACTTTAAGATTTAAGTTATTTACAGCTGTTAAACTGCCGTAGGTTTTTGTCAGATTATCAGTTTCTATGGCATAGTCCACGTTAACGCTGACTCCTTTGTTTCTTATTTGTCACGATTTTAATAAAGCTTTGTTGCAATGTCTGGTTTTTGTTACATCCAAAAGGGGGTTGTACTTTATGTTTAGGTTATCCTTTGTTGTTGCTAGAATCATTCACAAATAATTGATTACTTCGTCCCGGTAGAATACGTTATTTTTCAATTTCAGATTTTTATCCTTATTTTGTTACTGCTCAGCAGACCGTTACACAAATATTGTACAAATATTTTTCTAAAAAACACCGTTGTAGCGATTAAAACACAAAAATCCGATAGTCAATGCGTTATTCTCCGTAAAATACATTTTTTTCACATGTCTATAACCTGCATACAAGGTTGTGGTGTAGGGTTGGTTTCATTGGTTCTTATGTCAATCTGTGGTTTTAGGTTTTTGTGAATACATACAATTAGGGGCAACTGCAAAAATATGTGCAGGCTCTTCAGAACTTGTATGTTGGTTATAGACTTATGGTTTTTTTTTAAAAAAATCACACGATGTGTAACGCGCGTCACATAGTAAAACTCTGCCTGTAGTCAAGCTAACAAACAACACTTTTTTCAAACGTTTTTCTCCACAACATCTGCACCATCAGAACTCACCCAAAATAGTTTTGTCCCAATGCCGGTGACGGCTGAGGATTTTTATGAGGATTTTATTTATTTGCTTGTTGTTGTGGGGTTTGATCGGTGTCCTCGGTTTAGGTACTATTTTATCTCTGTGTTTGGGCGTTGTGTTTTTAGCGGATGTTTTTTGTTTGTTTTTCCATAAATCCAGAACCAGCATATACATTGGGCGACGATGTATTTCGATTGTTTCTTTATGTTAGTTGTTCTGTTTGGTTTTTGTGAAAAAGTGCTTTTGAAGCTTGTATGTTGATTATGAACTTTTGGTTTTTTGATTTAGGGTTGGTTTAAGTAAATTTTTGTTGTTACTATGATTTATTTAGTTTGATGGTGTTTATGGGGGTTTGATTCTTTAGTCATTTAGGTCAATGTTTTGGTGTTGCGACTTTCAAAAGAGAGCACTTGCGAAACTGAGGCTTGTTTCCTGTGTTTGTCGTGCAAACAGCATAAAAAAAGTGTTTTAAGAGGCATAAATCGCCTCTGATAGTTATTCTTTTTTCCGTAAAATCTCTGGCAATTGAGTTGCTATGTCTGCAGGAGCGCCAATCACCACGACAATTGGTGTGACGAGGATGAACAGTTCGATCGCAGGCTTTACACCAGTAATCTGTACATAACTGAATTCTTCTGCTCGCATGGGTTTATATGCGGGGTTGTTTAGGAGTTGTAGGATTTCGTGTTCTTCACTTGTAAGTGGCTCGATTTTCTTGAGATTGCCATGCGGAGTTATGTTGTTTAAACTCGCTTGCTCAAGTGCTTTCTTTGGATTCTCGTAGAAACTTGCTCGAAATTCGTCATCTATATACAGACGCCAGTTAAACTTGTAAAACGACTCAGCATCCATATCCACAAACAGTTCACTCATACATGCAACGGATGTTTCATTTTCAAACTTTTCGGTCGAATGTTCCATTTTATAGGTCACCACATAATCTGTTAATGCATATCTTAATAAATATTACTGAATCTGGCTGAGTTGATAATTCTTCATATTTGGCAGAAACGAGGTTGTAATTTCACTATGTTGTGGCGGTTTATTATGTATAAGTTGCTTTGTTTCTCTTTTAGTTTGATGTGAATTCTCAAAATTATGCTACGTTTTTGGTGCAAGTTTTGTACCCAAACAGTTGCCGTCTGAAGCTGTGGCACAAAGGCTTATTAGCTGTAAGCACTCCTAGTTTTTTAGTGTTTAAAATGAACCCTCAAAGTTATAGTTTTGAGGAAGAGCACCGCACACAGGCCGACAAATCCCTGCCAGAGCATTTGGTGCGCCCTTGTTAATATGTCGATAAGCGGTGAAAGCCTTATGTATGCGTTGATTTATTTTTCTTCTTAGTGGTTATCATGAATCCTCAAAATCAAGATGTGATTTTGGGGACAGGCTCTGCTATCAAACAGGCTAAGCCCGCTCGAGGCTGTGACGCAAATACTTATTAGGTGTAAACGGTGCTCTATTTTTAGTGTTTGTTATGAATCCTCAAAGTTTAGTTTCTGACTTTGAGGATGGGCATCATACCCAAGCAGGTAAATCCCACCCTCCGCAC
>JGI24705J35276_12238518_pt1 | contig 24801 bp, 20 predicted proteins | sample TergutNt197P4_FD_35276 | JGI IMG/M metagenome (IMG submission 35276) | reverse complement strand
AGTTCCGGTCCAATTTCTTTCTCAACTCATCGTAAGAGGAAAGCGCTGTCGCCATGTCTTACTTCATGGCGCGGTTGGATCTGGCAAAACAACTCTGGCCCGGCTTTATGCGCAAGCATTAAACTGCACGACGCCTTCAGGGACCGGTTCTCCTTGTGGCGACTGCAAGCCGTGTCACGAAGTCAAGGATAAGAACGAAGAATACTTCGCAGAATTGAACGCGCCCTTCTTTAGAAAGACCGATACGTTTCAAGGTAAGATCACCAGCGTATTGGCTTCAGCCGCGAGATCTCACCCGCAAGTAATCTTTGTCGATGAGGCGCACTGCCTGTCAAACGGCAGTTTCAATTATCTCCTCAAATTGATCGAAGATTCTGAAGACCGGACGGCTTTCTGCTTTGCTACAACTAAACTTGACGCGATTCCTGACGCGATTCAATCGCGACTATATTCGTTCAAGCTTCGACCTATTCCCTTATCCAGAAGCACCGAATTTCTCAAGCGCATTGCTCAGCTTGAGGGAATGAACGTCGAGGAGGAGGCGCTGGCGCTTCTGTGGAGGATAGGAAAAGGACAACCCCGCGACATGCTGCACTGCCTCGAACAGGTCTCCGAAATGGGCGATATCTCGAGAGACAATGTTCGCAGATCATTCGGTTTAAGCGACAGCGACGAACTGAAGCGATACTTTTTGGCATTAGGTGAAGGCGATTTCGAACTTCAGTCAAACCTCTTCTTTGACTGGAATGAGAGCGTGAGAAAGAAACTGGAAAAAATCCAGCTGTTCATGGTCAGCATTTACTACAATGACCTTCGCAGGCGCAACGCGAAGCTTGTTGTTGACCCGCTTATAGACTCGATCTTACCAGCTGAACGTTATCCCATCATCCGAGCGTTCAACAAGCGCGTCGGCAAAAACAACGTCACCACTCTTTGGGAGGCGATGATGAGGCGGTGGCCCGCAATCACAGCTGACCTGAGCGACGAGTCGCTACTGATGTTCGTTACCGAATTTCAGCGATATGTCAGCATCGCTCCGATTCTGAGCGGGGAAATATCGGCGCAGAGTGCTGCATCGACCACCCCGTTGCCCGATCTCGGCCTAAAAGATAGCAAAGGTATTGTGAGCCCGCCCCGCCTCAGAGAGGCGCGGATCGCAAAGGATACAAGATACTTATCGCGCAGCCAAGTGCGTAACTTGTTTACCGCCGCCTCGTTTCTGGTGCGGCGATATGGGACCCACTTCAATGCGCAGATTACGATTCGAGCCACCCTGTTCGGCTGCGAGAGCCAAGTTGATGCCTCCAAGCTGCAGGAACAGTTCAATCAGGCACTCACCAGTCGCTTGATGTACCGGACTGATGAAAGCCATTGGCTGTGCGTTCGAGAGCACAGCGAGAAAGAAGGATTTCTTGGACGCGTTATAGCCGTTTTGCCCGACCGTGGTTCAAGCGACTACGAAGCGGTGAGGGCTTGGCTGGATAATTGGAGGCAAGAGGCGCGCATGGCAGGTAGCCAGAAGATGGCGATTACTTGCGAGCCCGCCCCGGTAGCGGCCAGGAAATTGGACGCTCACTGGAGAAGCGTTTGTTGGCTCTGTGCCGGATTGAACCCGAAGGACCCGATTTATGAGGGCCTCCAGATAGCCGAGGGGCGAGTAGCAGGAAAACTCCAAAGTCGACGTCGACGAAGTGCTTCAGATTCGCTACTGCCGGGTAAGATTGAAAGGGCGCGGCAAAATCACACTTGGCCTTTAGCGGCATTCAGCAACGGAGCGTGGAGGCAGCTTTATGATGAGTGGCTACGTGGGGTGCAAGCCGATTGATGGGAGCAATGGAAGGTCGGGTTGGGGATGCTGGTAGGAAGGCCGGGGGATAGGAAGTCGAGAGACACTCGCGAGGGATTTCGAAATGGCTTGCGAGCTGCGATAGCCGGAAGCGCATATTGCTGGCATGTCTAGAAGAGGCGGCATAGGTTGTTGTGCGAATGATCTACGATACGCAATTCTTGAACGAAGCAGCTTTGTTCGAAGTCGACCGTCATATCATCTACGTGTATCGAGAAAAGTCGGGAGCACTGAAATCCAAGGTCCGGAAACGAATATTTGATATGGCCGACCAAAGTGGCTATATCCGTAGTGGGGCAGACGAAGGACAACTCTGCAACACGATCCTCAAAAATTCACTGTTTGGCATGGTGCGTCCGCTACTTATTATTTGTCATATTAGTGAGCGGAGAGTGCGGAAGACGGTAATTGAGGATCTTGAGGACAGCCTTCGGCTCATAGCTGAGCGGGACTTAGAAAAGCAATTCTTTCTAATGGTTCCAAACAAAATTGTCGCTCGGATCGATCCCCAGGTATGGGAGCGCGCAATTGGCAAGGTGACGCACATCGAAGAGCCGGTAGTTACGCGAGAGAATATCCGAGAGGTTCTAGAAGGCCTTCTGGGCCTAAGTGACTTAGGTAACTTTGGTGAGTTGGGCAGAACTCGTTCGTTCAAGAGCCATTTCAAGCGGTTCATATCTGAGGAGGAAGAGCGAACTCTCCTCGAGACTTTAATGGCGCTGGACCTCTTTGTCCTCACAAGTATTGAGAGTGCGTCCCCCTCGGGGGCATCGCGGAGTGCTGCAGTTAGAAGGCAATTTCTGAGAAGACGTTTGAGGGGTTTCTTGGACATAAGAGACGAGGAGAGCCTGCGAGGGCTTCTCCTCGACGTTGATGATCTCTGCTATTTGCGAATGGAAGATGCTGCTGATGTGCTGGTCAAACTTTACCAGCGAACAGCTTTCATCATTGCCGGGAAGGACAATCGCTACAAACGCGTTGGTAGGCGAGATTCCATCATTTGGGAATATGTGGTGTGGGGCATGTTATTGTTGTCGGCGCATCTTGTCGAAGATGGCTTTCTTGCTGCGTTCGAGAAGCTCTGCCGCGATTTCATGGACGTTGAGAACCACGAGGGCTGGCTGTGCGAAACTGATCGGTGGCAGAGAATTGCAAGTGAATTGGTTCGAGCTAAAGAATTTGAGAATGAGAAGCGCAGAATGGAACGGTTGGAGGAGCGAGAGGAAGCAGAAGAGACTCAAGACATGGAGTCCGATTGTGAAAGCGCAGGAGAGATGCGAACTGAAGGCTCCGAGCCGAAGAGAGTAAGCGAGGCTCGTCTTGATCTAGTGAATATACTAGAGAAGAGGCTTGAGCCAGCGCGGTCATCGCTCAAGTTGGATTGGCTTTGGCTGAGTTTTCAGAATAGGGAAGATACCGAAGAAGCCCGACCTGCATGATTGCTTACGCCGCAAGTCAACGCGCTGGCTGTGGAGATGTATCTTGATCTATGACGCCATGTTTGCAAGGGCTTGCCGCCCGAAGAATTTTATAGACATTTTGGGACAAGATGCGCTGATCGCCACGTTAACGGGAAGACTGACGCACGAAGGAGGCAAGCTCGGAAAGCATTTGGTTCTGGACGGGCCAAGCAACTCAGGGAAGATGACTATTGCGAGAATGTACGCTCAGGCGATCCTGTGTGAATCGAGGCAAGAAGACGGATCGCCATGTCAGCGTTGCGATGAATGTGTTGCCGTAACGTACAGAAATAGAAGGAGATTTAGCTACATTGAGCTGGATGCGCAGATATTTGGTGATGAGGAGCACGTTCGGGAGCAGGTCGAACCGAGGTATAGGCTCAACAACAGAGATTGGCTTGTCTTTGTTATCGACAACGCGGAGGCTCTTGAGGAAGCTGCTGGAGAGGCGATGTTGGAAAGGCTGGAGAGCGTTCAAGACACGATCTTCATCTTTGCCGTCAACGATATGTCCAAATTTCCGGCCGCGATTCGCTCTCGCTGCGAACTATTTCAGATCAAGCCGGTGGAGCGTGAAGTGCTGGTCAATCGACTCATGGAGCTTTGCATTGAGATCAATCGGCTCAAAGAAGAACGCAGTCAGAGGATGATTGTCTATGAAGAGGAAGCTTTGAGGGGGATTGCAAAGCTGGCGGGCGGGTACGTCGGTGCGGCATTTCAAAAGCTAGCTACAGTGGCCAGCAAGGGCGACGTGACCTTCACGAATGCATTGAAGATATTGAAGCTCGACTGGGGCGAAAGCATGCATCGATGCTGGGAGGCACAGTTGCGAGGGCGGAGGGAAGAAGCGCTCTCTTGCTTTGAGGAGATCGCGCCGGATGATGAGGGTCGGATACGGGCGATGCAGTCATTCGTGTTGGCAATGCATCTGCGGTTCTTAGGTAAAGTCTTGCCAGAAGGCAGCCTTAGCCCCGCGTTGGACTGTCTTGATGAAGGGGATTGGCGCCTGATGGATCTGGGTTGGGATGCCTTATCTCAACGCTGTTCGATTCCGGTCGATGATTTGCTTGCGAGCGTCGTCAAGTTTTGGATGGCTGTGACGTCCGGCACTCCATCGCGACCGAGCTTTCTAAAAGGATACGAAGTCGTTAACGCCGGTAATATCTAACCGCTATCCTATATAACGGAAGGAAGCTAAAGTTGCGAGTTAGGTGAGGAAATATTGCGAGTTATCGTCTGCGGTAGGGGCTCCGATGACATGCAATGGCCGACGAAATTGCGAGTTATCGCCATAGATATTGCGAGTTATGCGACTACAGTGGTCATTGGTCGAGGTTGCTAGGCCATGGCAGATTGTCCGCTCGTGGCGATCAGTTAAATGATTGATTTAAAGAGACAAATTGTTGAGGAACTTCTCCTCCTCACGGAGGCAGGCGAAGATTCTCGCGGAAACGCGACTCGGACTACCCGCGAGAGGGGGCCTTTGGCAGTTCATGGAACTTGGATTCCGGGACCGCGCGCCTGTTCGACGCGGCAATTGCCGATTGGCTGGCGAAAGAGGGAACGGATTTTGGATTTCATGAAGAGATCGCGCTCCAGAGGCGACCTATTGAGCCGGAGCAGAAAGCAGGGGATCGATTTTTGCATTCCAAATTCGCATGATTTCCCTACACAGGTACTGGCTTGCCCGCCAATACCTAGCGGCCGAGAGAACTGATGCGTGCCGTGCCCCTTCCAGATTGTCGCGCTATACTAATGCGGGATGCGGGCAATTATTCCGTCTCTAAAATCGCTGGTGTCGTCGATTTGCGTATCGGCCTTCTTGATGTCTGGGAACGATCCGGCCCCAGCCGCGCCTAACAACAGCAGCTACGCGAGAATGGTGTATTCTTGTCTGAAATTCCAGACTGCCACAGGAGGACCTCTCTATATAGAGAGGTCTTTAGGGTGAGGGTATATAGTTCCGGAGTAACCGAACTTTGGTGAACGCTTGAGGGGCTGTTCCTTGCCCGAAGGGCAAGGCTTCGCCTGTCAGGGCGAAGCCTTCTTACCCAATGAATGAATCCGAACCTCGGAGCCACGCCGTCGGTAAGCCGTTTGATTGAACGCACCCCTATTACGGGGAGGCCGGGGTCAGGCGGTCGGCCTTTATGCGCTGCTTCATCTGACGCGATGGACAACTCCGCACAATCAATCTGCGAGATTGTCATCTGTGGGTCGGGGCAACCCGGAGCCCACTCCTGCTGCAACAAAGTTGCGCGCTTGTGCCGGTGCCATCCGGCTTTGACCGGCTGCCCGTCGATCGCCTGGCTAGCGTCGGGGACCGGTACCCATAGGGGGTTGGCTATTTGAAATACGTGATCACCATCTGTCGGCTAGGGCGTAACGTAATCGGCAGAGTCTTTGGGAAAACAGTACTAACTCCATGGGGCTTCATCGAGAACAATGGCGATCTGGCTTGGTCCCTCTTCGGTCGGCATCGTATCCAAATCGATAGTGAATGGGGCTTTGTCGTTGCTGGCCCCTCTCGGAGAGTCATTGTTGAGAGTGGCTTCTGTCAAGGCACGGCACTGCTCGCAAGGAGCAGCCGCACGTCTTGGATACAGGGCTTTAAGCAGTGCTAATAACGCAGCCCATCCCCGTTCAGGGCGGGATCGCTCGCCGTCGACCTGTATTTTGCCCGTGGACGGCCAGAAGTTGACGCGCTCAATCTTTAGGTGATGCTGAGAACAGCGCGTGACATAGTACTTGTGTTGAATTAGGTGGCAAATGTTTGCTTTCAATTCAAACGAATCATTTGGATAAGAGAGAGGGCGGCTACGCTTGTTCATGCGGCGGCTCCAGCGTTAATCTTCGAGAACGACGAAAGAGCGGGTCTTGTTGCAAGCCAGTGACGAGCGTCCTCAACCGCGACTATCGTCCGGTTACAGACTTTTACCGCACGCAATCGCCGTTCGCGAATTTCTTTCCATGCCGTAGTGCGCCCGATTCCCGCCCACTTGGCGAAGTCATTGACTGACATAGCGCCTCCTTCAAATTGACTTATCATATCCAACTCCCCTGTATGACTTGGCGGCTCGCCATGAATGCGTCCGACTCGCGGCGATCCTCAGCGAACCGAAACAGTTTTGATATTATATGTTTTGTAGTAGCGGGCCGGAGGGGCTCGCTCCCGTTGCGCAATAGGTGGCCCATGCCTCAGCAAGCAACCTCCGCTTTTCGAACAGGTCGCCGCGACGATACGCTGCTTCCACCTTGTTCGAGATCGTATGAGCCAAGGCCATTTCGACAACTTCGCTCGGGAAATCGGTTCGTTCCGCCGCCCAATCGCGGAACGTTGAGCGAAAGCCGTGCGCCGTGATGTCGTGGCGTTCGATGCGTCGCAACAACATCGAGAATGCCATTGAGCTGAGCGGGCGATTCTTGGCACGTCCAGGGAATACGAAGTCACCGGCGCGGATTTTCTGCATTTCGGCCAGGAGTGCCTGTGAGCGCCTTGCGAGCGGGATGCGGTGGTCGCGGCCAGCCTTCATGCGTGCGGCTGGCACAGTCCAGTGGCTAGCCTTTTCGTCATACTCGTCCCAGCGCATGCCCAACGCCTCGCCGGTGCGCGTGGCGTTGAGGATGCAGAATTCAAACGCGTGGGCTGCTACGGTTCCTTCCAGCTGCAGAATCTGGATGAAGGTGGGTGTCTCGTCGATAGGCAGGGCAGCGTGGTGGACAACCGGTGCCACTCGGGAGGAGTCAGGCAGAAGAACACTGAGATGCCCCTTCCATCGCGCTGGGTTGTCGCCCGTACGATATTTCATGACGCGAGCCCAATCGAGAATTCGTTCCATGCGGCCCCGGATGCGACGAGCTGTCTCGTTCTTGTTTGTCCAGATAGGTCGCAAGACTTTCAAAACCAGATCATCGTCGATAGCGGCGACGGGACGGTTCTTGAAGATGGGATAGACATACGCCTGGAGCGTCGCTGGCCACTGGTCGGCGTGCTTACTATTCTTCCAGCTGCCCTTATGTGCGTCAATGTAGGCAGCGGCACACTTCTCGAAGGTCATCACCTCGGCCGCCTGGGTTGTTTTCACTTGCCGCTTCTTAAGATGTTCTTCCAACGGATCGAGGCCCCTGGGGCGCATGGCCCGGCAGGCTTCGGCCTTCTCACGAGCTTCTGACAACGACACCGTATGAAGCGGGCCGAGGCCCATGTCCCGCAACTGACCACCGATGCGATATCGGTAAATCCAGCTCCTGGAATTGCCTGCTCGAACCCTCAGGTAGAGGCCAAGGCCATCCAGATACATGCCGGGCTTGCAAAGCTGCTTTATCTTAAGTGCGTTGAGCAGCCGTATGCGAGCCATTTCAAAATTTCCGCGTTGTGTCCTCCATATAGAAAGCCGGAGCCGGTCCACTGATGTTGACGTTTCAGAAATGGTCGATTTCGAGGGGCATCCCCAATACCAATAGGGAAGCACCTCAACGGAGACGCGATTAACCCATATGGCAGTTGACCAGCTCTTGAGGGAGGTCGGATGGTTGCACTGGAGACACGAATAGCCGGCAATGCCAGGCGACATTCTGCCCGCTGAAGTACAGACTCACAGATGCGGAGCCTCGGCTGCAATAATGGCCTTGGCGGAGCTTGACTGAAGTAATGTTATAACATATGTATAAACCATCATAAGTTCTGGGGGAACTCTGATGGTGGCGCTGAAGCTACGGAAAATCGGAAATTCCATTGGGGTCATTCTGCCCGCCGAAGTGCTTGCGCAAATGCGGGTCGGGCTGGATGACACCATACATGTCACAGAGACCGTCGATGGCATGCGCCTCACTGCGCACGATCCAGAATTCGAGGCCCAAATGGAGGCGGCCCGAAAAGTAATGCGCAAACGCCGAAATGTCCTGCGGGAGCTTGCGAAATGAGAGACCCAAACGGCCTTACCACGGTCGCCGCGGCCCATGATGAACAACTGAACCCAGAGAAACCGAAAGGCAAGATCGAGGATATTTTTGGTTGTCTTGCGGACAAAGTTAAATTGGAAAAGCCTCTCTCAATTGAGGAGATGAATGAGATTATTGCTGCTGGCTGGGCTGGGGAGATAAAGTAGTAAAAAGCTCAAAAGTAATATGCGACGCGGGAACGTTCTGTAGGAACTTACGAAATGAAAGACCCAAAGTGGCTCACCAAGGCCGTCGCACTCGCCTTCCATGATGAGCAACTAGCGGAGCATGGCGGCCAGTCCGGTGTGCGTGATGAAGGTCTTCTAGACTCTGCGCTTGATCGTCCGAAGAATCAGTTCCACTACGGAGAACCAGACATCTTCGACTTGGCTGCGGCCTGTGCATTCGGGCTTGCCAAAAATCACCCGTTTCTGGACGGCAACAAAAGAGCTTCCTTTGTCGCGTGTGAAACGTTCCTCAATCTAAATGGCCGCGATCTCCGCGCCACCGATGAACATGCCCTTGCTACCTGGATATCCTTGGCTGAAGGGACCTTGACAGAGGCAAAGCTTGCTCAATGTCTGCGAGACAATTCGACGAAATTGAGTGTTTAGGAGCCGAACACCAAACCTTCGTGAAAACGCTTGGCCCATACTTCGGCCCATACTTCTCTGAAAGACGCACATGAACTCGGGCGAACGTGTGAGATGTCCTGCGGACAATTTATCCTTTGGGTCCAATTACACGTGTATTCCAGCGAACGTTTATGAACCGAAGCAATACCTGATATTTCTGACACTCTCTCCGCCATTATTGTCCTGTCCGACCCGGAGACATGGGTAACGGAACGTACCTAAGACATAGGTGACAACCTCGTGCCGAACGGGTTGTCGAGGGCTCCGCGCCAGACCACACAAAAGGGCAAATCCAACGGTGATGATGTGCTGCCGTGAACCACGGCACGGCTTCTCAATTATTTGGCCCCCTTCGAAAGGCCAAGCCAACATTCGCCGGATCGCAACCTCATCGCTCTAGAGGTCCCGCCAATGGGCGCAGCCCCCCAGGCCTGCCGTTGTTTACTTTTGGACCTTGTAGACTTCGGCGAATTCGATTTTGGATTCGGACTCGTCGTTGAGTCCGATGCTCAACAACGGGCTCGACCCCGGCAGCGGATGCACATACCACTTGCCCGCCTTGTCCTTGATAACCAGCGTCCGATTCTCGTGCTTCTTGCCGTTGTGCAACAAGGTCAAGACGTCCACGAACTTCACATCCTGGAATCCGAACGCGGCGAACCCGTACGAGGCTGGCCCGTTGCGGCTGAGGCTTCGGGCTGCGAACACCTTGAGAATCTCCTTGGGCCCCACTGATTCCTTGCGTTGCGCCTCGTTGCGGATGTTCTCAACCGTCTCCTTGAGGAAGGCGGAATATTCCTCGCGCGACTGACCGCCGGTGAATGGCTTGATGCACGTATCGTCGAACAAATTGACGTCCCGCCCGATGAACGCTCGGGCTAAGTCGGCGGCAACTCCCTCCGGCGTTTCATGGCCCACCGGGAACCCGTCGGCCGACACCTTGATCGTCGGCGTGAGTTTGTCCTCGGCTCGTACATGCGGCGCGATGAACAAGAACACCAGTAAGAGGGTCAACCACATGCCAGTTTGTTTAGGCATCACGACGCCTCCTGGCAGCAAGTCCGCGAAGTATTTCGAGCCGATTTAAGCAGCATCTGCGGTAAAGAACTCAAGAATTGTCATTGCGCTATGGTGCGCCAGTCCATCAACCACCCGCTGAGCGGTCTTCGTTATGCACCGCGCCTGTAACACCGTTTCGTACCAACCGTCCACCGCTCGCGTCTCCGGCTCCCTCGCCGACGCGGGCACGCGCAGCCATTCCATCCTGCCGCAACGTGCCGACGCGGTCCAATTGACACGATCGACGACGGCCTTTGCCCGATGCTGTTCTGGCGAAGTCCGGCGAAGGACCGCGGGTGTCGCGGCAATCCCGGCCCGGCAGGTAGCTCTCCAAGCAGGCAAGGGATGGGGGCGCGTCCGCGCTCCCATCCCGGAACGGACTCGCTTTCCGCGGCATCTACCCCTCCTGCGGAACAAATGCAGAAAGTGTAACCCATGTGTCCGGTACGAACTGTCACCTCGGGCCGCTCATATAGAACTGGGCCCGCTGAGAGCCGCTGCGGCAAGAGCACACGTTGGCGAGGCAGCCCAAAGCGCGATCGGTAGACGGTTTACGCGAGGCGGTGTTACAAGCCAGCTCAAGCCGAGCGTGTAATTGCCGCTGCGGGGTAGTGGCGCCATTATGGTAAATCATAATTACGATCGCACGAGAAACCTTCTGATGAAAAATGAAAATATTGCTTTGCGCGACACTCGCGCTGAGCGGCGGCCGACGAAGGCCATCGGCACGTTCTTCATCCAGTCAATGTATAAAATCAGAGCGTTTCTTGCGGCAATGTTCTGCAATGGTTTGGCAACCGCGCCGTCGCAGGCTGCGGAGAGTGCTTGCACCCCTGATGTTACTTGGCCGGACGTGCCGGCCGCGATACGTCGGCAAATTGATCACGCGGTTGGTGAGGCTGTGTCTCCGCAAGGCGGCCCATTCAATTCTACTGATGTAATGGATTCGAGGCCTAATGCCCGCTTCTTCGGCGCATGCCATACTGCAGAGCAATGGACGGTTGCTTTGGAAAGAGGCGGCATAGCCTATTACTTGCAGGTTTTCAGGTTCTCCGAGGTGTTCTGATTGATAAATGGACGGCCTTTATGCCGGCTGGTGGTTTCGCGCCGAACTTGTTGGTCAAGCCGATGTCTGCTGACGGGCGGCGATGACATAGTGATTCGTGCAAAGCTCCGCTGGATGGGTGTTATCCTTGGTGACAGTGAGGATTGCTTAGCATTCCTCAATACAAAGGGCATCGATGGCGCGATAATCGTCCCCGGAGCAAGTATGGCACGAGCCATAATGGTTGCGTGCCGGTCTTGGTCAAAAGGTTTGACTCAGCGGCGTGCATCATAGGAGTGTTATAGCGTAAACATCGTGCCCATCATCATCGGCGCGGCCCGCTATAACCGATGCCGTGCGCCGGCAGCCACGCAATGGCCTTGGATAGATACTGAGTTTCGCGGGAGAGCCGCAAAATTTTCCGGACACGATTCGGGAATGGCGGTATCCGCGGCAGGATTTCAACCGCCCAGCACCATCACTGCGATGATAGCCAGGAAGGCGATGCCGAAGACCGCATATGCCCATACCTTGGCTTCTGGGCAGTCTCGGCTCCAGACCTCATCCTCGATCTCGTGAGCCTTCAGGCCGAAGTTGCGTGACATGGTTTGCGCCTTTTTAGCTTCCCCCCGGATATGCGTACTATATGGAGAAATAGTTGCCGGAACGTCACGCGGGCTGGCCAAATTGAGTTAAAGGCCCGTTGGAAAATCAGGAACAGCATAACTCGCAGTCAGATTTTGCCTTGGGTCGCTGGTGCGTAAGCCTCACGCCGGCGAGCGCATACAAGAGACTCGTTGAGAGTCCAGCCCGGGTGAGCGTTGATGTTCAGTGCCAGGATGTCTTGCTCCCATGGCTTGAGTTCGTTTGAAGCACACCCCTCATCGTCGGCCGAACAGACGTCGACAGTGTCGCTCAGAGCGGACGACTTCCTCAGAGAACGTCAACCTGTGCTATGCCTATTGTTACTATAGCTATAGCCACAGTGTTTCGCTCCGGTTCACCAAGAGTCAATGTAGCCTAAAGACGGGAACCTTCGGTAGCGCTGTGGCGTTGACAGAAGATGGTTTCAGGCGTCACTTGACTCTCAATAGGGCCGCAGGGCCGGGACAGGTCTTTCAAGGGGGGCTTTCATGACATGCAATAGCTTGCGCGCCTCGGGCGCCATTCTGGCCTTTGCGGTTGCGCTCTCAGGCGCACCGGCATTTGCCGAGGACATCGTTCTCGGGGCGTCGGTTCAGCTCACGGGCCCCGTCGCCAATACCGGCCGCTACTATAAGGACGCCTACGAGTTTGTAATCGACAAGATCAACGCCGACGGCGGGGTCAAGGTCGGCAATGAGAAGCGCAAGCTTGTTCTGAAGATCTACGACAATCAATCTGACGTAAATCTCAGCGTGCGCCAGTACACGCAGCTGGTCTCGCAGGACAAGGTAAACCTGTTGCTTGGCCCGTTCGCGAGCAATTTTGCGCTGGCGGATTCTGCGGTATCCGAGAAATATCAAGTCCCGATGATCCAGGGCGGCGGCGCTTCGGATCAGATATTCTCGCGTAAGTTCAAGTTTATTTTCGGTACGTTGGCACCGGCCAGTAATTATTTCGGCTCGACCGTGAATATGCTCAAGGAGCTGAATCCGCCGCCGAAATCTGTTGCACTGCTTTACGCCGATGACGCGTTCGACGTCTCCGTGGCGGAAGGCACAAGGCCGCTTCTCAAGAATGCGGGCTTCAACGTCGTGCTCGACGAGCGCTATGCCTCGAACGCCAGCGACTTCAGTTCGCTGCTGTCGCGGATCAAGAGCGTCAACGCCGATGTCGTTCTGGTCGCGGGACACGAAACCGAAATCCTGAATTTCGTGCGTCAGGCCAAGAGCCTCGCGGTTGCTCCCAAACTGTATTCGTTCACGGTCGGAGTGCCGAGTGAGGACTTCCGCAAGGCGCTTGGCAAGGATGCCGACTACGCCTTCGGCATGACCGCGTGGTTGCCCGACCCGAAACTTAGGGATCGTTGGTTCGGCGATGCGGCACAGTTCGCCGCAGCGTACAAGGCCAAGTTCGGCTATGATCCGGACTATCATGCCGCATCCGGCGCCGCTGACGTCGAAGCGCTGGTGCAGGCCATCGAGAACGCCGGCTCGGTTGAACCTAAGGCGGTGCGCGATGCCATTGCAAAGCTCAATTTCCCGAGCCTCTACGGCCCGATCGCGTTCGCGGAAAACGGCCAGATCCACCTGCCGCAGGTCGTCATTCAGGTACACGGAGAGAAGCTGGCGCCGATTTATGGCGGCAATGGCTTCATCGAGAAGCCGAAATATCCGATGCCAGCGTGGAACGTGCGCTGACCGGGGCACGGTCTTTCAACGGGCAGGTGACACGTGGACCTGAACCTTTTTCCGCAAACCCTGGTCAACGGCGTGTTGCTGGGCGGGCTTTATACTGTGATGGCCTTGGGGCTCGCCCTGGTTTGGGGCGTGTTGAACATCGTCAATCTCGCCCACGGCGCATTTATCATGCTGGGCGCCTATCTGGCTTGGCATCTTTACACCTATCTCGGTGTCGATCCGTTCCTTGGTCTTCCGCTCACCGCGGTTGTCATGTTCGGCGTCGGCTACGGCACGCAACGAGGCCTGCTCAACCTCGTCGTGCGCGCTCCGATGTTCAATACGCTGCTCATCACGTTTGGCCTCGAGGTCGTCCTGACCTATCTGGCGCAACTGGCGTTCTCGGCTGATTTCAGGACCATCAACCCGCCTTATGCCGGCAACAGCATTGAGCTTGGCCAGATGACGGTGCCTCTGGTGCGGCTCATGGCGTTCGGCGTTGCGGTGATACTGACGGTCGGCATGTGGCTGTTTCTGCTCCGCACCAAACTGGGACGAGCCATTCGTGCGACCGCGCAGAACCTGGTCGCGGCGCGGCTTTATGGTGTCGCTCCGCGGCATCTTTATGCCGTTACCTTCGGCATCGGCGTCGGGCTGGCTGGCGCTGCTGGCTCCCTCTATGGAACGGTATCGCAGATCAATCCCTATATTGGCGCGACGCTGACGGCGAAATGCTTCGCCATATCGATCATCGGCGGCCTCGACAATCCGCTCGGCGTGCTGGTGGGTGGCCTTGTGCTCGGCATTATCGAGTCTTTGACCGAGACGTATATCGGCCCGACTTTCGGTAACGTAGCGAGCTTCGGCGTCCTGGTTCTTGTCCTGATCATCCGGCCGAGTGGTCTGCTGGGAAAAACCGCATGAACAAAGCACTCCAGCTCGGTCTGGTTCTTGTCGGCGCCGCAGTGCTGGCGACTCTTCCGCTCTATGGTTCGGACGTTCTGATCCAGTTTGGCATCAACGCGCTGCTGCTCGCCGTGCTGGCCCAAAGCTGGAACATCATCGGTGGCTATGCCGGCTACGCCTCATTCGGCAACTCGGTATTCTATGGCCTCGGCAGTTACGGCGTCGCCATTGCCATGGTGCAATGGAATCTTCCGTTCTCAGTCGGAATGATTTTCGGCGTCGTGCTGGCTGTCATTTTTGCGTTTCTGCTCGGCATTCCGGTGTTGCGGCTCAAGGGGCACTATTTCGCCATCGCGACGCTTGCGCTTGCGCAGGTGATGAGCGCGATCGTGTCCAATATCAGCCTTGCGGGGCAGAACATCGGTCTCGTGCTGCCGCCGCTCAACAATGACCGTCTGTTCTATGAGCTTTCGCTCGGCTTGCTCGTTATCACGACGGTCACGGTGTTCTGGCTGACCCGAAGCCGCTTCGGCTTCGGTCTGATTGCCATCCGCGAGAACGAAGAGGGCGCGGCGGTGATGGGTGTCAACACCACGCTCTACAAGGTGCTGGCCTTTGCGCTCTCTGGCGTGTTCACGGCGCTTGCCGGCGGAATTCACGCCTACTGGATCACGTTCCTTGATCCGGAAAGCGCCTTCGATATCAGTCTCAACGTCAAGATGATCATCATGGCCGTGTTTGGCGGCCCGGGAACGGTGTTCGGCCCCGTCGTCGGAGCCTTCGTGCTGTCCCTGATATCCGAGGTTTTGTCCAGCGAGGTCACTAATGTGGCTGGCCTCTTCTTCGGCGTGGTGGTTGTTGTCGCCGTTGTTCTGATGCCGCGCGGCCTCGCCGACATAATTCGTCGGTTCCGCAAGTCGGGCTGGCGTTACTTCGCCGACAATCTGAAGGCGCATCGGGTATGAGCGCGATCCTTGAGGTCAACCGCGTCACGCGCCGTTTCGCAGGACTGGTGGCGGTCAATGACGTCAGTTTCTCCTTGGGCCAGGGCGAGATTCTCGGCGTGATCGGTCCAAACGGAGCGGGCAAGACGACGCTGGTCAGCCTGATCAACGGCACGCTGCCGCCGACTTCGGGTGATGTTTCTTTCGATGGCCGCAGGATCACCGGTCTTCCCGCGTTTCGACGGGCGAGGCTCGGGATAGGCCGCACGTTTCAGATCATGCGGCCGTTTCCCGGCCTTTCGGTTCTCGACAACGTCGCGGTTGGCGCGCTGTTCGGCCAGGGTGCGGGGGAGCGTGATCTCGCCAAGGCCCGCGAGAAAGCGCGGGCACAGCTCGAATTCGTCGGACTCGGAAAATTCGTCGCACAGCGCGCGGAGGAGCTGGGCGGTCCGAACCGCAAGAGGCTCGAACTTGCCAAGGCGCTCGCCATGCAGCCCAAGGTCCTGCTGTGCGACGAAGTGATGGCCGGGTTGAATCTGGTGGAGATTGATGAAGTCATCGACGTGCTGAAGAAGATTCGCGACAGCGGCATCAGCATTCTGGTGATCGAGCACGTGATCAAGGCAATCAAAAGCCTGTCGGATCGTCTGTTGGTCCTCCATCATGGCGTGAAGATCGCGGACGGTCCGCCTGCCGCGGTGCTGTCCGACAACAACGTGATCGAAGCCTACCTCGGTCGGAGGCGCGCATGACGAGCAATCGTGCGGCTGTCGAGAAGCTTCTTGACGTCAGCGATTTGGGCGCTGGTTATGGCGGTATGCCGGCCTTGCGCAACGTGTCGCTGGAAGTGCGGCGGGCGGAGATCGTCGCGCTGGTCGGATCGAATGGCGCCGGCAAGACCACGCTGCTCAGGGCGTTGTCGCGGGTTATCCCGAGCACCGGAGCCATCACGTTCAAGAGCTGTGAACTAGCGCCGATGACGCCGGACGAGGCGTTCGGCACCGGCTTGGTTCAGGTCCCGGAAGGCCGTCAGTTGTTCGATCGGATGACCGTTGAGGATAACCTTCTGATGGGGGCCTATCGCCGCGACGACAAGGCTGCCGTTGCGAGTGATCTCGCGCGTATGTACGGCATCTTTCCGCGCCTGAGCGAGCGGCGCTCGCAGCTTGCGGGTTCGATGTCCGGTGGCGAGCAACAGATGTGTGCGATGGCGCGCGGTCTAATGGCACGGCCGGATCTCCTGATGATCGACGAGATGAGCCTCGGACTTGCTCCTGTGGTGGTCGAACAGTTGATGGACGTGTTGCAGGCGATCCGGAACGAAGGTGTCACCGTTCTTCTCGTCGAGCAGGATATCCACCTGGCGCTGTCCGCCGCCGATTGGGGCTACGTCATGGATACCGGTTCAATCGTCCGTAGCGGGAGTGCCAAGGATCTGATCGACGACTCGTCCGTACGCGAGGCCTATCTCGGCATGATGTGAGAGCGCGGGCGGATCACGCTGAAGTCGCAGTAGCGACAGGGCTGCCTGTTTGGTGTTGGCCATTGTTATGACTGATGAGGATGGACACCAGATCGTCTGGGTCCTGCCAATCGTCTGCACGTCGTCGCCAATCCAGAGCACGTATCTTGGAGCATTTTGGAACGCCGAACCGGTTTCCACTTCGGCGAAAAAGGATTGGTAGAATCAACGTATCTTTGCTTAGAGCGTTTGAATGCATCAAGACCCCATGATCAGGAAAGCCAATCGCCTCCCTCTTCGTCTAAGCCAGACGCAGCTGGACGTCGGCAAAGAAGTTTCTGTTCTCAAAAGCAGCGAAGAGCTCGGCTGGCCAAATCTCAACGCCACTCTGACGACTGCGCGGTCACATCAGTATGAAATCACGCACCGCGCGCTGCCGCTGCTATGGATCAACATGCTGTTCACAGCATTGGACGCGTCGTTTGTCGTGGACAATCAGGAAGAGATTCGTTTCATTCCGGCACAGGGCCTGTCGATCGTTCCGCCCGAAACGCCTATAGGCTTGAGGCGAGGAAACGACACCCACGCCCTCCATGTCTTTCTGAAGAACGAAGTTGTCGTAGAGGTTGCGGCAGAACTGTTCGATTGCGATGCTTCCAAGGATCTCGGGATCAACCCTGCGTTCGGTTTTGAAGATAGCAGCATTGCTGCTCTGCTGGGTGTGTTGAAACAGGCGCTATATCAACCGGCTGAGCATTCCGCCCTCAGGATCGAGTACCTGTCGCGCGCCCTGGCAGCGGATGTGCTGCAAAAATATGCCGGTTACCCGACGAGGCGCAGAAGCGGGGATACTGAAACATCGGGACGTCTGCAGGCCAGCCAGGTTCGATTGATCAGCGAATACATCCAGCAGAACCTTTCCTCGGAAATCCGGCTCAATGATTTGGCGAGCCTCGCCGGGACCGGCCGCACGGTCTTCATCACGCGTTTCAGGGCGTCTTTCCAGCAAACGCCGCATCAGTATATCACAGGCGCACGCATTCGGCGGGCGGAGGAGCTGCTGGCGAAATCCGGCCTGCCCATAAGCCAGATCGCATTGGCCTGCGGCTTCTCAGGCCAGCCACACTTCAGCATGCACTTCAAGCGCGCCACAGGCGTAACGCCGTTAGCCTATCGACAGCAGTCGCAGTGAGTAAAGGTAACGGCGCTGGACGGTGATCGTGAATGATCACACACGCGCAGTACATGATTATCGACGCTCGCTTCACCACCGCGGGCCTGCGCTATCAATAGCGAGCGCGAACCTCAGCCATTCGCCAACGCCTCCTTCAGCCTCGTGTTGACAACGACCTCTCTTGGTGTGACGCGGATGCCACAGTGGCCATCTGACTACAACGGCACCTTTTTGGATACGCAGCCGCTCCTCGGGCTCGACTCACCAAAAGCTGGCTGATAGATGGCCAAATGGGGGTCTGATGAGACAGCGGCTACAAAAATTCCTTCCGATCATCTTGATCGCTCTGGCGGCGCAAATACTGGCGCCGATCGCTGCCTGCTGGGCTGCCGCTGCTGCCACCTCTGATGCGTTCGGCTTTGCTGAAATCTGCCACAGCTCGTCGCCAACTACGGACGATCAGGGCAACGATCACGGCATGGACTGTAGCGCCTGCCTGATTTGCTGCATGGCGGCGCAGGCAAGTGTCTCATTTGATACGCCGCCCGACATCGCGTTCGCCACGCCTCATCGTCAGACAACGCAAGTCGTCTGGCGCCACCGCACGCAAGACATCGTGGCTTGCCGTGCGTATTCGACTCCACAGGCGCGAGCTCCGCCTTCCATTTCCATCTGAGCCATTGCGGCGGCGTGCTTCGATAGCGCCTGGAGCGTGATCCGCAAAGCCGCTTTCCCCTTCGGACCGACGTGATCCGCTCGATCGCTGCTTTCGACAGCGTGAGATGCCGTGTCTCCGATCAAATCACCTGTCTGGAGTGACTGCCAGGCAAAGGATCATCCTGTCGTGAGTGAGTTCATGTATCATGAGCAAGTCTTCGTCATGTGTTCGCCGGCCCCTTGGCCGAACTTTCCTTCTTGCATCCAGCGCCCTTATCTCACCCGCGCTGACAGCCGTTGCCTTCACGTTCGCACCGGTCGTGGTGACAGGTGCATCAGCGCAGACCGCGCAGAACCTTCCTCCAGTCGTGGTCGCACGCCCGCAAGATCGCGTGCATCATCGGCGCTCAGTCTCCGGCGCACCATCGCGCCCATCACGCCAGGTGGTGGTTGTCGACCCCGCCCCTGTCGAAAGGGTACAACAAGGCTCCATAGATCCGCCGCAGCAACTCGCAAACGGCGCAACCGTGACTACCCAAGCCATCTCCAACCGCAGCCTGTCCACGGGTGATTCAGCATCCCTGATCGCGGATTTGCCGGGAGGCGCAACATGGGGAGCGGGCGGCGTGTCGAGTCTTCCATCGATCAATGGCATCGGCGCAGACAAGAACCAGGTCGCGATCAACGGCATGCTGGTCAGCCCCGCGTGTCCCAACCAGATGAATCCACCTTTGTCCTTCGTCAATCCCTCCATGATCGGGAGCATGCGGGCCTCTTTCGGCGCCGCGCCGGTCAGCGCGGGAGGCGACTACATTGGATCGCGCGTCGACGTCACAACCGCGCCTCCCGTCTTTGCGACCGGCGACTCCTGGCTGTCGACCGCAACCTTCTCAGGCTTCTACCGCAGCAATGGCAATGCCTACGGTGTTGACGTCACCGCGACACTCGCCAATCGCGACACCAGCATCACCTACACTGGAGGCTGGGCGCGCGCCGGCGACTACAAGGCTGGCGACGGCACTATCGTCAAATCGACGATGTATGAGATCCAGAATCACGCGCTGAGCATTTCGAAGCAGAACTTCGGCAACCTGTTCACGTTCCAGGTCGGTGGCCAGTTCATTCCATACGAGGGCTTCGTCAACCAGCGCATGGACATGGTTTATAATCAGAGCATGTTCGTGAACGGGCGTTATGAGGGGGTCTTTGATTGGGGCAAGCTCGAAGCCAGCGCCTACGCCCACCAGATCCGACATACCATGAACACGGTTCACCCTGACAAGACGTTCAACATGCCAATGGAGACCAAGGGTATTGATGGCGGCTATACTGTGAAAGCCACTCTGCCGGTGTCAAAGGTTGATGTGGTGCGGGTTGGCAACGAACTGCAGATCAATCGGCTCGACGACTGGTGGCCGGCCGCCATGTCGGGCGGCATGGGGCCCCAACCGGGTAGTAACCCCTACCTGCAGGGCGGCGGCCAAATGGGGCCGAATACCTTTGTCAGCATCAATGGAGGCCAACGTGACCGCCTTGGCACCTTTGTCGAGTGGGAGCGTCACTGGAGCCGTGAGTGGACCAGCATCATCGGTCTGCGCAACGACGTGGTCTGGATGAACACTGGCGACGTTCACGGTTATAACGATAGCTACGTTGACGCTGTCACGTTCAATGCACTCGATAGAGCTCGCACCGACGTTAATTTCGACGGCTCCGCCCTGGTGCGCTACGAGCCAAATCAACTGAGTACGTACGAGCTGAGCTTCGCCCGCAAGACGCGATCGCCGAATCTCTATGAGCGGTATGCGTGGTCAACCGGCCCGATGGCAGCGAACATGATCGGCTGGTTCGGCGACGGTAACGGCTATGTCGGCAATGTCGATCTCAAGCCAGAAAAGGCGCATACCGTCAGCTTCACCGCCGGCTGGCACGATCCCGCTCAGAAGTTGTGGAGCCTCAAGGTCACGCCCTATTTCAGCTATGTGGAGGATTATATCGACGTCGACCGCTGCGCCGCGGCCACATGTGTGCCTCAAACGGCGACTGGGGGGCGGAAAGCCTACCCCTATAATCTGACAGTAACGAACGACTTCGTTACCTTGCAATTCGCCAACCACGACGCCACGCTTTATGGCGTAAACGTGGAAGGCAGCCTCGCTCTGTGGGACAACATGACTTATGGCCATGGAGAGTTTCGAGGCGCTCTCAATTATGTGCGCGGGCAACGAACAGACGGCATCAATCTCTATCATGTGATGCCGATCAACGCGAAACTGGCCCTCGATCACAAGCTCGGCGGGTGGATCAACAGCATCGAATTGCAGCTGGTCGGAGGAAAGGATGATGTCAGCCAGGTTCATAATGAGACGACCACCCCGGCGTACGCTCTGGTCAATCTCCGCACCGGCTATCAATGGGATCATGTCTATCAATGGGATCACGTCAAGGCTGAGCTTGGTGTCGATAATCTCTTCAACAAGACCTACTACCTCCCGCTTGGCGGCGCCTATTTGGTGGATGCAGGGATGATGGGGGGCACCTGGGGCCAAAATGTCCTTGGGCCGGGGCGCTCGATCAACGCCAGATTGTCCGTGGCCTTCTGAGTCAAGCAAGCCAGTTGGCGCGCCCCTGGAACGGGAGCGCCGGCTTCACCCGGTACATCTTCGCTGCGTCGTCGGTGTCCGGGAACTACTGAAGGGCGATGATCTCAGGATGAATCACCATCGCGCTTCAGTTTGTTGTTCAAGCACGTTCCGGAAATGGCTGCACACTTTTCCGGATCGTGCTCTAAGAGCGTGGTGCGATCAAGTAGGTCGCATCACGCTCTTTTTGTCGGAGCGTGATCTCCACGCGCACACGCGTCCTGTGTGTCTGCGCAGACGCTTTTGCGTTTGTCGCAATGCAGGACCGGATTCCACTTTCCGGATCGCGATCTAGCTCTTGGGAGCCCGCTTTTCAGACGCGGTCGCGGGCTTTCCGTCGATATATCCTCCCTTGGCGCCGGCACTGACCACTCGTACCTGATCGCCGTCAGCCAGACCATCTGGCGGTGCGGTGATCACGCGATCGTTGGAGGCGAGCCCGGACGCCAGCTCGATATCCTTGCCAAGGTCGCGCGCAATGGTCACGGTCTTGAACAGCACCCTGTCGTCCGTGCTGACGGTCGCGACCCTCAGCCCGCTGCCGTTGAAGATAAGGGCGCTTGCGGGAATGCCGAGCGGCACAGAGTCGCGCTGCAGGGCGAGCTTTACGCTGGCGTAGCCGCCAGGCATCAACTCGCCGGTGGAATTGTCCAGCCCAAGCTGCATTCGCGTGGTGCCCGAGCTGACATCGACCGCCTGCGACGATGCCTCCACGGTCGCCTGGAAGGCCCGGTTCGGATACTCCGGCACCCTGATGATCGCCTTGGCGCCGGTCTTGATGGCCGGCACGTAGTTCTGCGGAACGTCAACGTAGACGCGCAGCTTGGTGATGTCGGAGATTACAAACATCGCAGGGCCCGAGCCGCCGCCAGCGTTGATCAGCGCGCCCACGTCGGTGTTGCGCGCCGTTACGACGCCGTCGAACGGCGCTGTGATTTTCTTGTAGCCGGCGAGGGCCTCCACCCGTTCAACATTGGCCTCGCCAGCCTTGACGGCGGCATTCTTGTTGGAAAGATCGGCCGTACGCTCATCGATTTCCTGCGCTGAGACGAAGTTGGAGGCCACCAGCGTCTTGCGCCGGTTCAGGGTTGCTTCTGACAGCCTCGCGCTGGCTTGCTGGCTGGCGAGATCGGCCCGCGCTTGCAGCAATTGCTGGTCGAGGTCGGGCGCCTCGATCTCGGCGATCACTTGTCCGGCCTTGACCCTCGTGCCGATGTCGGCGCTCCAGTTTTTCAGGTAGCCGCTGACGCGCGCGAAAATGGGCGCTCGGTAGTAGGCCTCCAGCCGGCCCGGCAGGTCGATGGTTACACTGGCGGACTTGGCCGCGGGCAACGTCACTGCGACGGTCGGAATGGCTTGGTCATCGGTCCATTCCTTCAGCTTGGAGGCCTGCTCCTCGCGGGCGCGGACGCCGATGCCGACGACCAAGCCCGCCACAATGAGCATCGCCACGCCGAACAGGCCAAGCTTCCGGTGCGACACCGGGGAGGGTTTTTCAGTGAACGGCATACGACATCTCCAACGGCGCGGCGGCTTTGGCGGCCTTCTTCTTGTTTTTGTGTACCATGCTGAATACCACGGGAACAAACATCAGCGTCGCGAAGGTTGCGAAGATCAACCCGCCGATTACGGCGCGACCGAGCGGCGCGTTCTGTTCGCCGCCTTCGCCGAGCCCCAGCGCCATCGGTGCCATGCCGATGATCATGGCCAGCGCCGTCATCAGCACCGGCCGGAAGCGAACGAAACCAGCCTCCAGGGCGGCTGCGGTGGCATCTCCAAGCACTTCAAAACGCTCGTGGGCGAAGCTGATGACGAGCACGCTGTTGGCGGTTGCCACACCCATGCACATGATGGCTCCGGTCAAGGCCGGCACGGATAGCGTGGTATGAGTCGTGAACAGCATCCAGACGATGCCGGCAAGCGCTGCCGGCAACGCTGTGATGACGACGAAGGGATCGGACCAGGACTGGAAGTTTACGACGATCAGGAAGTAAACCAGCACGACCGCAGCCAGCAGACCGAACAACAGCCCCGTGAAGGCGCTGTACATGGTCTCCACCTGGCCGAGCAGCGTTACGGACGAGCCCTTCGGGACATCCTTGGCAGTGTCGGCGATCAATTGGCGAATGTCGGTAGCAACACCACCGAGATCGCGCCCCTGCGTCGTGGCGAAAATCTGCACCAGCGACTGAATGTCATGTTGAGAAACTACCGCACTTGACGTCGATCGCTTGATATCGGCGATGCCGCCGAGGATCGGCGACTGCGAATTGCCGGTGGCCGTGATCGGCAGCGTCTGCAATGCGCTGAGCGAATCCATTTTGTATTGCGGCGTCTGCATCACGATCGAGTAGGACACGCCGTTGTCCGGATTGAGGTAATAGGTCGGTGCGACCTGCGAGCTGCCAGCGAGATTGACCACGAGACTGTTGGTGACGTCGCGCTCGGTCAGGCCGACATATTGTGCGCGCGTGCGATCGACGTCGATGTTGAAGGTTGGGCTGTTGGGCGATTGCTGGATGCGTGCATCGGCAACGCCGGGAATCCGGCGTATCTTGGCGAGCAGCTTGTTGGCATAGGCGTAATTGGCCTCCAAGTTATTCCCGCGGATCTGCAGGTCGATCGGTGCCGGTGCGCCAAAGTTCAGGATCTGGCTGACGATATCAGCCGGCAGAAACGCAAAGCTGATGCCCGGGAACAGCCTCGGCAACTGCTCGCGCAGAGTGCGCATATGTTCCGCGGTCGGGCGGTGGCCCTCCCTAAGCTTGATCTGGATGTCGCCATCCTGCGAGCCGATCACGCCCGTGTTGCTATAGGCCAGGTTGATGCCGGAATTCGGCATGCCGATGTTGTCGGTCATCGTCTCGATCTCACCGGGGATCAGCTTGCGGATTGCTTTCTGCACATCGGCAAGCTGGTTGGCGGTCTCCTCGACGCGAGTGCCGACCTGCGTGCGAGTATGTATCAGGATGCTGCCGGCATCGACCGACGGGAAGAAATTGCGCCCCAGGAACGGCAACAGCAGGAACGACGCTCCAACGAAGCAGAGGAGGCCCACTACGAAGATCGCGCGGTGGCCCAGCGCCATCGCCAGCAGATCGCGGTAGCCGCTGCGGACGCGCTCGAACCGGGCCTCGAAGCCGCGCTGGAATCTCACCAGCGGATTGCGGGACTTCGGCCGCTCCTGATGATGGACGTGCGTCTCCAGCAGGTAATTCGCCATGGTCGGCACCAGTGTGCGCGACAGGATGAAGGACCAGATCATCGCGAACATCACGGCTTCGGCCATCGGCACGAACAGGAAGCGCGGAAGTCCGGTGAGGAAGAACATCGGCACGAAGACGATGCAGATGCAGAGCAGCGAGACAAACGCTGGCGTCACGATCTGCTTGGCGCCATCGAGGATCGATTGCTCGACCGGCTTGCCATGCTCGAGATGGTAGTTGATGTTCTCGATGGTCACGGTGGCGTCGTCCACGAGGATGCCGACCGCGAGCGCAAGCCCGCCAAGTGTCATGATGTTCAACGTCTCACCGATCATCCAAAGCATGATGATGGCGCCAAGCACCGAAAGCGGGATTGAGACCGCGATGATGATCGTTGACCGCCAGCTGCCAAGAAACAGCAGGATCATGACGCTGGTCAGGAGCGCGGCGATCACGCCTTCGAGGGCGACGCCTTTGATCGCGCCACGGACGAACACCGACTG
>JGI24705J35276_12238519_pt1 | contig 24951 bp, 16 predicted proteins | sample TergutNt197P4_FD_35276 | JGI IMG/M metagenome (IMG submission 35276) | reverse complement strand
CCGTCGGGGTCGTCGGCCATTTCTACTTTTTGTAGTCCTCGCAAGTAAATCGTGTTGTCGTTTGCGTCTTTGATTAAATTCCCTTCAGTGTGCAATGCCATAGAATCTGTTGCTACTGTTGTGGGTGGTGTTGCTGCTTGAGCTTCACCTGTTACAAACATTGATGCCATGCTTAGTAATATTAAAGCAGATAAGCACATGGCCAATAGTTTAGTGGGTTTGTGTTTGTGATTTAGGGTGTGAAGCATTCTGGTTATTGTGTTTATATCCAGTTTTCTTCTCTTCCTGAAATTTGTAGAACCCTCTTAATGAACTGATTATTTTTATATGTTTCTGCAATATATTTTCATATTTACTGTCGAATATTTGCGTTAAATGATGAATGTATTTTGTAATTTAAAAAATGGCGTAGGGTTGTTGAATCAGCGATGTTTAGTGTGCTCTGAAAATAATAGTTAAAAGGTAAGGTAAAGAAAGATTTCTCTTATGGAATACAAAAAAAAAATTTGTGCCCCAGCGAGCCCGGGGTGGAACTCAACTATTTCAAGGCCCTATTTTTCACGTTTAATTGGAAATATACTATTGTTAAACATCATCCTTTTTGGTAATGTATTTATCAATAGTTTCGGCAATTCTGCGAGAGGCAACAACTGCCTCAACCACCGTTCTGGCTCCCGTTACAACATCCCCGCCGGCGAAAACGCCGACACGGCTTGTATGACCTAAGCCATCAACTACTACCAACCCATTCTCACCCACGTTAATTCCAGTAGTAGATGAAACAACAACCGAACGTGGTCCTTGACTAACCGCAACTATAACCGAATCGGATAGGTAGAGTTTTTCTGTTCCGGGAATTGCCCTTATCTGCTTGTGTTTAGTTTCATCAAGATATTCCTCAGAGTCGGCAAATATAACACCTTCATCTACAATCTCTACGGCTAACTTGTTTAATTCAAGCCGTGCGCCATCGATTTTAGCATATTGAAGCTCATGCTCAGACGCGGTTATGGCAGACTTGTCCTTGTGATAAACAATTAGTACCTCTTCACAACCATGCCGAAAGGCAGTGCGCGCAACGTCCATCGCTACGTTGCCCGCGCCAATAATGATAAGTGATTTTCCCAATCGATAAACAGAGGGGTTTTTTAGGTACTCAATAGCAAAATGGACGTGTCCCAAACTTTCGCCCTTAATGTTTAGCTTACGGGGTTGCCACACTCCTGTGCCCATAAAAATGGCGAGAAAACCGTCACGAAATAGATCATCTACGGTTAAATTTGATCCAATAGTAGTGTTAGGACGGATTTTTACGCCGCTTTCGATCAAGGTTTCCATCAACTGGTCTACAATCCTTTTTGGCAGGCGAAACTCAGGTATACCATAGCGCAAAATTCCTCCAACTTGGTCATGCCGTTCAAAAATCGTAACGTCATAATTCTTTTTTGCAAGCAAAAACGCTATAGTCATACCCGCTGGACCCGACCCAAGAATCGCCACTTTTCCACGGTTTCGAAGTGAACGCTTGGGTTTGTAATTGTAAAGATAATAATCCGATATGTACTGCTCAATTGCACTTATAAAAACTGGAGCACCCTTTTTGCCCATTATGCAGTGTCCCTCGCATTGATTTTCCTGAGGACAAACATGACTGCACACCAAAGAGAGCGGATTGTTCTCAAAAAGTAACTTGCCCGCTTCTAACAATTTACTTTCAAGAAGCAACCCAATAGCCTCTTTAATAGGCGTATGAATAGGACAGCCCATGCTACATAAAGGATTTTTACATTGCAAACATCTCTTTGCGTCTTCAATTATATATTTTCTCATAAAGCTGCATCTTCCCCCTCTATTGTAATAAAATTTTTAGCATGGACTTTCTATTCACTCACGATAAAGTCAGTTAGCGAGTTAAATCTTCCGTTTTTAAGCCTCAATTACTTCATTGAGCATATCGAGCGCCAGCCAAATCAACCCAAAATGGTTTACCTCAACACCCAAACAGGTACCCTAAGGAACTGTAAGAAAGCAACTTGTAATAGTTTATAGATTGGCTATAATGTTATAAATCGTAAAAAACTGTTTTAAGATGAATCGAAGCTATGTCGCTTCTTAAACAATTACATGATATTTTCTTATAGCTCCTTAGTGCCTTCTCAGGATTAAAAAACATGTGCACATCCAACTTCACTCCACCCTCCCAACAATGGGTTTTATAATAGTTTCATGCCGGAAGTTGGCTCTCTTTTTAAAATTAGTTTGTATAGGTATTGTTGAGTATATTGAGGTTGATTTGTTAGACGGTATAGTTTGTCTATGCAGGTTTTTTGTTTTTGGATGTTTGTTTTTTTAAATCATAGTAGGATTGGGTTTTGTAGATTGCTTATCATGGCTTAATCTTGTTGTGTGTCTTGCGGAAAACGAGTTTTCTGTAACTTTAGGTTTTTATACCCTGATAGAAAATACTCTCCGCGATGCGTTTGTCTGAAAACCTAGAAAACTCCAAATCGTTAGACATAAAATCATCTATGATTAGCACAGACTTGTATAACATTGACTCATCATCAGAGAAAACCCGTAGAACCAAGAAAAGACAGGTTGTAAACGGTAAAACTGAGCAAAAAATGGTTTTATGTGACTTTGAAGAAGAAACCGTAGCAGGTAAAAAGGTTAAACACTACTATACCTGTACCTACAGTGACCCCTACAACATTAAAAAACTGGTAACCGCAAACATTTTCTCGTCCTATCAAAAATTTAAGCTTAACCTTAACGCTATACAAATTAAAAACACCGGTAAAATTGACCATTTAATAGCGTTAGATGCCATAAGAACTAAACTGGTTCCATACAATTTTCAAATGCAAACTGCCCTACATGTCATTAATGAAATGAATGCAAACGCAATCTTAGCTGATGAAGTAGGCCTAGGCAAAACTATTGAAGCGGGCTTAATTATGAAAGAATTAGCCTTGCGGGGCGAGATTAATTCAATTTTGATTATTTCTCCTAAGAGTTTGCTTTCCCAATGGAAGGCAGAGATGGCTGAAAAGTTTGGGGAAACCTTTTTCATAGCTAACTATCCTGGTGAGCGTGTAAATCTTAAACTTGATAACAGAGTAATTTGTTCTCATAGTTTGTTGCCCCGAAAGTTTGAAGAGTTTGCAAGTCGAACTTGGGACTTAATTGTAGTAGATGAGGCGCATGCTTTTCGAAATACTCACAGTAAAGGTCGTGCCTGTATTGGAAATTTGCGTAAAAATCATCTTTTAATGCTTACGGCTACACCGTTATGTAATAAACTTACGGATCTTTACAGTATACTTGACTTAATCCAACCTGGCATCTTAGATAGTGAGCGTGCATTTATTTCCCGATTTGCAGAAGACACAAAAAGTCGTGTTGTTAGGCAAGAAGAAGTGTCCTTGCTTAGAAGAACCCTTAGGGACATGATGTGTCGTACTCGTAGAGAGCAAACCGGCATTCCATTTACTAATCGTATTGTAGAATCTAGAACTCTTGAAGCAAACACTTACGAACGTGAATTTATAGATCAAGCAACAGAGTATCTACACGCCGTTAGTCAAAATAAATTCAAAACCATTGAAACTTTAATTGCTGAAAATCCTAACCGAAAAATCAGTGGACCCCAAAGTCACGCAATTCTAGTATTTCAGGCAATAACTCTTCAACAGTCATTTTCCAGTTCACCTGCTGCCTCCATTGAATCGCTAAAAAAACGGCAACAACGTTTTCCCATGGAAACCGAAGCTACAAATAAACTAATAGAAATGGCAAAAAAAGTTAGAAGCGCTAAAATGGACCTACTAAGAAGCATCCTAAATGAGACTCATAAAGTGCAGGCGCTAATTTTTTGCTTACGAAAAATTACAGCACGCAAAATCAAAGAAATGATTGATCAAGAATTCGGTAGAGCCGAAGTGTACCTGGGTGATATGAATCAAATTGAAAGAGATACAACTATTGAAGCTTTCAAGAAAGGTGAAATCCAATACTTAATTGCAACAGACGCCGCAGCTGAAGGTCTTAACCTGCAAAACTGTGCTATGATGTTTAATTACGATTTACACTGGAATCCCATGAAAATTGAGCAACGCATAGGCCGAATCCACCGGTTTAAGCAAGATCGTGACGTTACAGTGTTTAACCTTGCAGTTAAAGACACTATAGATGATTATGTTTTGCATATTTTATATCAAAAAATAGAGTTATTCACAATGACAATTGGCAAAATGGAAACGGTGCTTGCAGAACTAAAAGAGGGCGATCAGGATATACAGAAAACTATTGCTGAAATTTTACTGCGAAGCAATTCACGCTTAGACATACAAAAAGAGCTAGAAAAAATAGCTAACAATTTGAATGCGTCAAGAGAAAGTCAAGAATTGGCTGAAAAATTCACCCGAGGTGTAATCGATTGAGCAAAACAAACATTGAAAACTTTTTTGAAGCCTACGTTAAAGCAAGGGATGGCAAATTAACCTTTGAAAACGATCTCATATACGTAACTTATCCTGACAAGCAAGAAGAAGTGTATACGTATTGTCCCTCGGTTGGGCGTGAAAAAAGAGTGCCTCTTATTGCCCCTGGAAGCCCAGCTTTCCAGCAGATACTATGTGACTGTCAGGAAAACGGTGTTTTCTGCCAAATCCAGTTCAATCCAAAAGAAAACTTTGAAACAACTGTAAAGCAGCACTTTAAAGATGCCGAGTTTGCCTGCATTGACTGCGATAAAGTAACTGTTGGACAAAAAACGGTTAGTGTCTGTGTTAAACCTAAAAGCTGTTACCACCAAATTAACTCTGGCAAAATTAGTCAAATAAAAATAGGTAAGCAAGAATCCGTAAGGTACTTCCAATTTTACTACTCAATTGTCTTCTACAACAAATTACGACCAAAAAGTGAGGAAATCCTAACAGTATGGCTTGACGAAAAAGCCAACATTGTAGAAGTGGTAAACTTTGATGACAGTTTTACAATGGACCCTAATCTGGTGATTTCTGATGGTAAAGGTAAAGTTAAGCCTGATTTCTTTGACCACCTTAGAGAAGTTGCTGACAAAAAACTGCAGTCTCTTCTTTGTGGAAAAATTGCGCTTTTTGATATGCCTCTTAACAAAGAGAAGAAGGCCAAGATTAGAGCTTTTGAAAAACGGCTTAAACAGGAGCGCCGGGAGCAGATTCTTTCTCGTAAACACGATTTTGACCCGTTAAAATGGCAGAACAATTATCAGTCACTACTGCAAAGAGAAGAAGCATCCTATTTAACCAACATATCAGTAAAACTTTGCAACTTTCTCATAGTTAACACCTATAAAGTCAAATTTGACTTAACTCTTAGCAATAATGCCACAGTTCATTCAACTTTAACTTTAGGTTTAAACCAAACCATAACAGTTACCTGTCCTATATGTAAAAAAGACTTTATCGAAGGATATGCCACCCAAGACGGCCTGTACGTATGTAAAAACTGTATTAAACAATCAATAGACTCAGGTAACATTTACTCCAAAAAAACCCCCTTACGCCTTGATGACACATTAAATGAGTACATAGAGCAGAGCTCAGGTTTTGTATGTTCCGTTTGCAGAAAACGCCACAGCCGCCTACTTGAATTCAAATGCAGTCATGACAACTCTAGTGTTTGTATCCAACACTACGGTTTCTGTGTAATCTGTGGCAGCGAAAAAGTCTACTCAAAAGACAACCTCTCATACACGGACGAGTTTAAACACCAATTATGCCCCAAACACGCCAAAAAAACCAACCCATAAAGAGCAAACAGTATGTATAACGTAAAATTTAGCGGACTCATACAAGAAATCATAGAAAACCCAAACACCGACATTGTAGAGTTACTTCAAGACAGACTACGCCTGTCCCCTGACAAAGCCGAAGTGCTTGCAGATAGAATAAAAAAAGAATACCTCCAAACTACAAACAATGCTGAACAAAAAAAACTTAGACTAGTCACTGAACAACCTGCAGACACAAAACAACAACAAAAAGAAGCAACATACGCCCTTGAAACCTTGTCTAATAAAGAGTTTGAAACATTCACAAAATGGCTTCTACAAGAATTAGACTACAACATTCACCCCGAAAAAATCCCCGACCTGCAGGGCGTAGACTATATAGCAACAAAAAATGGTTTAAAAACTGCAGTTTTAGCCCGTAAATACAGTAGAGCATATGTGGTTTCAGATGCAGCTGTTTTAATGGCTCAACAGGCAAAACGCATCTATCAGTGTGAACAGGCAATTGTTTTAGTTACCACAGTGTTCTCTGAGCAAGCAAAGTTAGATGCAGAAAAGTGTGAGGTAGAACTTTGGGATGTTCAAAAAATAGATGAGATAATTATGGAAGTTAAAAAGAAGGCCGAGCTGGAAGTTCAAATGGGCTTTCCCAAATACAGAGGTACACTTCTAGATAGCCTGTTAGCGTTGGAGGGGTATAAAAATTTCATAATTGAACAACGTGTCGGTGAAAAGTATGATTTGTTCTGTCCCGGTGTAAAATTTCCTCTGTTAACCTTTCAAGTACAAAAAGGCTTGGTAACGCGGCTCACTTACAGAATTAAGTACAATGAATCTGTCGGGGAAAACGATGGTGAAGCGTTAATCAAGTATGACCGAGACGGTAACCGTTTTGGGCCTGAAGATGTAGAAGCATATGTACAGGTAACAGAGTATCTGGAGCAATTCTTAGAATAAAATAAACAGATGCTGATGTTTAAAATGGAAAAAAGGGGTTAACCCTATGTATTTTTTTGCGGTTTATTCGTCCTCGCAGTCTTCGCAGTCACAATCGCAGTCGTCGTCAGACCATTCTTCGTCTTCTTCTTCAAAACCGAAAAACTTGTGTACCATTTTTTTTACACCAATCCAGTAATTCACTATAAAGTTAATAAACCCTTTTCAAATCTCACTTAAAAACCAACAAATTTCACTTCTATATTGTAAACGGGTTTAAACACAATTGAGTATGCAGTAAATTTTTGGTGCTGTCTGCTAATAGGTTAATTTTTTGGGTTACTATCAGTTGTTGTATTGGTAGTGTGTGTTGTGTTAGCTATTATTGGGTTGTGTTCTTGTTGTGAAGGGGGTCAAAGGTTTAGTGTAAAGTTATGTTGTGCGTGTTGCAGTGTATATGGGCTATGTGAACCATGTAGCGTTGCACTGTGATATTAACGCAAATAAAAACTTCAAAAGATATGAGCCTTTTAAAATGTAGTTGCGCATTTCTTTTGGCTCTAACTTTTGAATTTCATTACGAATAAGTTCTTTGTTAGGTGAGGCAAGCAATATGTTGTGATAAAGCGTGTTTATGTTACGCTCAAGCTGTCTAAACGTTACAATTGCATTCCGAGCATTCTTTTATGTAAAACTCTCGTTGGTTTGCATTGGGAATTCTCATAACTCGTCTGTAGTGTGACCAGCTCAATTCAGTACACAGTGTGTTCCATATTGAAATGCATTGTAAACTTGGGTGCATATGCCGACACCATAGTAGTCCTATGAGTAATTCAACATAGCCCCTTAAACGAGCCGAAAACCAATACCAAATATCCTATTTTTGAATTCTACACAAACCTCAAATTAACAAGCAAACATTTCATAATTCCTAAAAACCCATGAATTAATCGCAAAGTCATAGTTGATTACAATTAATCTGATTTAAGACAACTACTCTGTGTTTGCTCATCAGGAGACTGTTGACCAAAGGCTTAGATGATATAGTGATCTTAAGAGAAAATATTTGATTTGGTCGTTATTGTGTGTTTTTCTTTTTGGTGAATTCGTCACGGATTTGCATTTCTCTGCGTTTGCGGTTGTAGTTTACTGAGAAGTCGTGTGTAGCGTCACGGATTTGTCGTATAAGTAGCATCATGCGGCTGTTTTTATCTAGCTGAATTGGTACCTGTTTGTCGGGTTTGTAGATTTCCTCGTTTTCTTTAGCTAAGCCGATCATTGGAATTTTGAGGTTCAACGAGTTTAATGCTGCCTGAGCGGCGTTTACTTGTCCTAGGCCGCCATCTATTATTATTAAGTTAGGCATTGGCGCTTCTTCTTCTTTTAGGCGTTTGTATCGGCGTGTGACGACTTCGTTCATTGAGGCAAAATCGTCTTGTCCTACAACAGTTTTTATTTTAAATTTGCGATAATTTTTCTTGTCAGGTTTAGCGTCAGTAAATCGTACCATGCCTGAAACCACGTGTTCTTGTCCAAGGTTAGAGATATCAAAACATTCAATCACACGCGGCAATCTGGGTAAATCAAGAATTGTTTGCATGTCAACTAGGGCATTGTTGCCTGTTAAGCTGGACTGTAAATTCTTTTCAGCTAATTGTACAAGAGACAGTTTATTGCCTCTTTTAGGAACCGTTAACATAACAACTGCTAATCTTTTTGCATACAGAAACTCTTCTAATGCTGCTTTTTCATCAGCGTCCTGCCAGCAGGGTTTGTTAAGCAAAATTTCCCTTGGAATCTGGTTAACTGCGTAGAAGGCTTTTAAGAACTCTTGCTCCACCATAGGTTGGCGGTCAATGGTGAACTCTTTCTTACCAAGTAGTACCCCTTTGCGTAGTCCCATTTGAATAACTCGGATTTTGTCGCCTTCTTGGCAGAAAACCATAGTGTCTTGATCAAAACGTCTCTCATTGTCTACAATTTGTCTCTGTGTCAAAAGTCGTATGGATGCCATTTGGTTTCGTAACTCTAAGGCGCGTTCAAACTGTTGATCTTCTGAGGCCTGCTGCATTTGAGTCTCTAAAACCTGCAGTGTTCGGTCAAATTTGCCCTCCAAAAACATCCGTGCATTTTTAACCTGCTCTGCATACTGCTCTTTAGTAACTTTTCCAGCACACGGTGCTGTGCAGTTGCCAATGTGATAATTCAAGCATGCGCGTTTATGCATGTTTTTGCAGGTGCGTAGCTTGAAAACTTTGGTTACAAGCCGCTGTAAATCCTGACGTGTGTAGCCTTCTGTGTATGGTCCAAAAGATTCTAACTTGTTTGAAACTTTGCGGCTGGTCAAAATTCTAGGGTAGTCTTCGCGTGTTAATGCTATGTAGGCGTAGGTTTTGGAGTCTTTGAGGTTGATGTTGTATTTTGGGGTGTGTTGTTTGATTAACTTATTTTCCAGCAGCAACGCCTCTACTTCATTGTTAACTAGTATGAAGTCGATGTTGCGGATTTTTGAGACTAACTGTCGGGTTTTTGGTGGCTGATCAATGCTGGCAAAATAACTTTTGACCCGTGAGCGCAGACTCTTAGCTTTACCCACATAGAGAATTTCTCCCTCATCATTTTTGAAGAGGTACACTCCGGGATTGACTGGAACATCTATAGCTTTGAATTCTGAGGGGTCATTTATGTGGATCATGCAGTTTGCTTCTCTGACAAATCTGCAATTTGTTGGTTAAGTATTTTTTCCAAAAACTGCCCCGTATAAGAGGTAGTCATTTTAGAGACCGTTTCAGGAGTGCCTTCTGCAATTATTCTTCCCCCTGCTCCACCGCCTTCAGGACCCAAGTCTACGAGGTAGTCACAGCTTTTGATGACATCAAGATTGTGTTCAATAATGAAAACTGTATTACCGTTATCTACTAGGCGGTTTAAGACTTTAATGAGGCGTTTTGTATCATCAAAATGCAACCCTGTAGTAGGTTCATCAAGCATGTAGACTACGTGTCCTTGTTTGTTTTTGCTAAGCTCACGAGTAATTTTTATACGTTGACTTTCTCCACCTGACAGTGTAGTTGAGCTTTGCCCCAATTTAATATAACCTAACCCTACATCATCTAATGTTTTGAGTTTGCGTGCTATGCGTGGTGTGTTTTCAAAGAATTTTAAGGCTTCCTCAACTGTCATATCCAGTACTTCCGCTATGTTTTTGCCTTTGTAGAGTACTGCGAGGGTTTCTTTGTTGTAGCGTTTACCTTTGCATTCACTGCACTGGACATAGACGTCTGGTAAAAAGTTCATTTCAATGCGTATTACGCCGTCGCCTTGGCAGTTTTCACATCTGCCGCCTTTAACGTTAAAGCTAAAGCGTCCTTCTTTGTAACCACGTGCTTTTGCCTCTTTGGTAAAAGCAAAAATTTTACGAATCTCATCAAAGAGTTTAGTGTAAGTAGCCGGGTTACTTCTTGGAGTGCGTCCTATTGGATCTTGATCAATAACAATGACATTGCGTATAACCTCAGGAATTTCTATACTCTCATGTTTGCCAACTTTATCAACGTGTTCACCAAACATTTTGCGCAGCTGAGGAATAACTGTAAGATTCATCAAAGTGCTTTTACCTGAACCCGACACACCTGTAATACCACACAAAACGCCTAACGGTAACTGTACGCTGAGGTTTTTGAGATTATTTTCCACTACACCCTTAACAGCAATAAAAGCAATGGGAGCGCGACGTTTCTGTGGAACCTCAATTTTTAGCTCTCCTGACAAGTACCTACCTGTTAAGCTGCGTTTGTTTTGCATAACTTCTTCTGGAGCGCCTTCTGCTACAATAAAGCCTCCGTGAACACCTGCCCCCGGACCCATGTCAACAATATAATCTGCACTACGCATGGTCTCCTCATCATGTTCAACCACAATAAGGGTATTACCCAAATCTCGCAGACGATGTAGAGTGCTAATTAGTTTAGTGTTATCCCGTTGGTGTAGACCAATGCTAGGTTCATCAAGGATGTATAGAACGCCCATAAGGTTGCTGCCAATTTGTGTGGCAAGTCGTATTCTTTGAGCTTCCCCACCTGATAATGTTTTAGCTGCACGTGACAAAGAAAGATAACCCAAGCCGACGTTGATTAAGAAGCCTAGTCGTGAGTTGATTTCTTTTAGCACCTGCTTGGCAATTGTCGTTTCTTTCTCGTTAAGCTTCTCGGGTAAGCCTTGGAAAAATTCGCCTGCCTTCTCAATGGACAAATCGGTTATGTCGATGATGCTTTTGTCTTGAATTTGAACTGCTAGAACCATAGGTTGCAAGCGTTTGCCATGGCAATTGTTGCATGATCGAGCTGTCATGAATTTTTCTATATCTTCTTTACGCCAGTCACTTTCAGTTTGACGGTAAAGTCGCATGGTCTGCGGAATTACCCCTTCCCAGCCTTCCCGCATCCACATGTTAGCACCATTTGACCAGTTACCACTAATAGGTTCCTGATCCCCATAAAGCAACACGTGTAACTGTTTTTCTGTAAAATCCTTAATAGGCGTAAAAACATCAAAGCCATGTTTTTTGCCTACTGTTGCAATTTGTTGGACGCGCCATGACAAATCCATTTTGCCATAAACCGCTAATGCTCCATCCATAATTGAGAGATTCATGTCTGGGATAACTTTGTCAGGTGTTACCTCAGTAATTTCCCCTAATCCATGACACGTTGGACAAGCTCCCCATGGTGAATTGAAGCTAAACATACGCGGTTCAAGGCTTTCAAACATAATTTCCGGATGATTAGGACACGCCCCAAAAGTACTATACATTGTTGCGCCTTCAAAGCTTTCAAGCTCCTTTTTCTTACTTGCAGCAGCGTCAGCGGCGTCAATTATTATCATAGTTCCTTTCCCAGTCTTTAAGGCGCCCTCAACAGCCTCTGCAATCCTAGACCGTTCCTCCTCAGAAATGGTAACTGTATCTATAACCACTTCTATCCAATGCTTCTCATACCTAACTAGTTTAACTTCATCCTTAACGGTCTCGGTTTCGTAAATTTTTTGGTCCACACGAATTTTTGTATAGCCCTCTTTTTTAAGGTCCTCAAAAACCTGCTCATGAGTCCCCTTCATACCTCGAATAATTGGAGCAAGAAACAACAGCGTTTTACCTTTTTCTTGCATGATTAAACTTGTAATGTTTTCCGGACTCTGCGGATGAATACTACTCCCACATTTAGGACAGTGATGCGTGCCTATACGTGCAAAAAGTAGACGTAGATAATCATAGATTTCAGTAACTGTACCTACAGTGCTACGTGGATTTTTACTGGTACTTTTTTGCTCAATGCTAATTGCCGGAGATAACCCATCAATTGAGTCAACATCTGGTTTATCCATTAAACCTAAAAACTGTCGTGCATAAGCACTCAAGCTTTCAACATACCGTCTCTGGCCTTCCGCATAAATGGTGTCAAAGGCAAGCGTTGATTTACCTGAACCTGACAAGCCAGTTACCACTATCAACTTGTTTCTGGGTAACTCTAAGTCAATGTTCTTTAAGTTGTGCTCTCTTGCGCCTTTAACAGAAATAGAGTCTCTCATAACTCTCTAACCTGAATCTTAGCCCAATTCAGTCTCTGGCATTTCAACTTTATTGCTCTGAACATGCAAATTTCTAAGCTTTCTGTGCCTGTTTCTGCTTCTCAGCTAAATCTTTGCTCAAAGTGTTCATAGCATCCCGAAGTTCAATGGCTTTCTCAAAATCTAGTTTTTGAGCAGCCTCATGCATCTTTGCATCTAATTCAATGATTTGACGCTGAATATCTGATTTAGTTAAGTGCTTGCTGCCTTTAATTACGCCCTCTTTCTCTGAAACCTTCTTAACAATTGTATGCGGAACTATACCATTAACTTGATTGTAACGCTGCTGGAATTTACGACGATAACTAGTAATCTCCATAGCACGCCTAATACTACGCGTCACGTTATCTGCGTAAAGTATGACTCTGCCATTTTGGTTTCTGGCGGCTCTGCCAATTGTTTGAATTAAACTGCGCTCATCACGCAGAAAACCCTCTTTATCAGCATCTAAAATAAATATAGTTGCAACCTCTGGAATGTCTAAGCCTTCCCGCAGCAAGTTAATGCCTACAAGAATGTCAAAATCCCCTATGCGAAGCTGCCGTACAAGCTCAATACGGTCAAGGCTATCAATTTCACTATGCATATAACGAACTCGAAAACCCTCTTTAACAAGATAATCCGCAAGATCCTCAGCCATACGTTTTGTTAATGTCGTAACTAAAACGCGATTGCCTTGCTCAATGGTTTTTTTAGCTTCTTGCATAAGATGTTGCATCTGCTTCTCAATTGGATGTAACTCAATTTCAGGATCAAGCAATCCCGTGGGTCTTGTGATTAACTCTACAGCCGAACCACTTTTTTGTAGTTCATACTCAGCGGGTGTTGCAGACACAAAAAGTGCTCGCCTCATTTTTTGTTCAAACTCATCAAACTTGAGCGGACGATTATCTAACGCACTTGGCAAGCGAAAACCAAAATCAACAAGATTCTTTTTACGTGAATAATCACCATTATACATAGCATGCGCTTGAGGAATAGTTTGATGACTCTCATCTATAATTAACAGGTAGTCTTTTGGGAAATAATCCATTAACGTAAAGGGCGGTTCACCTTGACCTCGACCGTCAAAGTGGCGGCTGTAATTTTCAATACCTGTACAAAAACCTACTTCGTTAATCATTTCTAAATCATAATTAACACGCTGCTTAAGCCTCTGTGCCTCCAAAGGCGGCAAAACCTCAAGACGTTCCTCAAGTTCTTGACGAATCAGCGCCAAAGCCCGCTCATGCTTCTCCTGAGGCACCACGTATTGCCTAGCAGGATAAATAGTAACCCGGTCAATTGAAACCTTAACATCCCCCGTTACCGCGTGAACTTCTTTAATTTTTTTAACCTTACCGCCTTCAAATTCTACGCGTATGATGTCTTTCTCATAAGCCGGCACAATATCAATCACATCGCCTCGGACACGGAAACGACCTGCCTCCAAAAATGTGTCATCCCGCTCATACTGCATATCAACAAGACTACTGATTAAACCCTGCCTGCTTAACTCTTTGCCAACTTGCAAGTTTACAGCTAAACTTTTAAAATCTTCAGGATTACCTAAACTGTAAATACAGCTAATGCTTGCAACAACTATGGTGTCATTTCGACTAACCAAACTAGATACAGCATGCATACGCATCTTTTCTATCTGATCATTTACCGTCGAGTCCTTCTCAATATACATGTCCTGCGCTGGCAAATAAGACTCAGGCTGATAATAATCATAAAAACTAATAAAATACTCCACACGATTATTTGGAAAAAACTCTTTTAACTCAGCATAAAGCTGTGCCGCCAAAATTTTATTGTGAGCAAGGATAAGAGTTGGTTTTTGAAGACGATTAATTACATTAGCCATAACAAAAGTTTTACCGCTCCCCGTAATGCCCAAAAGAGTCTGCTTTTCTCTCTTTTTATAATTCTCAATTAACTTATTAACAGCTTCTTCTTGTCCAGATGAAATTTTAAACGGTGAAACTAACTCAAACTGCATACATTACGCCTATAAACAATAAAACAAATCATTAACAAACAGTATTTAAAAAGTTGTTATACATTTTTTATAAAATCAATGTTTCCACCTTTAACATTAAGAATTTACTAATCCAGCCTTCGTTACTGCTTGGGTTAAACGCATGCCTGCTTAACCATATACCGACCAGCTGTTGATATACATAATAGCAGTGGAGAAACAATAATGCAGTTGTTATATAAAAAAGAGATATTACATGAAAAGTAAGCGAAATGAAGTATTAATCAAAATTTTTTCCATTAAAACTTTATTAATAACTTCCATTATATTCTATAGGAAGAAGTGTCAATCCAGACTGGATGTTGCGTATTTGCTTGCATATGAGTTATACCTAAAAAATAAAGACGATGAGGACGAGGTTGGTAGCAATGCTCCAATAAAGAAAGTCTTTGTTAATTTTATTGATCCAGTTACGGTTCAACTGGACCCCGAACCTTTGGAACACTATGGGGAAAGCCTAAAGCCCAATGAACCCCGGTCCTATTTTCAAGGTCTATTATCCATGCCTTCAAATAACCTTGCCTCGGTCGGTCTACCCAATAGAGGAACTGGTGCAAACTCTAAAAAACCCTATGTAGAATTTTATGGAAAGTACGAGAAAAGCAAACTATCACTCGCTATAACTGGTGGAGGTCAAGGACAGAAAGAAACGTACGAATATACCTATAACTTTGAAAACAGCAAAGAACCCATTATCACCACTCCAGTTGATTTATTGCTTTTGAGGTTGGATACAAAAAGTTATTTTGTTGACGACAAGTTGCTCTTTGAGATATACAGAGACGCTGGAGTTATCACACCAGAGGGTGCGTTGCCATCTAAAGTGTTCATAGAGGTGTGTGGTGCTTTTTTCTCTTTTTGGAAAGAGACAATAGTATCTGAAGAGCTCAAAAAATTTAGTCGATTTTCATTCCGCATAGTGGTCTTGCCATATCCACTTACGTCACAGGTAAAAGTTGAGTACCGAAACCAAGAAGAAGTTAGTACAGGGGAACCGTTTGAAGATTGCTTTGGGAACCAAGCAACAGATTATCCCTCAATACCAACTGTAAATGCCAAGTTCTTTTCTTTTGATGATAAAGCTTTTACCATTAATTGTAAAATTAAAAAAGACTTTTACCAGAATTTGGGTGTAGGTAATGAATCTTTCTCCAAGATAAATTTGCCGTCAGACCGAGTAGTCAAGATTGGCGATTTAGAATGGTATTTCTTTGACCTATCTGACCCTACATTAAATTTTGATACAAAGGGTTTCGGTATATATGATAAATTGTACAGCAACTATGAGTTTTTATCCAAACAGTCTGGGCGGTCTGTGCAAGAAAAATCTGTTCTAAAGGTTGTATGTGCTAAAAGAGCTCAGGCTAAGATTGAATTGCTTCTAGATGAGAATTTAACGTTTGATCAACTGAAAGAAATGTTTGGTCGTGCTCACGGTGATCTTAATAGTAATATGGCATTAGAATTGCTTATAATAGACGGTGCTCGCGATATTATTTGGGTAGATTATATTACCGCCATAAGGTACTTTATGAACGGCACTTATTTTGATCGCACTTTTTTGGTTCAGCGTTTCACTCGTATCCTTCGTAATAAACTTTGGGACTGGTTGAAAGGTAAAAAAGATTCAGACAACTTTTTTGGTAAATCTCAATTTTGTTTGAAACTATTAACTAAAACTGAATGGGGAAAACTTATGAATAAAAATGAAGAATATGCATATAAAATCGGTATTATTGCCGGAAAATACGTGAAATTTAAACAAACCGCTGGTGAAGTAAATAACTCTACTAAGGATATCTTGACTTATTCTAAGTATGATAGGGAACATCTTAGGTTTGTTTATAAAAGAGTTGGTATAGGTTTAAACCTCTCCAAAGTTAATACCGACGAGTTAAGTAAATCAATAAAAACTGATACCCCTAAAGGCGAGATAGATGATGCCCAAGCTAATGATGATTATTCTTATTTCTTCTATAAGGGTGTTTTTGAAAATTTAACTTAGGTGATAAATATGACTACAAATCAGCAACATGAATTAAAAAATCTTAAAAAAGAATTATTATTCTATTATGAATCTCGTCAGAATCCCAATGGTGATCCTGGTTTTGAGAATCAGCCACGTTTGATGTCTGATGGAACCATAATGGTTACTGATGTGCGGATTAAGCGTACAATCCGTGACTATGCAAAAAACAAATATGGCGTTATTTTGTTTGTAGATTTCGGAGAAGGCGGTACAGCAGTTACAGCAGACAATAGAGCAAAAGAAATTCTTGGCAACAACCTTAATGAGGGTATAAAGGGCTTAGCCGCTAAAACTTTTGACGTTCCCTTGTTTGGAGGCTTAGTTACTATTCGATCCGACAAAAGCGGCAGTGGTAGTTCTCAAAAGTTAACTGGACCTGTGCAGTTTGCTATAGGTAGAAGCATTAATCAAGTGCAAGTTTTGAGCCCTCAGATTGTAGGCCGGTTTGTAGGTAAAGAGAAAAAAAGTAACTCACAAAGTGGTGGCGAGCAGGAACAATTCAGTACGTTTGGGAAATTCTATGCAGTAGATTATGCTTTGATTAAGATACAGGGTGCTGTTAACCCAACTAACCTTGGGGAGTATTTAGAAGACGACGCAGTTGTGCAGAACTTCCAGAATGCTGAGAGTAAACTGTTTCCTAGTCTTTGGGATGGAACTAATGCTTTAATCACTCGATCCAAATTCCCCCAGAGAAGCATATTCTTCTTAGAGGTAACCTATGATGGATCCATTTATAATGATTTACCCGTTTTGGTGGAAGAGGATTCAGCACTTAAAGGCAGCGTCAGCGGCTTAACAGAGTCTCCGTTAAAGTTTGACAAGTTACTTGAAGCACTAAAAGCACGCAAGACAAAAATCAAAAAAGTACGATTAGCCGCCTGCAAAGAGCTGCTCAAAGACACCCAAAAACTCGAGGCAGACATTAAAGCACTTGGCATTTCAGCAGTTGAACTGATTAAAACAGAAGAGCCTGCTGGGGTGACCGATATTTGAGTATTGTCTCCTTCGATCTCGAAGGAGACTTTGCAGCCTTCAGAGACCCCTCGGTGACAACTAATCAGACAGTAACAGTCATACCCTCAAAGAGTGCTCTGATAGGTCTGCTAGGTGCTCTACTTGGAGTTAAACGAACTAACTCATTTGATGCTCTATACAGTGAAGACTACCTTGACCTGCTAGAAAAGACTGCTATAGGCATACAAGTCCGCAGTCAAATAGCCAAATGTACCTTCTTTACAAACCACCGTTCACTCAAAGAAGATAAAACTAAACCATACAAAACTGAATTGCTCATTAACCCACAATACACAATATACGTAAAGTCTACTGATGAAGTAAACTACGCTTTACTTGACAGACTTAAGGATAACCGGTTTATGTTTTCACCAATGCTTGGACATGCATATTGCCCCGCAAGAATTCTTAGATTCAAAGAAATTCCAATAATTAAAGAGCTTGACCCTGAAAGAGCACGTGTTTCCTCTGTCATTTTAGATGAAATTGTGGAATCAAAAAGTAGTGACTTTGAGGTCAAATTTAGTGACGTTCATGGTTTTCCATTTAAAGTAATAGTTGAACGGCATCTACATCACTATATTGCTGACGGTTCATTGAAGAGGACAGTATTGCGTCATTATATTCCTGTTCCTAAAGACGGTGAAAGCTCTGTTTTAAAAATTACTACGTATGATTCCCCCTTGTCTTTGACTAAATTTTACTCTGTGGAAGGTTCAGAGCAAGCTCTGTGCCTCTTTTAAACTGGAGGATTAGGAGATGGTTGATGGTTCTGTGCGTTTCTTGGCACGCCCCAAGAATTCACCAGATGAGACTTCAGGGTTATGTGCGCATTCTCTAAAAACTGCGCACAGAGCCAAAGAGTTAGCGAAAAGTTTAGGTCTTGAGCATACCGCATTTTACGCTGGTTTACTTCACGATATTGGAAAGCTTAACCCTTGGTATCAGATTTTTTTCTCGGATAACCGAATTGACAGCAAATATCTTCAAGCACATGCGATTTTTTCAGCATTAGCTGTTAATAACTTATTTTCTAAAGACATTTTGTCAAAACGTGCTCAGAAACAGGTGTTATTTGCAGTGGCTGGGCACCACTCAAAACTTACCCAATTCACTAAAAGTTTAGTTTACATTGACCATGATAAAACACGTTTTGATGAAAGTCATAAAGGAACTTACAATAACTTGGACCTTTTTAGACAGGAGGTAAGTGATTGTGAAGAATTTAAAGAATTAGATTGGTACAAGTGTTTCGATAATTTTCTAGATGTACCTCAAAATGAGACAGTGTTTCAAGCTGGGAATGATTTTGTTTCGGATTTTTTGGATTTTTCTTCAGTGTTTTCAGTACTTATTCAGGCTGATAGAGGTAGCTTTTTTGAATGGATACAACCTGCTTTTGACATTAACTTGGACACAGGTGTGATGGTGCGAACTGGGTCTTTTTTGTCTGATGTTAGAATGAGTTTTCAGGAGTATCTTCTCTCAGAAAATAGTTTTCAGGATAATCTAGTAATTCTTAAGGCACCAACTGGTATAGGTAAAACCAAGTTATTTTTAGATATTGTCAATAAAATTTCAAGTACTCAACAGTTTGAGCGTGTTTTCTATTTCTCTCCTCTATTAGCACTCACTGATGATTTTGAGAGTAAACTTTTCAGTACAGGAAAAAATGTTTCAGTTCTTAATCAAGCTGATGCAGAAAAAGTGTTGACCTATAATCACGCATTTACTGGTAACTTGCTTAAGAAGAAGCAGTCAAAAGATCAGGGTCTTTTGTTTGACGATGAAGTTGATGATCCTGAATTTCTTAAAACTCAAGAATATTTTGAGCGGGAATCTTTCAATAAACAGCTAATTATTACCACGACCCAAAGGTTACTGATGGTTCTCTACTCAAATAAGCCTGCGGATAAAGAAAAGCTTGTATCTTTTAAGAATTCTTTTCTGATAATTGACGAAGTTCAAACAGTACCCAAATTTTTACTACCTAACTTTATAGCACTGCTTAAGGTGATTGCTCAAAAATATAATTCCAGAATTCTTTTGGTTAGCGCCACCATACCTCATGAATTGGAAAGTTTGCCCAAGTTGAAAACATCAGACGCTATAGAAAAAGAATATCTGCAGATGACTATTAAAAAAATAGACTATCGGGATGATGCTTTAGATGTATCTAAAGAAGTTGCGCTTCTTAGAGAAGATGAGCGTACTTTATTTATGTTCAATACTAGGCGTAAAGCCTTAGCTTTCTTTGAGCAATTGTCTATACTTAAACCTGATGCGCTTTACTTATCTTCAGGTATTAAGAAACGCGACAGAAGCGAAACTATTCAAAAAAGTCTTCAAGGTAGAAATCCTGTGACAGTGGTTTCGACACAGGTTTTGGAGGCCGGTGTAGATGTGAGTTTTAGTCGTATGTATAGAGAGATAGCTCCTTTAGATAACATTGTGCAGGCTATGGGACGCCTTAATCGTGAAGGCGAACGTAGTGACCCTTTGCTCACAGTTTTTAGAGTTGATAATAACTATCGACCCTATAGTGAACTTGAGGTGGGAGAAGCAAAAAAGTTGCTCCCTAACCTTCACTCATCCATAGATCTCTATGAGAAATTGCCTGTCTACTATAAGACGGTGTCTGATGAAAATCAAACATACAAAAATTTGGTTAAAGACTTATGTTATAAAATGAAACAGTTAGATTTTGAGAGTGTTTGGGATTTTATTGAAGAGAAAGCCTTGCCTGATGAGTTGGGTGATTCACTTCTTGTACCGCATATTGAAGAGTATGATGAAATAAGGCGACAGCTTTTATCTACGGACTCAAACAAAGGTCGAGGAAAACTCAAACAATATGCAGAGTTCATGGCTCAGTTACCTGGTTCTATTGGGAAAAATGATCATTTGAAGTCTTTGCTTGATGAAGACCTGTTTGCTAAAGGGGTTCTTTTGCCTAAAAAAGAGTTTATAGCTGAAGTATATGATCCGAAAATGGGGTTGGATAAGTGGGTGAAGAAAGATTGAGTAATGCTGTTGATGTAGGTCAACCGGAGGATGCTATGGTTAGGGTTTGTAGGGTAAAGTTGGATGTTTTTGATGCTCAGGGTTATGTTTCTGCGGTTAAGCTTCGTGGTTTTTTGGGTAGTTTGTTTGTTGATGATGTTGAGTTTCATCATCATTCGGAGCGGTCTTATCATTACCCGTTGATTCAGTATAAACGGGTTAATGGTGACTTGTTGATTTTGGGTCTTCAGGATTATGCTAAAGTTCTTATGAATAAGATGTCGGTTGTGGATAGTATTTCAACGAGGCGTGGAAGTTTTAAGGTGCTCAGTCAAGAGTTAGATTTATCCACTTGGCAGGTGCGTAATGTGTCTTGTTGTTATGATTTTGTGACGCCTTGGCTTGCGCTTAATGAGGCTAATTATTCTAACTTTAAATATTGCAATAGAGCTGAGCAGAAAGCGTTTTTGGAAAAGATAATAGTTGGTAACACTCTAAGTTGTCTTAAAGGGTTGGGTATTTTTGTGGATTATCGTGTTGAATCTTTTATTGTGTCTTTTCGTTCTTTTTGTGTGGGTGCTCATGGGAATCCTTTTGAAGCATTTACTGCGCGTTTCTTTTTGAATGTTGATTTGCCAGATTTTATCGGTTTAGGCAAGAGCGTTTCAAAGGGGTTTGGCACTATAAGGCGAACATTATGATAATTGAAATAAGCGAACATGGAAGCACATTAAAACGAGATCATGAATGCTTTACCATTCAAACATCGACCGAAAAAATTGAGATTCCTGCTGAAAAAGTTGATGCCATCATAGTAACAGCCAATGCATTGGTCAGCACTCAGGCGGTCGCCCTCTGTTTAGAAAAGAACATCCAACTGGTGTTAGCTAACTGGTCTGGAAAACCATTTGGAAGATTTTGGGTAAGTACCCCCGGCAGGGCAACTGAATATCGACGCAAACAATACCTACACCAAAACACGTCTACTGCATTTGAAATATCCAAGGATATCGTTACACACAAACTCAGAACACAAAGAAAATTCCTCATAGACCTCAAGGGCAACCGAAAGACACCAAACGAAACAATAAACGCCTCTATAAACTCCATAAGCAAATCCCTGCAAAATCTAAACCGTTTGGAATATACTCCTTCTTTTAAGCAGACACTTTTGGGAATTGAAGGCTTTGCGGCTGCTGAGTATTTCTCCGCAATATCCTCTGTTCTGCCTAAAAAATATGCTTTCAAAGAAAGAAGCAGACAACCTGCTCAGGACAAATTTAATGCAGTCCTCAACTATATCTACGGCATTACTTATTCAAGTGTTGAAAAAATTGTTATACTAAGTGGTTTAGACCCAAATGCGGGGATATACCATGCTGATTCTTACGGTAAACCAACTCTAGTTTTTGATCTAATAGAACTGTTTAGAGCTAAAGTTGATCGCATCGCAGTAAAATTATTTACAAAAAAACACGTTAGAGACTCTTGGTTTATGCCTTCAGATGATGCCCCTTTAGGCGTCTTTCTATCTAAAGAAGGACGAAAAGCGGTAATTACCACTTACATACAGGAGGCCTCTGATGCTGTAGAAAAGGAAAGCTGGCTTTACTGCAGAAAAATAATGGCCACCTTCACAAAGGAGCACTAAGTGTGAAGAAGAACATGTACTATGCCGTTTACGATATCTCTGACAACAAAACCAGAACACATACCATTCAGGCCCTAAAAAACATAGGTTTTGTTCGTATACAGAAAAGCGTTTTTTGTGGCTCTTTATCTTCCCAACAGAAAAAAGACCTTATAGAAAATCTTAAACAGATAACCGAGGAAAATGAATCGGTATATCTGATTTTAGCATGCCAGAAATGCTTTGGAAAAGTTACCATTATCGGTCACGGGTTTGATAAAGAATATGTTGCTAATGACTTGGAGAGTATGGTTCTTTGAGTAACTGCCTTACTGTAACAAATGCCGTGGAGCATGCATTCTGCCCAAGATTTACCTACTTTCAGTTAGTACTTGGCATCGAGCAAAGAGAAGATAAACGTGGCACTGTTCAATCTGGTCGCACTTTCCACAGCAGACACTCAACCACTAACAAAAACTACAAAATAAAACGCATAGACGGTATTAAGCAAACAGAGCTCCTCCTTTACTCAAAAAAACATTCTTTCTCAGGAAAAATCGATGAAGCCATAGAGACAGAAGACGAAATTTTATTAATAGAACGCAAATATTCTGATTATATTCTAATAAACTCAACCATAAAAACTCAGCTTGGTCTACTGGCTATTTTAGCAGAGGAAAACACCGGAAAAAAAGTTAACAAGGCTCTTGTAGTTTTTAATAAAACGGAAAGAGTAGAAGTACCTGTCAATATCACTGAAAAAATTAAACAGACCGCATTACTAATGCTCCAAAAGACAAACTCCACAATAACTTCTGGAGATATGCCCTATTCAAAACACGATAACCGTTGCACAAACTGTTGCTACAGAAAAATTTGTCCCTAAGCTAAAAACATAAAATATATCTACAACAGACTTAATTTAGCTAAACGAAAGTTAACCCCTCGTATCCTTATAAAGGAACCAATAAACAAAAGACAATAATGTCCATCCCCCAAAAAGCCTGATAAAACGCCTTAAAACATAAAATAATCGATAAAAATATGTCTGTCCGAAAAGGAAATCCAGCAAAACAAGGATTGAAACGGTGATTAGAAACGAATACAATAGAAAATATAGAACAAGTCCGAAAAGGAAATCCAGCAAAACAAGGATTGAAACGATACTTTGTGTTGAGTTTGGCTTTTTCCAAAGCCTGTCCGAAAAGGAAATCCAGCAAAACAAGGATTGAAACAATATTTCACATCAACAAGGCCTTTTTCATAATGTTGTGTGGTCCGAAAAGGAAATCCAGCAAAACAAGGATTGAAACCATTTATCACATTTATAATTTTTAGGTTCTATTTCTAGTCCGAAAAGGAAATCCAGCAAAACAAGGATTGAAACTAATGCCCATGCGTCATTGTTGAAGAATTGTTGGCCGGTCCGAAAAGGAAATCCAGCAAAACAAGGATTGAAACGTATCACCAACAATACTAAAAGTCTCACCTTCAAGAGTCCGAAAAGGAAATCCAGCAAAACAAGGATTGAAACACACCACATCTCTTAAAATCATTTCTTCGTACTGGTCCGAAAAGGAAATCCAGCAAAACAAGGATTGAAACTACACCGCAGCCGCAACCAGTATTACGTGGAACTATTTGGTCCGAAAAGGAAATCCAGCAAAACAAGGATTGAAACTTTACACCACATCTCTGACCAAATTTACCTGTAACACTAGTCCGAAAAGGAAATCCAGCAAAACAAGGATTGAAACCGGACAGAACCTATGAATTCAACGGTACAACTTGTCCGAAAAGGAAATCCAGCAAAACAAGGATTGAAACCCATACCTTGTCATACAGGAAAGGATAAGACGCTTAGTCCGAAAAGGAAATCCAGCAAAACAAGGATTGAAACCGCCTAAACTGCAAATGTATTTTCTTGCTCGGTAATTACGGTCCGAAAAGGAAATCCAGCAAAACAAGGATTGAAACATCCCGAGGCGCATAATTCGAAAAATAGATTAGGATACTTGTCCGAAAAGGAAATCCAGCAAAACAAGGATTGAAACTAGACTGAGAGTGATAGTGGCCTGCTATTGTACGGTCCGAAAAGGAAATCCAGCAAAACAAGGATTGAAACAAAAACACCTCAGTACTTCCAACCTTCTATTTCTTCTAGGTCCGAAAAGGAAATCCAGCAAAACAAGGATTGAAACAACATACCAACGCCAGTTCTTCTTGAAGCTGCAGTCCGAAAAGGAAATCCAGCAAAACAAGGATTGAAACCTGTTCCGTAAGCGATTGTAAGTTCTGCACTTCCTATTGTCCGAAAAGGAAATCCAGCAAAACAAGGATTGAAACCATATAGGCGGTCGTCGGATTCTTTTTGTGCTGAATAGTCCGAAAAGGAAATCCAGCAAAACAAGGATTGAAACTGGTGCTGTACATCATGCTGAAGCTGTCGCCGTTTTGTCCTGTCCGAAAAGGAAATCCAGCAAAACAAGGATTGAAACGGAATGGCAGGCTCAACCCTAATTTACAGTGCAACCCGTCCGAAAAGGAAATCCAGCAAAACAAGGATTGAAACGCTTACGGCATCGTAGGCGTCATCTTAGGAATGGCAGGTCCGAAAAGGAAATCCAGCAAAACAAGGATTGAAACTGTGACACGTAATCTATGCGGTCTGTGTAGACTTCGAGTCCGAAAAGGAAATCCAGCAAAACAAGGATTGAAACTCTCTACTCCAAGTATCATTTTAGTAACCTTTTTTCTTAGTCCGAAAAGGAAATCCAGCAAAACAAGGATTGAAACAGACGAGTGACGAAATGGTCGTTGTCTATGTTGTGTCCGAAAAGGAAATCCAGCAAAACAAGGATTGAAACCTCTTTACGCATACTTCACTGAGTTGCCACTTTATGTCCGAAAAG
>JGI24705J35276_12238521_pt1 | contig 24987 bp, 16 predicted proteins | sample TergutNt197P4_FD_35276 | JGI IMG/M metagenome (IMG submission 35276) | reverse complement strand
CATTCGCATTGGAATACCTGGACCAACATTTCCGGCATCCACCATTTCACCATCCAGTCGCACTCCGAGCGCTACACCACCTATCCAAAGACTGCGGCTACTTTCGCGGATCTGGTCATTGAAGACGGACAGTTCACGCTGACGGTGCACGGCAACGATCCGCTCAACATGCGCCTGCCATTTCGGAAATCCAGCGATCCGTTCTGGCTGCCTCCAGTGGTGCGCAGGTAAAGAGAAATCGGCATGGCCGCGATAGATTTGCAGGGCATCGAAAAACACTATGGTCCGACCAGCGTGCTCAAGGGCATTACACTCTCGATCAAGGACGGTGAGTTTCTGACTCTGGTGGGGCCGTCCGGGTGCGGAAAGTCGACTCTGCTGCGCATCATCGCGGGCCTCGAGTCGGCCGACCGCGGCCAAGTGCGCATCGCCGGGCGGGATGTCGCCGGCGATCGGCCGAAACAGCGCAATATCGCCATGGTGTTCCAGTCTTACGCCCTCTACCCCCACCTGACGGTCTTCGACAATATCGCCATGCCTTTGCGGATGCAGCGGCTTACGCCCAGACAGCGTTTTCCTCTGCTGGGCCGTCTGGTGCCTGGAAGAAAGAGGATCGAGCGGGAAATACGGGCTGAGACCGAAGAGGTTGCTGCCATGCTGGGCGTGGGGCATCTGCTCGAGCGCAAACCCGGGCAATTGTCGGGTGGGCAGCGCCAGCGGGTGGCCCTGGGCCGTGCCATGGTGCGCCATCCGTCGGCGTTCCTGATGGACGAGCCGCTCTCGAACCTGGACGCCAAGCTGCGCGTGCAGATGCGGGCGGAGATCATGAGCCTGCATCGCGAGATTGGCTCCACCTTTGTCTATGTCACGCACGACCAGGCCGAAGCCATGACCATGTCAGATAGGGTCGCGGTCATGATGGACGGCGAAGTGCTGCAACTCGCCGGGCCCGAACAACTCTATGCCGATCCCGATGATTTGCGGGTGGCCGAAATGATAGGCAGCCCCCAGATCAACGCGCTTTCGGCCAGCGTGCTATCCGAGCGGCTCCGCCTGGCTTGGGAACTCGCCGAAGACGTAAAGACCGTCGCGTTCCGTCCCGAATGCGGGGCCATCGCACCGCAGTCCGAAGCTACGCTCAACGGTGTCGTCTCCCTGTGCGAGCACCTCGGCGCCGACATCTTCGTTCATGTGAAGCTCCATGGCGACGCTGGGACCGTTATCGTCCGTATCCCTGCCAACGGCCCCCGCCACGCCGCTGGAGCGGCCGTCGGGGTCAGCGTGGATGACTGCGATATCCTGTGGTTCGACGCAGGCATGAAGCGCATCCGTGAGCGCCAGAATGCGAAGGCGCGGGCGGCATGAATCTTCGTCAGTCCCTGCGGGGGTGGCTGTACAGCACGCCATCCGTCTCGATGATGTGCCTGCTGCTCTTCGGTCCGCTGGTGGCGATGCTGTTCATCTCTCTGACCGACTGGCAATTGGGACAGGACAGTTTTTCGTTCGTGGGCCTCGCGAACTTCCGTACGCTGTTTGCCGACGCCGTGTTTATGAAGTCGCTGCGCAATACGTGCGTTTATGTGCTGCTGGTCGTTTCAGGAACCGTCGTTCTTGGACTCTTCGTCGCCCTGCTGCTCGAATCCAGCGACACGCTGAAGGGGTTTTACCGGACGGTGCACTTCGTTCCCGTCATGGCGGCCGCTTCGGCAATGGCCATGGTTTGGGGAGCCATGCTGCATCCCACGATAGGCGTGTTCAACCGGATATTGCAGGCGCTGGGGTACGAGAACATCAACTGGCTTCGGGACGAACGCACCGCTCTTGCCGCCCTGGTCGTCATCGGCATCTGGCAGGGCTTCGGCTACGCCATGGTGCTCTTCATATCCGGGCTGAAGGCCATTCCCCATGGCCTGTACGACGCGGCGGAAGTGGATGGCGCCGACGGCATGGCGGACCGGCTGCGCTACGTCGTCTTGCCGATGATGGGCCCCGTACTGATGTTCGTCGTGATCGTCACAGCCGTCCGCGCGTTTTCCGTATTCGATACCGTCCGCGTGCTGACGGCGGGGGGCCCCAACTATAGCACCGATGTCCTGTTGTACCGGCTTTACACCGAAAGCTTCGACTATCTGAGAACGGGCTACGGCGCAGCTCTGACGGTCGTGTTCCTCGCCATCGTGGTCACGCTCACGCTGGTTCAGGCCAAGGTCATGGACAAGAGGGTGCACTACTCATGAATCCGTTGTCCCTGGGCAAAGCCGGAAAAGTCTTCCGCCACACGGCCCTGGCCGCAACCTCGCTGTTCGCGTTGCTGCCGTTTATCTGGATGCTAAGCCTGTCGATCAAGCCGACAGGCGAGATATTCCAGGCCGAATTCCATCTGCTGCCGGGCAGCCTGGCGGGGCTGGATAACTATAGGGTGGTGTTTTCCAACGCGCCCATGCTGCGCTTCCTGCTCAATGGGGTGCTGGTCTGCGGTTCGATTTTCCTGTTGCAACTGCTGGTCTGCATTCCCTGTGCTTATGCGCTGGCCAAGCTTCGCTTCCACGGCAAGGACGCACTCTTTTCCGCCGTGCTGGTCGCGCTGCTGATTCCGCCGCAGGTCTTGTCGGTCCCTCATTTCATTTTGCTGCACTACGCCCATTTGCTGGACAGCTATGGGGCGCTGATATTGCCCTGGATATTTTCTGCTTTCGGCGTGTTCCTGCTCCGACAATTCTTCCGCACGATTCCCGATGAACTCATCCATGCCGCGCAGCTCGATGGCCTGAGCGAGTCGGCCATCATCTGGCAGATCATGGTCCCCATGAGCGCGCCAGCGATCGCCGCGTTCGGCGTCTTCTCCGTGGTGTCGCACTGGAACGACCTGTTTTGGCCCTTGATTGCCCTGCGCCACGTGGATCTCGCCACACCGGCGCTGGGCATATTGCTTTTCCGTGATGACGAGTTCGGACAGCAATTCGGGCCGCTCATGGCAGCAACCGCGGTGATCGTCGCGCCGCTGATCGTCGTCTTTCTCCTGGCTCAGCGCCGGTTGATCGACGGCCTGACCATACACACGATGAAGTAATCCTCTTGCTGGAGAAACTGAGAATGTTGACTGCATCGACCAAATCCGTTGTCGGCAAGGCGGGCCTTGCGCTTGCCTACCTGACCTTCGCCGGTACGGCGGCGCAGGCCGAAGTCAAGCTACAGGTGGCGTATTCCAACGCCCCGGTCTTCAAGGTGGTCCAAGAAAGCGTCGCCGCCAAGTTCATGGCGCAGCATCCCGACATCAAGATCGAGCTGCGCAATCCGCCGGCTAGCTACGAAGAACTTGCCCAACAACTGATGCGCGACAAGATTACGGGTACGCTGCCCGACATAGCATTCAACGGCATCAACCAGTTGGGCCTCTTTGTTGACCAGAAGCTGCCCGTTGCGCTGGATGCCCTTGCCCAGGCGGATGGCGGCATGGAGAAGCTAGGCTATCAGTCCGCGCTCGCAGCCCTCGGCAAGAAGAATGACAATCAATATGGCGTGCCGTTCGGAGTATCCATGCCCCTGGTCTATGTCAATACGGATCTGGTCTCCAAGGCGGGCAAGGACGTCGATACCCTGACGAACTGGCCGGAGATTCTGGCCGTAGGTCAGGCCATCGACCAGAAGGCGGGCGGAACCGCCAACGGCTTCTATTTTGACTGGGAGCAGACGGGAAACTGGCTCTTCCAGTCGCTGGTCACCAGCAACGGCGGGAAGATACTGGCCGATAACCAATGCAACATCGCGTTCGACGACGACCACGGCATGGCCGCGCTGAAGACACTGGAGTCCTTCCCGAAGGGCGGCATGAAAAACCTTGGCCAGGTCAACGGACGCCAAGCCTTTGTCGCTGGCAATGTGGGTATCTGGGTGTCGTCGTCCGGTTTTGCCGCGACGGCCGAGAAGATGGTTGGCGACAAATTTACGCTCAAGACGTTGGCCTTCCCCATCGGCACGCAAAACCCGCACCTGCCCGGCGGCGGCGCCATGGCCATGCTGCTTGCTACTGACCCCGTGCGCCAGAAGGCCGCCTGGGAATATGTGAAGTTCGCCACGGGCGGCGAAGGACAGACCATCATGGCCAAGGGGACAGGCTATATGCCGGTCAACCAAGCTGCCGTGACCACGCCAGAGCTGCTGGGCGACTACTACAAACAACACCCCAACCAAGCCACCGCGCTCAAGCAACTGCCGCTGCTGACAGAATGGGTGTCGTATCCCGGCAGCAACTCCCTGAAGATGATCGAAGTCGTCAAGGGCTACACCGAGGGCCTGATCAACGGCACAAAGACAGCCGAACAGACGATGCCACCCCTGGTCAGGGATTTGACGGCCTTGCTGCCGCAATGCGGCTCCAAGTAACCGGACAGGCCGAAAGCAGTTCAGGCCGGGCTACAACAACGCGATGGTAAGCGCAGGAGCCTTTGCCACGGCTTCCACGAAACGCTCGAAACCGAGGATGTTGAGGGCGCCAGTTGTGACGGTGCACCATCAGGCTCCGCTCGCCGCGGACCTTACCGAGCCGCAAAGAAGAAAATGGCGATACTCGGCCCGGTCTAACATAGTCATGAATATCCGCGCGAGACGCGATCACGCCGCCGCGCTCGGAAGCATACAGATCAGGCGGCCGAATCGCCGCCGAACCGCAGCAGGAGCTGTGTTGTTGCCATCATCCTCGCAAAACCAACGATAGCTGCGGTCCGGTGTCGGCCCCGATATCGTCGACGATCAGCTGGATGGTAGATTAATGTACCGCCGCATCTTTGTCTGGTCCACGCCCTCTTTAATCCCTCCCGACCCGCTTTTGCCTACACATCAAACGGGGCGCCTCCGCGCCCCGTTGCATCCTTGCGACCTACAAGAGACAATATGGATCAGTCCTTTTCGTTCACTTCGTTCGCTCCGCCAAACGCCACTTTCGGATAGGGCTTCGATCCCATCAGGCCTTTCCAAAGTACCCTATTGTACTCGTCTGGCGGAACACGATCCGCGTCAGAGAAGTCGAAAGCGGCCGTAGCCTTCGCCCAGTACGCTGCACCATGCGTCGGCTTGACAACCGGTCCTTCCGCGAACTTTATCGGCTCCTTTGCTCGCGCAAGCTTTAGTGTCGTCGACAAGAGAACAGTCGACGCGGTTGCCGTATATGTCCAAGCGGGGTACGACTTGATATCGAACACCTCTGACATCGGCCGCTGGAAAGCCGTGTTCGAGTTGATATGCTGCGTACCAAGAACGTCTTCGATCGTACGCAGCACGTTGACTTGGCTGTAACGGGTGCTTACGACCGCTCCCTTCTTTACATACGGACCAACCACATAGGTTGTGGTCCGATGTGAATCGACGTGGTCTGGACCATCCTGGGCGTCGTCTTCTGTAACGAAGATCAGAGTGTCGGCCGCATATGGGCTGTGCGCAACAGCCTCGACCAGCCTGCCAACAGCGAAATCGTTGTCGGCCTGCTGCGTTTCCGGCGTGTTGACGCCCCCAAGCGCCGTGCCGAAGTTCCCTGTGTGGTCGTGACTGAGGCGAACCAGCGACAGATTCGGCAGATTGCCGTTGCCGACGAAAAGATCGAACTCCCGCTTCCACTCATTATAGCGCCACAAATCCACATAGTTCAGATCATACCCGCGATAGTAGACATCCGTAAACGGAGCCAACGAAGGCTTAAGCGGCGCAACTTGAACGATATTGGCAGCGAACGGATCGGACACCGGGGCTGCGATCGTACCTGCGCTGCCGATGTTCGTTACAAGGGTCCCGTAGTTGCGAACCGTCTTCCCAGCTTGCAGCACAGCATCGAAGATATAACCCTTCTCACTACCGAACGGCGCATCCGAAGCGCCGTGATCGCTGGAGCCTGGCAACAAGTTCGCTGTACCTCCAGGCAAACCTGCCGACGCGTTGCTGTAATTGGTGGTGCCGGCCGCCCCACTCGCAACATCGCGCTGAGCGGTAGTCGCCCAGTTCACCGGTACACCGCGGTTTGCTCCCTCAGTCTCATAGGACAAACCGCGATTGACGGCGGCGTAATTCATCTGTTGCGTAAGCGCTTCCACATTGGTGACACGACCTTGCAACGCCCAAGACCATCCGTCCATGCTGCCGTCGCCAGGATCCGTAAAATTGTCCAGCGTGACGAAATTCTTCGCCAAGCTGTGAAGGCTTGGCGTAATGCTCGCCCCGAATACGGTCAGGCTTGGATCCCCGTTCGAACCATTGTTCAGGTCTCCCAGAACCTGATCGAATGTGCGGTTCTCCTTGATAATGTAGATCACGTGCTTGATGTGTTGACGCAGGAAACCCATGGTTTCCGTGTCCTCCCCGAACGGTTCGTCGCTGTAGAAATTGTTTTGTGCAACTTGCGCCGTCAGCGTCGGCAAATCGCTGCTGGTCGGCACCGGCGCACTGACGAGCGAAGCGCGTTCCAATTGGAACTGATACTGGTTTGACGCGTTGGCTTTGGCGGCAGCGGCAGTGTTGCCCTCCGGATACGTGACGGCTGTGAGCCGCGCCGTATTTCCATACAAATGGCCTGGATTCGGACCCGTGACGCTCTTGCCGTTGACGATATACATCCAGCTCCCATCGGCGCTAAATGTGATGTCATGTGGCTCGTAAGCCGTCGGAATCAGCCCGGTGACCGTGTTGGCATTACCTCCTGTCAACGGAATCACAGCGATTGAGTTGGCACCAGCATTGACGGCGTAGAGCGTCTTGTCATCTGGCGAGATTGTTACCGCAAAGGGGGCTGCTCCGGTGTAACGAGCCTGAGCAGACTTGGAGCCCCCGCTGTCTTGACCTCCCGGGGCACCCACATCGATCGTGTTCATGATCTTGTAGCTTGACGTATTGATGACCGCGATCTGGTCCGCGTTGTCTTGCGCTACGTAGAGTTTCGACTGCGATTTGTCGAGCGCCATCCCTAGCGCATTGCCGCTGAGCTTTATCCGCTGCATCAGGCGGCCCGCGCTCGGAGAGGTAATATCGATAGCCACAACTTCACGATCGCGATCGGACGACACGTAGGCCATGCAGTTGTTGCTCTTGCCCTTGACGACGACCGTGAACGGGAAAGTGCCACCGATGCCGCCAGCCTTGCCTTCATTATTGGCGAAATACGGGCGCAGATCGTGCTCATAACGGACGGTGTTTGTCGCAGTGTCGATGACGCTGATCGAATCGTTATAGTTATTGGCGACGACAAGGATTTTCCCGTCGGAAGAAATACCTAGGCCGCCGGCGTTGGGCCGAACGCTGAGACCGACACCCTTATTGCTATGGCCCAAGGGAATCGTCGCTGCGAGCGACCAAGCGCCGCCGGTGAATGTGTATGCGTATACAACGTCATCCGCCCCTCCAGCAGAGTAAAGTGTTTTTCCGTCTGGCGAAAAGACGAGACCAACATGGGCATTGGTCTGCTGAATGACCTGCGCGAGCACGGGTTTGGTCTTATTGGCCCCAGCCACGTTATAGATAAAGATGAACTGTGTTGAATTGGCCGTGTCAACTGAACCGTCCGGCTTGTACAGCGAGTTTTGGCCCGCCGTGATGACCGCAAGCGTCGTGCCGTCTGGGCTGAGCCGCGACCTCACCGCCTCACTGGCAACGAAATCTGGATAGGCAGACAAGCCCGGATTGAGAGGCTGTTGAACGGCTCCACGCATGAACGTTGGAGTAATGAACTGGCCGGTCGCAAGCTGCTCTCCCTTGCTCGGATCGGTCGTACCCGAGTTGCCCGGATCGGTTGTGCTCGACTGCCCTTGGCTCTGGCTCTGGCTCTGGCTCTGGCTCTGGCTCTGGCTCTGGCTCTGGCTCTGGCTTTGGCTCTGACTTTGGCTCTGACTTTGGCTCTGTGCTGCATACACCGGCACAACAAGATGTGCGGCTGATGTAAGGACGGCTATCTTGAACAAGGTCTGAAAGTTTTGTCTTTTCATGGCGATTTCCCCAGTGGTCTCCACTCATCCTCACGCAATCTGGACTTGCACGACCCAATCTTTGGGCGTGGTTGCGTGAGTGCGATCAATCCACGACTTGTGTGATCGTCTCGCACGGCGGCACCTTTTTCATAAGTCCATGACACCGAGATGTTGTTTCGACAACAACGCGCAGATCGAACGTAATGCTGCAAAGCAAAGCCCCATCTATTCATCGTCCAAAATAGCAGACATGGGAGCCGCGTTGCGCAATTGCTACAGATCAAACTCGCGTCTGCTCTCAGACTCCTCGAAATGCCCAGCCGTCATTCCGCGTTCACAAACAGTTGCTTGATAGATCCACAACGGCGGCGACGTAATAGCCAACGTCCATCGGAAGCGGGCCACAATGGCTCTGCTCGCCCGCTTTGTTTGGTTTACTCGGGGATCGTGGGGGTCAATCATGTTCATCTTAGCAGGCTCAGCGGCAGTTAGATCGGGTCGGCTTCGCGGGCCGGTAGCAGCGCTCGCTCCGAACTCTTTCGCTTGCTTGGAGAAATTCGATGGATTTTCCCAGCGCGCCATTCGCAGCGGCTTGGTGTGCGCGTTGAACGCCTCAATTCTTGCGCTGGCTCCTTAGCTGAGCTTGGCGGTTTGGCGCCGGCTTTCAACTAAATACGACAGCCACACAACGCCCCCCTTAGCACTCGTATCGGACGAGATCGAGTTGGAAACCGACGCGCAACCTCGGTTGTGCTGCTCGCAGATTAGCACGTATAAGTTGAGTAAGGTGTGATATGTTCAAGTCATTTCGAATCGAATTGAGCCTCAGCGGCGCTGTATGTGTGACGGTTGCAGTGGTCTGTACCGCGTCGGCGCAGAATGCAGCTCCATCGCCGGTGCCCCCCAACGCGGCGTCGTCGCAACAAACGCCTGCTGCCGCGGTCTCGGACCGCATGAAGCTTCAGGACATAAACGTGCGCGCGCCCAGGCGGACGGCCGCGCGCCCCCGACAGAATTCAACAAGGCAATCGAACGCCGTTGCAACGCGACCGACTCCGGCAAGAGTACGATCGTCCGCCAATCTTCAACCGCCACCCAATCTTGGCATCGGCAATTTTGGCTCGAACACCGGCCCATCGCTTCAGCAGGCGCCGTCTCTCGGCAAGACTGGAACAAAGCTGCAGGATCTGCCCGCATCTGTTCAGATCATTCCGCGCGAAGTACTCAATCAGCAGGGCGCCACCTTGCTCCGAGACGCGATAACGAATGCGAGCGGCATTGTCGAAGGTGGTCAGGACGGCCGTTACTTCGACCTCTTCCTGATTCGCGGCTTGAACGCCCAGATCTATAACGACGGTTTCTCCGACGGCGACCAACTCGGCGGCCTTTCCCATTCGCTAAACGGCGTGCAACGGGTCGAAATTCTTGAAGGTCCGGGTTCAGCGCTGTTTGGCAGCGGACCGCCTGGCGGAACCGTTAATATTGTTCATTTCACACCGTCGTCGGAATTCCACTACGGTGCCGCTGTGCAAGCAGGTTCGTTCGGGACAGTCACGAACACAGGTTATGTCACCGGGCCATCGACGATTCCGGGCCTGAACTATCGCATCGATGCGACAGCCTCTCGCACAGACGGCTTTCGTGACCTTAAGAATTCCAATTATGAAATCAGGCCGGACGTGACCTGGAAGGTAGACAATCACGCACTCGAATTCAGCCTCGATGTCCGCCAGCTTCACAACACGCCAGATTCCTACGGCATCATCTATTTCAACGGCTCCCCCCTCAAGAGCGTCCCGATCGACGCAAAATACTCAATGCCGTTCTCTTATGCTGACTATAACTACGTTCGATCGACTGCCACAGACAAGTGGTGGATTAGCGACGCTCTGACCGTCAACAGTCGATTCTCCTATCTGAACAGGTCGCTCGACATGTTCCGGTCTGGCGACAGCTCGAAGACGAAAGTGAGCTTGGACCCGGCCACGTTCGGTCAGGTTGTCGGCCGGCAAGCTCGTCGACAGGCGGACACAGACAACAGCTTCGACTATCAGTTCGAACCGGTTTGGAAGTTCGCCACGGGTACCATGAACCATACTCTGCTTACCGGATTCGAATTCATGCATTCGACCATCGACACGCGGCGCTCGACAGCAGACCTTCCCAATATTCCCAACGCCTTTGCGCCTGTCCCGCCGGAGCTGTCAGCGAACGGGCTGGTTTTTCAATGCCGCCAGGGGTATTCATGCGACAACGATCATTTGGCCGCGACGTATCTCAGCGCCTATGCAACGGACCAGATCGACGTGACCGACAAATTCAAGGTTCGCGCTGGTGTCCGGCAGGATTGGTGGAATACGTCGCTGACGCCACTGATCACCGTGCCTGGGCGCTTCACAAACGAAGGCACGCCCGTCCTTGCCAACGTTACGCAGGAGCGCAATGACGCACCCGTAAGCTGGAATGTCGGCGCGCTGTACAAGCTTTTTCCCGGAGTTTCGCCCTATGTCGGCGTGTCGAAGAGCTTTCTCACCAACTTCAATTCCGAAAACACACAAAATGGAATTGGCGCGCCGGAATCCGCCCTGCAATATGAGGCCGGAATCAAGTTCTCGCTCCTCAATGACAAACTGGTGCTGAATACTGCAGCCTTCGACCTTTCGCGCGATAACGTTGCATCGCCTCTGTCCGTCAACGGCATCGAGACCGTTGTATTTGACAGTCAAAGAACGAGGGGATTTGAAGCCTCTCTCGACGCGAAACTGACCGATCATTGGCGGCTTTTCGCCAATGTGACAGCCCAGAACGCGGTAATCACGGACAATCCTCAAGGCATCACCTCGGTAGGCAATCGTCCCCAGGGCGTTCCAGCCCACATGGCTAACCTATGGTCGACCTACAATTTTTCTATCGCGGGCAAGCCCGGCTTCACGGTCGGCCTGGGCTTGAATTACCGGGACAAGAGCTACAGCGACATCACAAACGTAAACTGGATACCTTCCTTTGTGACTGCAAATGCCCTATTCGGTTACGAGGAGGAGAATTGGGGAATATCAATTAATGTGAAGAACCTTACCAACCAGAGATATTATACAGAAGCCAACGCTGCGGGAGCCATCGTTGGTGACCCGTTGAGCGCCTTCATTAAGATCTACATCAAGCATTAGAATGATTGAGTAGACCATCTTGTCGCGTACTGCGCTTACCTCGGCCTTTGGTCCGCGACCTCTCCTTTGGCGAAGGACGCGCATCTTTGCTTCGATTTCTCGGCGCAACGTCCGAGGAATGGCTTGGCGTACTCGAAATGAAAACTGGCTGGTCTTCGGCCCAACTCCCCCTCTGATCTGCCATGAACTGGAGCATCTGGTTGAAGCATGAAGACGTCTTTTCTTAGAACCGGCCTTAGTACGATGTTAGCGCTTGGTTGGCTGATGCTGCCGGTTTCGGCGCAGCAGCAAACGATGACTCCAACATCGCCGCCGGCTGAAGCTGCTTCCGAGCTGGCAGCCAATCCGACGTCCGCTCCTGTCACGTCGACGGCTCCAGACGCTACGTCCGTCGAGGCTGGTAATCGTTTATCGAAATCGACCAGCCCCGACCTGAAGGAATTGTCGCCCTGGTCGATGTTCATGTCGGCGGACATTGTGGTCAAGGCAGTGATGATCGGGCTTGCCTTTGCCTCGCTCGTGACCTGGACGGTTTTTATCGCGAAATCGATTGAGCTGTCGATGATACGACGCGCTTTGCGCTCAACTCTGGGGAAGATTGCAGACGCTGGATCGCTGACCGAAGCCAAGCGGGCGCTCGGCGCCAACACAGGCATTTTGTCGTCATTGCTGGCCGCGGCAATGCAAGAGGCGCGACTGTCGGCCGACATCTCCAACGAATCCGGCATCAGGGAGCGGGCGGCCTCAAGCTTTTCCGAGATCGTGCGCGCGGAGGCGCGGCGAGTCCGTGCGGGCATGGGTGTACTCGCGACTATTGGTGCAACGTCGCCTTTCGTCGGTCTGTTCGGCACGGTGTGGGGCATCATGAATAGCTTTATCGGCATCTCGAAGTCACAGACAACAAATCTGGCTGTTGTTGCGCCGGGTATTGCCGAGGCTTTGCTCGCGACCGCGATCGGTCTCGTCGCAGCGATCCCGGCCGTTATCATCTACAATCACTTCGCTCGTCTGACGAAGAGCTATCTTGAATTCGTCAGCCTCGCGTCAGGCGTGTCGGCTCGGTTGCTTTCGCGTGACCTCGATCGCGGCCCGGATGGTAGTGACTTATTAACCGGTGGCGCGACCAGCGTGCACTCGCCCGCAGTGGAGTAGACGATGGGTGTTTCAATCGCGGATAGTGATCTTGACGATGGCTCAGATTTCGCCGAGACCCACGAGATCAACGTCACGCCGTTCATCGACGTTATCCTGGTCTTACTGATCATCTTTATGGTCGCAGCCCCTCTTTCGACAGTGGATCTGCCTATCGATCTGCCGACATCCAGCGCCGCGCCCCAGAAACGACCGGACAAGCCGATCTATGTCAGCATCAAATCCGATTTGACGCTGGCGATCGGTGAGGAACGGGTCAAGCGGACCAGCTTGGTCGCTTCGCTCGACGGGTTGGCCGATATGAGCAAGGACAAGCATGTCTTCCTGCGAGCCGATCGCCAAGTGCCCTATGGTGAGTTGATGGGCATCATGGAAACCTTGCGCGCGGGCGGCTACACCAAGGTCAAGCTGGTCGCTCTCGAAGCGGCTCCGACGCCGACGGACGCCACCAGGCCGTGAGGTTTGACGCTGTGTCCGATCTCGACAGCAGCCAACATTACGTCGCAGACTGTTCTTCCGCAGGTGAGGCCCCAGAAGCCCCTACGGTTCGGCCATGAAACCTAATGGTCGCTTCCCGAGGGCGGCGGACACCCAAATTCAGGCTTGGTATGATTCTTTCGGAAATGACGCCGGAAGAAGCCAAATAGGCATCAGATTGTCATCGCATTGGCAGCGGCTGCATAAGCCCGCCATCCGTCCATAGTGCATTCAAGTCGCGATCGAGATGATAGGGCCCGCCCGTCGTACGTCGGAAAATCTCGCCATAATTGCCTGTCGTAGCAATCACCTTGGCTGCCCAATCACGTGTCAACCCCAGGGCCTGGGCAGTCGCGAAATCGCGGCCGAGCAATTGCTCGGCTCGCACGTCCTGTCGTTGCGACGCCACTGCGACATTAGCTTGCGTGATTCCCAACGCCTCTGCCTCGATCAGCGCGCTGATCGTCCAATCAATCAGTAGTCCAAATTTCTGATCGCCGTACCGATATGCCGGAACAATTGGATTAAGCCCGAATCGCTCCGGCAAGAATACAAAGTCATCAACCTGCGCATGAAAATTGGCGCGCGACTGCGCAAGCCGCGATACCGTACCCGTACCTGTGCACTTACGAACGGCCAAGGCCGCGTCCATTTCGCCCTGTTCGGAGTGCGCCGCGAGAGCGTAAGAAATTCCTCGCGCCGTCATTTCATCACGAAGCACCCGTTCAGTCGGGCTACTATCAAGCGCGCAAATGAGCTGGTCACGCAGCCCCGCAAGTTCTGTGATGCCGGTCTGCCTTGAGACCATCAGGCGCTGGGGGTCATAAAAAACAGGTTGCCCAAACGCGACGCCAAAGTGCGCCGCCGTCGCTGCCGACGGCGAGATCCCCACCGCAAGCTGAATGGTATCCGCCTTCAGCGCATCGAGCGCCTCCGGCTCGGCGGGAAAGGTCCGAATCGTCAAGCTACCTGCTTCACCAAGAATGGCGGTTGCGACGGCGCGACACACCTCGCCTTCTAAAGCCGAGAGATTGCCGTGAATGTCCTCTCCATTCCAGTCATCTGCGCTTGCGATCGTACCGCATTCCAAGTGGCGCGCGGCGCGGATCGACTCAAGTGTCTGAGCCTGCGCGACGCTGGAGATCACCATCAAACCACTGGCCAAAAGGCTTCGAAGCAAGAGACCTCTGCGCAAGAGACCTGGAAATGAATGGGGCATCGACACTTCCGATAAGTTCAAGGAGTTAAGAGGGATGGAGGCCGACACCTCCACCCCACGCTAGAGTGTCCAAGTTAAGCCCGAACTACGGTGTCCACGTTCCGGAAGTTGGCGTGCCAGGCGATTGCGTCGGACGCGGATTCACGTCAACCGGATATGGATCGTTCGGCTTACCGGCTTTGTAGGCGTCCAAAGAAGAAAAGTCGGTCGGCAAAATGCCGATCGCCTGGCATGCTCCGTTGGTGTAGCCGTTCGGCGAGTAGTTTGGCGTCGCGAGGTGAGGCAGCGTTGCGACCACGTTCTGCGGGAAAGTCGCTTGTGCAGCGGGAATCGGCGACTTGTTTCCTCGCAAGACGTCATAATCGAACGCTTCCGTAAGATCGCCGACATTGTTGGACGGATCGTCTGAAGGACCAAGATCCTTCTGTCCCACGGTCATGAGTCCCATCTGGCGTCCGCGCGTCTCGTCCGGTAGCGAGGCGAGCGGCACCAAGCCGAATAGCTGGTTGACAAACTTGATCACCGAGCCGTGCTCACTATAGCGATGTGAAATCTTGCCAGACTTCGCGTAGGGCGAGATGAGGATCGTCGGAATACGCGGGCCGGCCGCCAGGGGTGAGCCGTCAGCAAAGGTACTGCGACTGAACGGCGAAAGATGATCGTAAAATCCGTCCGTCTCGTCATAGGTGATGATAATCGCGCTCTCCGACCAATAGGGGCTATTGGCGATGTCATTAATCGCTTTTGCGGCAAATGCCTCGGAAATTTGCTGATCGGAGTAAGCCGGATGATCGTCATTTCCGAGGAACGCGTGCCGAATGGCCGGAGTTGGATTAACCGGCACCAGTCCGTCGTTATTATTGTAGCCGCCGCGTAAATAGAAGACGCCGCCAGCTTTAGGCAATTTCCGGCCTTCAACGGCGTCGAAGAAGTCTTTCGCACCGTGCAGGTTGTTGTTCAACACCTGCGGATTATCCGCAAGATATCCAAAATACTGTGGGCCGTTGTGATGCAAGATATAACCGGTGTTCAGACCCGGGTCACTATTCGGGTTTGGCGTGGTCGAGTTTTGAGGTTCATAGGGATCCGGAGCATCGTTTCCGTTAAATCCCTGTTGATACCAGCCCCAATTCACTACCGGGTCGAGCTGCGCAATGACCTTCATATCCTCCTGGATATCAGCGAGGTTAGCGGCCGGATTCTGATCGGTCGCAACGATCTTCTTGATGTCCTTCCCCATAAAAGAAAGCGGTTGGCTCGCGAAGGTAAGATTCAAAGCCGGATTGGCGGGATCCTCGTCAAAATTAAATGGCGGCTTGACCGCGTTGGTGTCGAGGTTTGATCCGGGGAACGGACCGGGATCATTGACAATCGGCACAAAGGCATTGCTGGTACTTGGCATGACCTGGGAGCCGTAGCTGGCCCCAAGCGGATTGGGGAACGCTGAGTTCGCATAAGTTACCGTGGGGCCTTGATTATTGTGGAGCGCCCATTGCGTCTGTCCGGATTGGCCAGCGATGAGCGCGATTGCATTCGGCGTCGAGGGGCCGACAATCGACTGACGGAAGTTGTCGAACAGGACGAAGTTCTTCGCCCAATGCCACATGAAGGGGATCGTGTCACAATCAATGTGGCTCACGTCGATCTCGGCCTTCTGCTTCTGCGCGAGCGAAATTGCTGTCGGCGGCACGCCCTTACTGGTGACAATGTGACCCTGCGCGTCCGTTGTTAAACTTTCCTGATCCATCGCGTAGCGATCGTTCGCCGCAACACCCGTCGCCGGATCGACATGAAGACTGTTCGCCATGCCCTGATGGCTGTGATCAACAGAAATTTGATCGGCGGGATAGATCGGCACCACCTGCCCAGAAGATGTTTGGACTGCTTGCGGCAGCAGGAAGGGAGAGATCGTTACCGTATTGAGGGATGTATCGAGGTATTTCTGAACGAAGCTTGGCGTCTGATTAGCGGGTGTCGCACCGCTCGGCGCACTGAACAGACCGTTGGCTCCGGGATACGTGCCGAAGTAATGATCGAACGAATTATTTTCATGGTAAATCACGAAGACGTACTTCACCTTGCTGCGCAGCAGATCAATCTTTTCCTGAAGCGACGGACCACCTTGATCATCGGCATTCCACTCGTCCTGGCTATTGGCACCCTGGTTAGTGCCGCCGTTATTGGTACCACCGTTGTTAGTGCCGCCGTTGTTGGTGCCACCATTATTAGTGCCACCGTTGTTGGTGCCACCGTTGTTAGTGCCGCCGTTGTTGGTGCCGCCGTTGTTGGTGCCACCGTTGTTAGTGCCACCGTTGTTAGTGCCACCGTTGTTAGCGAAGGACAGCGTTGCACCCGACAAAAGCGCCAACGTTCCGAGTATTGCTGTTGTGCACTTAAAGACTCGCGAGAGAGACATTCTCAACCCCCATTTAACTAGTGGAGCATCGCTATTCTGTCGTCATGTCTGCCCGATGACGTTTTCATTACGTTTGACGCTCTTCGTGGATTTTGGCGGTTGAAATGCCGACGTTTCTCAGAAATCTCGTAGATTTAGAGTTAGGATTTTGAGACGCAGATACTCCTCGTCGCGGAGGCCTTATGAGTAGCGCTGAACGACTCTGACTTTGTTGTTCAACCTCCTAACAAGCCTGGCGCAACCTTGTTCTCTGGCCTGCAATAGGCGGCGATACTATTTATCCCAATGGTGCTCGATTACGTTGAAGGCGACGCAAGCATCAGAAGCACAGCCTCTGACGCCTGCCAAGGAACCACCGTCAGTGGTGATCGCAGTCAGTGATCAACGATCAATCGTCATCACCGTCCCGCTCCGTCTTTGGCTTCTCGGCCGCCGCCTTGACGAAAGACGCCGGCATCAGAACTTCGCTCTCGCCCGGATAGGGGCGCTTCCAGTCTGTCACCGAGTACCAGATCGAATGATTGAGGAAGTTCACATCAACCGAGTCCGGCTTGGTGATCGCCCCCTTGATCACCTCGTCGGAAGCCTCGACCCAGGCCTTCTGAAGCGGGCTGAGCTTCAGCTCTCCGTAGCTCGGCCCGAGTCCGCTCCAACCAAGGTAAGTACCGGTCCCGGATTGGTTCAGCGGAATGGTCGCTGCCACATGGATGTAAGGCGTGAGATCTGCAACCTGACCGAACACATCGAACATTGGTGACGCGACGAGATCGAACTGGGTCAAAGGCTCGAGCCCCAGGATGTTCTCGATCGTGCGGTTGATGTTCTCCTGCGTGTAGGTCGTGTGGACAACCTTGCCCTGATTTGCAGCTTGCGGCTGAGCTGTCCAGGGGCTTATGACGAAAGCCGGCATGCGGTGACTGTCGATATGATCAACACCATCCTGCGTGTCATCTTCTTCAACGAAGATGGCCGATTCGCCCCAGATCTTGCTGTTGCTGATGGCTTCCACGACGCGCCCGAGAGCGAGATCGTTGTCGGCCTGATAACCGGCTGGCGTCGGGTAGCTCGCGCTGGTGCCGTTGGTGTGATCGCTAGACAGCTGCATGATTGTCAGGTTCGGGACCGTATTGCTGGCAACCTGCTGCTGGAAGATCGGGAGCCAGTAATCCACCCGGAACTGGTCGGGGACCCCCATATTGAACGTCACGTAGTGACGATCGAGGATCTTGTCGGCCGACGGCGCCTGTGCGCTTTCGTTCACCGCGGCAAAGGGCACCTGGGTGAGAGTCTGGCAGATCCTCGCCGCGATCTTGCCCTCAATGCACTGCGCCGTATTGTAGAAGTCGCCCCACGTATAGGCTTTGCCGGTTGTCGGATCTGGCTGAATCGATGAACCGAGGGCGTATTCGCCGTACAACTTGACCGACAGGCCTTTCTTCTGGGCGGCCGACCATAAGAAGCCGCGCGGCGTATTGGTCAACGAGTCATTGCCGGTATACGGATAACTGCGTATCCAGTCGGGCGACTGGATGTCATTCGAGTAGAACGATCCCGACCCTACGATCCACTGATGCCCGTCTGCCGACTGGCGGCTCGGAGCATAGACGTTATCGAGAAGCGGGAAGCGCTTGACGAGGGCGTGCTGGTTCGGCGTGACGTTGGCGAAAATGGCGATGTTTGGATCACCACGGCCTTGCGGCAGGTCGCCAAAGACCTGATCGTAAGTGCGGTTTTCCTTGACGATCAGGAAGACGTGCTTGATCTTGGACGGCTCGCCGATGTGCTTGGGAACCGGCACCGGTTGCGCAAAACGGTTCACATAGTCAGGCCCGACCTGAATGTTCGGATTCAAATTGCTCCAGTGATTGTTATCCATCACCTGCTGCGTGTACTGCGCCAACTGCTTCGCATTCGGCAGCGGGATCAGGCTGACACGACCGGCTTCGTTGTGCGTGTTGAATGCACCAGCGGAGGTTGGTACCCCTTGCGCGCTGCCCGGGATCGTACTGGTGCCGACGCCTTTGGAGTCGGCGGTGACAAGCTGCTTGTTCGCAGCATCATAGGCAATGGAGGTCGGGAAGTAGGTGGTCGGTATATAGCCGACAACCGGGTTGTCCGACCGGTCTGCCAGATCAACCACGGCGATGGCGTTTGCCTGACCGAGCGTGACATAGGCGGTACGGCCGTCGACGATCGCGATTCCGTTCGGTCCGGAACCGAAGGGATGGGGGCCCGCCGCGGGTGAATTACCCTGCTGATCTTGTGCATTGCCCTGGTTCTGGCCTGAGATCGGCACGCCGACATCGATCGTCCGAACGACCTTGTTCGAATACAGATCGACGACTGAAATAGTGTCGCTATATGAGTTTGCGACATAAAGATTAGTGCCGGAGATGGTCATGCCTGCGGGGTGCAGTCCCACATCGATGGTCGCGACCTGTGTATTGGTCGTGAGGTCGATGACGGACACAGTGCCGGTAGTTGCGAAGGCGTCAGTGGGGTCAGCGACGATCGCTGTGCCGTCGGAGGGGCTCGTAAATTCCCCGCGCTTGGCCGGCCGACCGCCTTCATTGCTGACGTAGGCGTGCCGGCCGTCGGGGCTGATCACGACGCTGTTCGGCGCGTTGCCGACCGGAATCTGGGCCTGCAGCCTCCCGGTCGCCAGAAGGATGACGCCGAGTGTATTGGCAGCATTCAGCGCGACATAGGCGTGCGCCCCGTCGGCAGAAACCGCAATTCCGCCCGGGTTGATGGAGGTGGCATTATAGAACGGGTAAGGATGGGTGGGAAATGCCTGCGCCACCGTCGGCAGGGCGAGGCTCGCGGCGAGAGTGAGCGCGCCAGTCTTCGGGTCGACGTTGGCCGTCACGAAGTGGTTGTTGTCCTGGCTGTAGAAGAGCTTCGTGCCGTCCGCCGAATAGGCAATGCCATTGAAGGAGCCATTCGCCGTGCTGCCGCTCTTGAAGTTCTGGATGACTGCTCCGGTGACCGTGTTGAACACGACAACATCCGCCGGTCCGCTCATCAGCAAGACCGCAGCAGTCTTGTTCACAGGATTCACCGCCACCGCTTTCGTGAGAAGCGGCGCGCCGAGGTTGACGACCGTTCCTGCGGGCGTCAGCGTCTGGTTGTTGGATGCGACAACCGACCCATCGGCTTGCGGGCCAACCGTCCGGCTCGAATTGGAACCACCTTGGTTCTGGCTCTGGTCCTGACCCTGGCTTTGGCTCTGGTCCTGACCCTGGCTTTGGCTCTGGTCCTGACCCTGGCTTTGGCTCTGGCTTTGGCTCTGGCTCTGGCTTTGGCTCTGGCTCTGGCTTTGGCTCTGACTCTGGCTCTGTGCTGCATGCGCCGGCACAACAAGATGTGCAGCAGATGTAAGGACGGCTATCTTGAACAAGGCCTGAAAGTTTCGCTTCTTCATCGTGATTCCCCAGTTGACTACTCATCCTTCGCGCAACCTGAATTTGCACGACCTTGATCTCCACAATCTTTTGGCCGTGATTGCGTGAGTGCAAGCAATTCACGACTCGTGTGATCGTCTCGCACGACGAGACCTTTTTCATAAGTCCGTGACATGGAGATGTTGTTTGGACGACACCGCGCAAGCTGAACCAATTTTCTGCGCGAGGGTCATACCCTTTTGCTCATCGTCCAAAAAAGCAGAACATGGGAGGTGAGTTGCGCAACAACGGATTCCTGCGCGAACGCTTCAAAAACCGCCTACGTCCGACGCCGGATTACGTAGCACGCCAACTCACAGAATAACGTCATTTGTCACGACCTCTGGGAGCCTGTTGAGCGCTTACCTCAATTGCGTGCATCTGCGGAAAGCGTTCTTCACCTTCAAAGCCAGACCGAATTTCTCATATTGAAACGACAAAGTGAGGTGCTGCGGGGAGCGGTTCCGCGCCTTCTCTCCAACCAAGGACCTTGCGAGTAAGCGAACCGACGGAGTGAGTCACACATCAGCAACGCCGAGCATGACCATATTTAGGTGGCCGAACAACGCCTGTCGGTGTCACGAGCCGGATCGCCGGTCCGAAGCGTCGAAGTTCACGTCCAAGCTGAAAGCAAATTCGGCGCCCGCAAGATCCGCCGGCGCCGGCGGCACCGGATCGGAGCGCTGGATCATCAAGATTGCGGCCGCGTCGTAGGCGGTATCTCCCGACGATTTCTCCACATCGGCCGACACCACCTTTCCTTGGCGGTTCAGCACGAAGTTTACGCCAACTTTCGCTGCTTTGATTTTTCCTGGCGGAAATCGCTTGTGCAGCTCTAGATAAGCGCTGATCTTCCGGCCCCAATTAGCTGTGATCTTCTGCTGATCTTTGCCAATACCGATATTAGGTGCCTTGATATTCTGCGACTCGATGGCCCGGTCATCCAGCGCCTTTCGCGATGTTGCTTCTGACTCGCTCTGGGCTTGGCTGGCCTGAGTTCTGACCGTCGCCCCTTCATCCTTCGACTCCTCCTGGTCGTTGGGAGTCAAGACGGAAGCCAAGTCGCTGGTCTCATCTTCGATCGCCTTCGGAAGATCTGTCTCCTTAACCTCTGCCTTCTGCTCCGCAACTTCGGGCGACGCTTTTGAGGCCTCTGTATCCGGCCCCGCCGGGAGATCATCATTCGGAAGTTTGGGGGCCTCCATATCCAGCGCCACTTCGATGACGTTGGCTCCGAGATCGCCGTCGTTAACGTCGGCCGCCAAATATGTCCCCGCGAACGCCGCAACGCAAAGATGGAGGGCCAATGAGGCAGTGCCGGCGCAAATCCACGAGGACCGCAAGGTCCTACTCGGTGTGCTGAGATCGTCCAGCCCAATGATTATCCGCTGCACTTCCGCATTTGTCGTCATTACCTGCCCCCTGCGCAGCTGAGCGTCCATCATTTGATTTGGCGCGCAGTATCGGTGACTTCATATGCGGTTTTGTGACGAATGGATTTCGCATCAAAGATTTATGGAGTACAGGCAATTTTTCTGGCGAAATGGTTGCGAGAAAGACATAGTGCACCGGCTTCCAGTCTGCGCCGAAACCATCTTTGAAGAACGTCGCGCTTTTCTTGAAGGGCTTGAGCCAGGTCCATTATGTTCGCAGATAGTTCCGCACTTTCATTTGTCGGTTCTTACGCGCTACTGTGCCTGCTATGCAGCGCGCTTTCGCTTATTGATTTGCGCCATGGTATCATTCCTGATTGGCTCAATCTAGCAATCGGGGGGCTTGGCGTCGCGCAAGCCGTCATTGCAGGCGGGGCAGCCGCGGGTTGCGAGGCGACCGCCGAAGGGGTTGTAGCGGGCACAATCTTCTGGCTGCTGCGGGAGCTGTACTTCTCGTTGCGAAAGAGCGATGGCCTTGGCCTTGGCGACGTGAAATTCCTCGCTGCCGCGACGATCTGGATCGGCCTCATTGGTATCCCCACACTATTACTGATCGCCAGTATTAGTGCTCTGGCTGTCGCTGGCAGTCTACAACTGGCAGGACAGCAAATGACGCGCCAAACATCCTTGCCTTTTGGTCCCTTTCTGGCCGCGGGCCTGCTATTAACGCTGGTCGTTCAGCGATGGGGCGGAATAACCTAGCGCCCGACTTTCCTGCCTCGCCGCTCGATCGTCATCTGCAAAAGTGGAAACCAGTTTTACAAAAATCACGCTCAGACAACGAGATATGAGGATATCAGCGCTGCCGCCCGGTCTGGGCGTTTGTCGAGCTCACCAACACAAGGCGAACCTCACCACTCCCACCGCCGGGTTGTGGCAGGGTGAGCACGGCTGCATGCTTGTCTTTTTCCATCGTTACCTCACGGCCTTGGATCGATTGCAGCCTCCAGCCTTGATAGTCTTCTCCGGTCTTGAGCCGGAGCGCCGTTTTGCCTAACTGATCGACAAATATGCCGAACCCCTCCCCTTCTCCAACGATCGTTCCGACCAACAATAGCTGGGGAGGCGTGATCTCCTCCTTTCGCACTGGTGGCTTGATGACAACGGGTTCGGCAACGGCAACCGGCGGCGGCGGTCTTCGCGACGGAGAGAAAACCGGCCGGTCGCGCGTACCTGACAATTGCGAGAGCGGAATATCCCACAACGGATTGCTGCTCGGCAATGATCGGGCGGAGCGCTCCACCGTGGGCGTTTCTTTGACTGCCGAGGACGAGGCGGACGCCCCGCCGGATCGTGCATCATTGACTGTGCCGGCAATGGACATGACCGGCGTAACTGCAAGCGCGAAATCCGCCGACAACACCAGCAATCCGACAACAATGAATCTCCGCTCCATTTTGTCTATTTTGCCCCACGCCATTGTCCAGACACTGCCAACCGAATCCGCAACTTATTACCCGGTCCAGCAGCAGGCGCTTGCACCACGAGCTGATCGATAAACAGAAACGGCATGCCTGCCTCGAGGTCGTAGAGCACCTGCTGTAATTGCGGCTGATCGACCTCGCAGTTGGCAATCATGCTGACAAATCCTGACCTCCCGGGCGAGCTGGGCACATCCAGCTGGGTTGACAACACGTTGCCGCCGAAGCTCATCACGGAACCAGCCACCCTTTGCAACAAAGTTGCTCCCGCAATCGTAACAGTTGCCCCCTCCAGATAGGGCGAGCCTAAGGGCATCGCATCACCGGGAGCGCTGCCGATCACCGGCCGGCTGCCCTCCAGCCGCTCCAGCGTCGCCGACGCCGCTGCAACATCGGAACGCCGATCAATCATGCCTGCAACCGAACTCACCATCACGAATAGCATGGCAACCACAATCGCGAGGTAGATTGCAACCGCAGACAACGGTGACCAGATCGTGGAAGCACCCAACGAGAACAGCGCTTTCATGTGCTAGTACCGAAAAATGCCGCGATATGAGCTTCGATATGGAAACGCTCACCCGTTTCGTTGGCCGCTCGGGTCGTCGGCGCGAAGAACGTGGCCTGGGTGAACTGCGGCGACTGCTCCATCAGACGGATCAAAGACGGCGCATCCTGGGTCATGCCGATTACCTGAACCTTGCTGCCTTCGATGTGTAGCTCCGTCACGTAGGTGGAATCGGGAAATAGCCGCGATAGGGCCTCCAGCACCATGACACTCGATGGCGTCGTCTGCTTGCGCTTGGCTAAACGGCTTAGGCCGGATGTCGCACTACCGGCATCAAGGCGCAGCGCCGCTCTGCGTTGGGAAATCCGGTGTTGCAAACCTTCCAGCTCAGACTGAAGTGATCCACCAAGATAGTCGCTAACGAGCATCGAGGCGGCGGCAGCTAATCCCATCGAAAGCAAAATAGCACGCAACAGACGGGGAAGCCTAGTAGCTAGACCGATCACTCCACGCAACACTTTGTCCTGCAAAATGATCCGTTGAGATGTGCCGTCACTTCCCTCTACCGTCGTGCAGATGGAAACGGACGCAACACCCAGCGATTGCGCCAACTGTAACAGGGGATTCATCTTTAGTTTTGATGTCGCCGCGAAGGCTACCTCGATCCGATCGTTTGCGATCGGTGTCGGCTTGCCCCAGCCGAAAATCGCGTCGACGGCATTCCAAGGAGTGAGGCGGTCGATCTGCGATCGGATCACACCGTCGAGAAATTCACCAGCCCTCTGCGGAAAGTCGAGTAGACGGATCATGACATGTCCAGCTTGGAGCTGCGCTTCAACACGACTGCCGCGAAACGCCGCCTTCCAATAGGGAGACAACGGCGGCTGCGGCTCACCACTATCTAGCCGGAACACAAAAGTGTTCATGGCTTCGCCCTCTTTGATCAAAATCATGCTCGCGGTGAAGGCGCCGTTAACGTTCTCGTCTACCAGAATGCGGCGCGCGCGCACGATCCGGCTTGTCAAAATATCGATGCCGTCGGCTACGGCCGCGGTCCATTGGTCGAAGAGCTGTCGGGCCTCGGAAAGCATCGCCGTCACAGCCTCTCGCGTCCGTAGGCAGTCGGTGCCGGCCGCACATCATCCTGCCACGACAATATGCGGTAAGGTTCGGCCCTATTGCCAAGCGCGATCACAACTTCGGAGACCGTTTCACGACCACTCCTGAAACTGACAGATGTCTGGACGCGATAGCGTGCACTCTTCGCGGTAGATTCATCTCTCCTCGTTGGCGCCGCCGCTACTACATCAAAGGAGCCTTGAGGTTTTCCGGTCACCGCCGGCATGGCCACAATCACCTCGGGGGCTGCAATTGTCGGATCGACATCAGGTGTTCCATTGAACACCGTCACAAAGGGCAGCGCTCGGTCCACCAGTCCCGTAGGCAACCCGACGACAAGCGCAAGTTCATTGACATTGACGAATGGTGCTTGCCGCGGGGAATAGCCCGCTGCGTCATAAAGCGCTCCTTCCTCGTTGAGCCTGCCTTGAACTGGAGGGGTTCGCCAACCGATGATCCGATCCGCAGCTTCCTTGGCGGCATCCCTGCTGGCACCGAGCCCAACGAGCAGACCGGCCAACACCTCCTTGGAAGCGAAATTCAGGTCGATGCGCGCCGTCTCAGACGTGAAGGCGACAAGCACATTTGCTTCATCCATACTAAACTGGAACGAGCCGCGCGGCGGCGGCGTCTTCCCGCCTGTCACGGTTAGGCGATAGGCCGTCAGCTCGAGGCTCGCGGATACGAGC
>JGI24705J35276_12238523_pt1 | contig 25023 bp, 23 predicted proteins | sample TergutNt197P4_FD_35276 | JGI IMG/M metagenome (IMG submission 35276) | reverse complement strand
AAACCCGAGCGGATGCTGGAATATCTGAAGAGCCGCGGTTGCCGCATCGGCGGCGTCACCATGGGCGAGCGGGGGCTGGTCTGGTACGACGAGACGGGCGACGTGTCGACCATGCCGGCATTCCCGATCCCGCGCGAGCGCGTGATAGACACCAGCGGCGCTGGCGACACCTTCCACGGCGGCTACATCTATTCGTACCTCGCCAATCCCGACAAGACTTGGCGCGAGCATTTCGACTTTGCGCGCTCGGTCTCGGCGTTCAAGGTCCAGCACCTGGGTAACGAAGCGGGGCTACCGACCCTCGACGACATTGCCAAGGTCCGGGAGGAGTTCATCGCCAAGGTTTAGAGCACTTGCCGATCATATTGGATCGGCAAGCTCTGATTGCCGCATTACACCGAACCGGTCTCCGCTTCGGATCATGCGGCAATCGCGGCTTGGGCAATCGGGGGGTTGGCAATCGCAGCATGTGAGACACTTGCCAGGACAAGCACGTCCACGATCGGCTCGACCCGCCATGTGTAGCTGCCCGAACACTGGCCTGTTCCTGCAATGTAGAGTTGATCTGCGACAAAGGGTGCAAAACCACAGCGATCCGCAACCAGCTCGCCATCTCTAAGCTTCGGTTCGCTGTCGACTTCGATCCACCCCTCACCGAACCGCCCAGGCGCAATCCTGGCGGTGCTCAGGTCATGGCCGCGCTCGACGCAGGGACCGAGGAGGAAGGCATACGCTTCCTCAAGGCTTTCAAAAGCAAGAATGGTGGCGTTGCGGGCGATGCGGCCACCATCGCTGTCGAGAGTGGCATAAAACATCGTCGCGCTATCGGAGTAATTTTGAGCCGGCATTTTTGGGCACCCATCTTCTCGTATGGGCCCATGAGTAACTTGGCTTCGTTAGAAGATCGTTGCCTGACATACTCCAATTTTAGGGCGTATTAGCTTTACTGCTCCATTAACCTCCGCCCTGATCAGGCCAGCGCCCTCTTCAGATCAAAACTTTCATCGGCTGCCTCCTCGGGCGTGATCGAGCGATCCATGCCGAGCAGTCTTCGACCGAACATGTGATCCCCGGCCCGGTTGATCGACTCGATGCCGACGAGCTTTCCGGAATGGTAGCAGAACGCCGAGAACGACTTCTGCTCAGGCCTGCCGCGCATCACGACCTGATCATAGCCTGTTGTCAGGCCTGCGATCTGCAGCTTGTCATCACCCTGGTCGCTCCAGAACCAGGGCTGGCCGTCATAGACCTTCTTGTCGCCGGTCAGACGCGCCGCCACGCAACGCGCGTGATCGGTCGCATTCTGCACCGATTCCATCCGCAGCGATCCGCCGAAGCGCCGGCTGGCGAACAACGCGCAATCGCCGATCGCCGAGATATTGGGATCAGCTGTCAGCAGATATTCATCGACAATGATGCCCGAGGCGACCGGCAACCCAGCTTCCGCCGCGAGCTCGATATTGGGCAGTACGCCGATGCCGACCACGACCAGGTCCGCAGGCAGATGCCGGCCGTCGCTTAAGGATACCCCGGTGACCTTGCCGCCCATAGCCTCGATGCCTGTGGCCTGCACGCCGAGGTGAATGCGAATGCCGGCTTCGCGGTGCCGCTGTTGGAAATAGTCCGATACCTCCGCCGTCACCGCGCGGGCCATCACGCGGGGGGCGAGTTCGACCACATCGACCTCCAATCCCTTGATCCGGGCGGTGGCGGCGAATTCCAGGCCGATGAAGCCGGCACCGATGATCACGGCCCGCTTCTTCGACGCAATAATCTGACGCAGCGCCTCGCTTTCATCGAGGATGCGCAGATACATCACATCCGGCAGGTTGGCATTGGGAAGGTCGAGCAAGCGATTGCGAGCGCCCGTCGCCAGCACCAGATGGCCGTAATCGAGCTGTTCGCCTGAGGCGAGCCGCACCTTGCGCGCAGGCCTGTCGATCGACACAACACGGCCCGAAACGAGTTCGATCTTCTGTTCCTGGTAGAATTGCTCCGGCCGGAACTCGAGGCTCTCCAGGCCCGTCGAGCCCTTGATGTAAGCCTTGGACAGAGGCGGCCGCTGGTAGGGCAGATGTGCCTCGTCATTGACGAGGCAGATGCGGTCCCCATAGCCCGCCTGACGCAACGACGCCGCGACCTGAAAGCCGCCATGGCCTGCACCGACAATAATCACCGGACCGTTTGTCATCGCAACAACCCACCCGCTGGGACACAGGCAAACCCATGTCGTCATCTATTGGCTGATTTTGGCTTGCTCGCCTCGAGTAACCGCCCCCCCAAAGGCGATGGCAATGCCATTGAACTCATCGCTCGGTATAACTCAAAAGCGCCAGATGGTACCGGTCTGTTGTCAATTTCTGAGATTGTCGCTCTGCTTTCTGAGATTTCCGCCTAGGGTTGGCGAAGCTATCGCCGCCTTCATCTCGCCCCGCTTGCGGGGAGAGGTCGGCGCGCAGCGCCGGGTGAGGGGGAGCCTCCGCGAGTCCGATTCTCACCACCGCAGCGGATGCACCCCTCACCCCAACCCTCTCCCCGTAAGAACGGGGCGAGGGAGCGCAGCGCCGCGCCAAAGCTGCGGCCATTGCTATCCACTGTTGCACAGTCAATCACCCCTTCCCCCTCCTCCGCATGAAGTCGAAGTCGCAGCCTTCATCGGCCTGCAGGATGGTCTCGTTGAAGAGCCAGGCATAGCCGCGCGCTGCTCCATCCGGCGCTGTCGCGGGCTTTTGCGAAGCGCGTTCTGACTCCCGCCGTTCCAGCTCTTCGGGCTCGACCAGAAGGTCGATGCTGCGCTTGGCGACGTCCAGCTGGATCAAGTCGCCGTTCCTCACCAGCGCCAACGGACCACCGACAGCGGATTCCGGCGTGATATGCAGCACGATGGTGCCGAACGCCGTGCCGCTCATGCGCGCGTCCGAAATACGCACCATGTCCTTGGTGCCATCACGCGCGAGCTTCTTCGGAATCGGCAGATAGCCCGCCTCCGGCATTCCGGGCGCGCCTTTCGGGCCGGCATTGCGCAGCACCAGGACGTCGTTGGCGTTCACGTCGAGGCCGGGATCGTCGATCCGCAAGGTCATGTCCTCGACTGTTTCAAACACCACCGCGCGCCCCGTATGCTGCAGCAACCTCTCGCTCGCCGCCGACTGTTTGATCACCGCACCACGCGGCGCAAGATTGCCATGCAGGACAGCCAACCCGCCTTCCCGTCTGATCGGATTGTCGCGCGGGCGGATCGCATCCTGTCCCGGCACATCTTCCGCCCCCGCGACGACCTCGCGCAGCGTCTGCCCCGCAACCGTCTTCGCATCGAGATCGATGAGATCGCCGAGTTGCGCCATCAGCCTCGGCACACCGCCAGCATGATGAAAATGCTCCATGTAATGTTCGCCGGACGGCTTGAGATCGACGAGAACCGGCACGTCGCGGCCGAGCCTGTCGAAGGCATCGAGATCAATCCGGTGCGGCGAGCGATGGGCGATCGCGGTCAGATGGATGAGGCCGTTGGTAGAGCCGCCGATCGCCTGCAACACCACTTGCGCATTCCTGAATGAGCCCGCCGTCAGCAGTTCGCTCGGCTTCGGCCCCTTTGCCTTCGCCATGTGAGCAGCAACCCGGCCGCTGGCCTCCGCCAGGCGAAATCGCTCCGCGTGCGGCGCCGGGATCGTCGCGCTCGTCGGCAGCGCAAGGCCCATCACTTCGATCATGCAAGCCATGGTGGACGCCGTCCCCATCACCATGCAGGTGCCGACGGAAGGCGCCAGGCGGGCGTTGACCGCGTCGATCTCGCCATCGTCAATCTCGCCGGCGCGATACTTCGCCCAGAGCCGCCGGCAATCAGTGCAGGCGCCCAGCACCTCACCTTTGTGATGCCCGACCACCATTGGCCCCACCGGAATGACGACCGTCGGAAGATCGGCGCTGATCGCGGCCATCACCTGGGCTGGCAATGTCTTGTCGCAGCCGCCAATCACGATCACCGCATCCATCGGCTGGGCGCGGATCATCTCCTCAGTCTCCATCGCCATCAGGTTGCGCAGATACATGGAGGTCGGATACGCAAAACTCTCGGCAATCGAGATCGTCGGGAACACAAACGGCATCGCACCCGACAGCATCACGCCGCGCTTCGCCGCTTCGATGATCTCCGGCACATTGCCGTGACAGGGGTTGTAGTCGCTGTAGGTGTTGGTGATGCCGACGATCGGACGATCAAGTGCATCGTCAGAATAGCCCATGGCCTTGATGAAGGCCTTGCGCAGGAACAGCGAGAAGCCGGCATCGCCATAGCTCGTCAACCCCTTGCGTAAGCCATCACTCATCGCGAGACTCCATCCTGCCCCGCCATTTTTGCACTGCTGCCAGTTATGTCAATAACCGAGGTGATGCACCCTACCCTCCCGTCCAGGCCGTCGTATACACATCTCGTTGCCGGCAATAACTCATCTCGAATCGCCATTCCCGTTGCGCAATTGCAGAGCGTGGGGCGCGAAGCGAGCATAGCAGCGACGGCCCGGTCCACGCGATTTCGACATACGCGTCCGGTGCCGCCGTCTTGCGCTACGTGAAATGCTCACAGGGTTCGGCTCAATCCTCCGCCAGCCTTGCATTCACGTCTCGCGCCGACGCCCGCGTCCTACGAGCTTGCCGCATATCTCAGCGAGCAGATTCGGAAGTGTCGCTACCCTCATATCGACGGTGAAGGATTTGGCCACGCATTCGAAGGTAGAGTCGTGAAATCCAAAGATGTAGTGGTTGAAGCTACGCCAGTGTTCGGGGTTGTAATTGTGATGGATTGAATTGATCGCTTGAAGCTCTTTGATCCACGGCGAATTCTCCACCCGGAACGGGCTGTACCAGTCCAAACCCTTGCCCGCCAACGGATGGCCAAGAAGCACTTCGTCGTTCGGCGTCCCCATCTTGGTGCAAATGCAGCGATTGAATTCAACAACTGCAAGGTTGCTGGGACTTTCGCTATCAGCGTGGCGAACGTTGACGTAGGTGCCATCCCACTCCGGATCAATATCGCGGAGAAAGAACACAAGAAACGTCCGACAGTCGTTCGTGAGCAAATGGGGCAGCGGCGCGCCGAAGTCCCACTGCACAGGAAACTCGATCGGAACGGCATGCGGCTCGTTCTGCGCCGCTGCCAGCGCCCGCTCTGCGGCAAGCAAAGCCTCTCTGGCCGCACGGCGCTCATCCCACTCTGCGACCGCACGGCGCTCATTCCACCATTCGAGCCGCTGCCTGGCCGCAGCCAATGCGTCTTGAAGATCCGATATAGAAACGCTTGTCGACATGATCAAATCTACCAATCTCGGGCTAAGAAGCCACGATGGCAATGGACGGCGAAGCACAGCCATCGCCAACAAGAGCACCGCCGGAGCGGTTACCCGCCCCGAACAGGCTGATAGCGAGCAATTTCAATAGTGGGCCGATGATGGAGAAATTGGCATGTATCAGCCCGTCTGCGGAATCCTTCGGGTGGAACTTCTTAGTCTAGCGCTTAGAACTGCACGTTGCCAAAATGACCAGCAGTTCCTCATCCCGGGTTTCCAACTCACGTAACACCCCGGCCATCTCTGTACATCAAGCCGAGATTGCCTTGGGCGCGAGCGTCTCCCCACTCAGCGACGGCGCGGGCGTCTCGAAAGATTGCCTCGTGGTTTGTCGAGAAGACGCTGGCGCGTCTTGAGCGAAAGCCGGTGGGGCAAGACAAAAGGCGAGCAGCAGAACGGGAGCAGTAGTTTTCATCAGAAGTCGCAGCCAGTGCACCGGGGCTCCTGCACACGGCCCCGTTCTGCTCTGCGAAACCAAGCCTGAGCCGCCGCATCATCCCGCGCAACACCTCGGCCTTCACTGTACGCCCAGCCGAGTTTGTCCTCCGCCAAATAGTTGCCGTGGTCGGCGGCCTTGCGGTACCACTCAATAGCTCGCGCATCGTCTCGCGGAACGCCACGGCCTTTCTCGTACATCAAGCCAAGATTGTATTGCGCCAAAATGTAGCCTAGGTCAGCCGCCTTGCGGTACCACTCAACAGCTTGCGCATCGTCTTGCGGAACGCCACGGCCTTTCTCGTACATCAAGCCAAGATTGTATTGCGCCAAATAGTAGCCTAGGTCGGCCGCCTTGCGGTACCACTCGACAGCTTGCGCATCGTCTCGCGGAACGCCACGGCCTTTCTCGTACATCATGCCAAGATAGTATTGCGCATCAACAAGACCCTGATCGGCGGCTTTGCGGTACCAGAGAACAGCCTGCGCCTCATCTTTCGCAACAAACTGGCCGCTCATGTACATCACACCGAGCTCGCATTGAGCAACAGCGTCTCCCTGCTCAGCAGCAGAGCGCGTGTCGCGAAAGATCCCCGAAAGCTCCTGGTTTGCCATGACAGGCGCTGTGGCGTCTTGGGCGAAAACCGGTGAGGCAAGACAAAGGGCGAGTAGCAGAACAGGGGCAATAGTTTTCATCAGAAGGTTTCTCGTGCAACGGAAATCGGCAGTCCTATGTCAATAATCGTCTAGCGTGCCTTAGCCCTGGAGTCATTCCCCTGAATGCGGGATTAGAGGATATGCCGTCCCCAGCTGGAACGGAATGCGAACGGCATTGAGATGCAATAGGGCGTTGATTTTGCAACAGAGTCCCGAAGAATGGCCTTGCTCCCCTGAACGCGGGATAGCTGAGAAATGAGCCGCATTGGGTGGAGCTGCCCCACTACTCCTTGTGCTTATTCGCACCCCGCGGGAATATTTTCCATCGCATTTTCATCTCGGCGGAGAAATCGAGATGCTGCGGGGGGACGACGAGCCTATGTCCGGCGGGCGCCGCCAAGTCGGCCTCCCCGTCCGGTATCTCGGGGGTCGCGCGCACGTCTGATATGTCAACGATGTTGCCAAGCTTGGCGTCGGCGGCCTCGGCCAAAACCTCCGCCTGACGGCGCCCATCGCGCACAGCATTCCGACGCGCTTCGTCCAAGCCGGCCGATTATCCCGCACGGAAAACGAGACCGTCCGCACCTCCAGGAGACCGGACGCAGTAAGCTCCGCAATCAGCGCATCGAGGCGGTCGAGATCGGCGACATTCAGGTCATAAGTGGTACTCGCTGTGAATGAATGAGGACGCGTCTCTCTCTGGGAGCCATAGTACGGATCCTCCCCCAAGCTGGAATTGCTGCTTGCGAGCTCGAGCCCTTTGTCCTTGAGCGATTGCAGCAGTGTTCCGACACGCGAGGTCAGGTCCTTATGCCCTGCTGCGGCTGCGGTGAGCGTGGGTGCCTTGGTGCTGGCGACGGCTGTGACGCTCGCGCGGTCGGGCTTTGCAGTCGCCTTGCCGTTTCCTACAACCGTGAGGGAGCCCGTATCCGGTGCTTCCGCCTCGGACACACTTTGTGCACCGGCGGCGAGAGGAAGAAAAGCCGCTGCAAAGAGCGTCAGGACCAAAGCAGCCAAGAGAGTCTTGCGCATTATGATCTCCAATTCGTGGCGCATCCATACCATCATTCGCATATGGCGATTTGTTGGCCCGGAGCAGGACAGTCCAACGCAAGCGCCAACAAACACACAGTGAAGGCGACAACACGAGCGGCCATCTTCATGGATGGCCTGCGTCAATCAGATTGTGAAACCGGTCCCAAATCGCACAACAGAGCATGATTGCTCTGGAGATAAGACGAGGCCGCAACGCCATTCCTTTGGAAGGCGGCAGACTTTTTCTCGTTTCCGGCTTCCCTGAACGCGCCCATGGCGGCGGCGAGCGCGCGGGCCTTGGCGTCGACAGGCGGGGCCACGCGCGCACCCGGATAGGGCGCAAGCGATATCCGGGTTACGCCTGCTTCGCGCCCTGCTAACGGTCGTTATGGATTGCCGGCTCGCTTTGCACCCTGGGCGGTACGTCTCGTTGTGCCTCAAACAGAAAATTCGAAAGGCCCGCAAAAGCGTGACGCTGTAGCCAAAAAGCTCCGTAGTCCGTAAGATGATGTTGATCCTTGTAAAGGGTTTGGCCGCCGTCGCTTAGCGGACACGAATTCCCTTTGCAAAGGTGTGGCCACGCATCAAAGAAAAACACACTTGTCGGATGACTGGCCTGTATCTGTGCCAGGACTTCTCGCGTGAAGGCCTGGATCTCGGGGTCAAGAACGACATTCATCTTGGAGCAATCGAAATGCCCAAAGATTGCGGGACGGTCAAAACAGGCGGAAGGAGGATTTGCGACCACGGGACCATTGCCCATTAAAACTACTTTCCGGCCGTTCCTCAAAAGCACGTCAACGGTTTCTCTCATTTTCTCGGACCATTTATTTGCTGCTTCCGCAGGAGGCAGTTTGTGCGGCCCGATATCAAATGTATACGGCCTGCCACCAAACCTCCCCGCCATGCCTACTTCCCAGAGAGCCGCCAATATGACGACGCGAGGATTTTCCCGCTCCACCCGCGACTGCCACTCCAGTTTTTTTCTGATGCAAGCAGCATCCTTTGTTGGATTATCGGTGGGATGGATATCCAGCACAAATGGACAAGCAGCCTCCGCTGGATAGAAGCTTCCCTGTATGTGCAATTCCTTCAAGGCTTCCGCAACCGCCGGAGCATAGTGCACCGCATGGCTGTCACCTATGAGCACGACGTCGGCATGATCGCCTTCACAAAGCCCGACCCCGTCCTCGCAAAACGGCAGCGACGTGCGCCTGACGATCCAGGGGTCAGCAAGCGGCTGAATCGGCGGCTTCAACATGGTCGTTGCGGCCACACCGGCAACAACCAGAAGGGACGACAGTGTCCCCCAGGCGACCGCAAAGCGCAGACGCGTATCATCCCGTCCTCGACGGTAGCGTTGCTCAACAAGATGATGAAGGGGAATGGCCAACAGAACGGACGCGACAACCAGCCCCGCCCTCTCGGATTGCTCGATTTCATTGAAGCACCAATATTGATAGAATACCATGGTGGGCCAATGAACCAGATACAGGGAATAGGAAATTCGGCCGAGGTACACGCCAGCCGGATTATTCCAAACGCGTTCCAGGAACGGGGCAACGCCTCCGTAAATCATGAGCGCTGCACCGATGCACGGAAAAATTACGAGCGGTGTTGGCGTGTGCGGCCTGAACGTGACGATAGAGATCACAACAAAGCAGAATCCCAGTACAGAGAGCGCATGGCGCACTGGCCGATACCTCGGCGCGCGCTCCAGCCAAACCAACAGGGCGCCAACCGCGAATTCAAAAACACGAAACGGCGTCAAAAAGAAGACTGCGTCCGGATCAATCCTGGAATATGCCACACACGCGATCAGGCTCAAGGCACCGATTGCGCTTAGCGCCATTATGACATTCCTGGTTCTAAACCTTGCGACAAAGTAGAGTCCGAGAGGCCAGATCAGATAAAATTGCTCCTCCGCTGACAATGACCACGTATGCAAGAGAGGCTTAAGGTGATTATCCGTTGCCCAGTAGCCGGACACGGTCCAAAAATAAATATTGGAAGTGGAAAGAGACGTCCAGATTGCCGATTGAGCGAATTCCTTGAAATGGTCGGATGCAAGCAACAATGAGGAAAGAATAAATGTGACCGCCACCGTCACGAATAGCGCGGGAAACAGCCTCCTGGCCCGATTCACGTAGAAAGCCGCAAAGGAGAATTCGCCTCGCGCGATTTCCTCCTCGATCTTCTTTGTGATCAGATACCCGCTGATCACAAAGAAGATGTCGACGCCGACGTATCCGCCAAGTGCTACGTGGAATCCAGCGTGGAAGAACACCACTCCCAGAACGGCAATTGTTCTGAGCACGTCAATATCCAGCCGATATTTCAAAATGCCCCCTTAGTCGGATCGTGAAATGACTGAACGACGCCTATCAAATCCCGCTCCGCATTACATTTTCTTCCCTCGATCAGTGGGAGGTCGACGCACAGGTCGTTCAGTCGCACCGCCCTCAGTTCGACATTGCGTCACCTGCCTCGAGAACAGAAGGTGGATCAATGCGACTATCGTTCGACCGACACTTTTTCCATCGTGTCACCGACAATCACTACTGATGCGACACGGGAGTGAAGCCGCCACACTCCACGCAAGCCCAACATTCTTGGTGCGTGAGGCAAGCAAAAACGTAGCGACCGCGCCGTGCGGTTGCTTACGGTGTGTGCCACCATCTTTCCACAACGCCAGTATCGGGTGGTGGGCCGCTCGTACCGCGTCTTTTGCCGACCCGCACTTTCTTGGACAGTTTTCCGAAGCATCACGGGTGCGAACCGATCCATGGTCCTGCGTAACACATACAACAACGCCGGGGCGGTTCTCCACCCCGGCGCTGCAACCGTAACTGCAACAGCACTTACACCGCGCCTAGCCGGCGACCGCCTTCACTTCGAGGAAATCCTCAAGCCCGTATTTTCCCCATTCACGGCCGTTGCCGGATTGCTTGTAGCCGCCGAATGGCGCGGCGCGGTCGTTTGGTGCGCCTTGGAGGTTGACGTTGCCCGCGCGGATCTGGCGCGCCACCTTCTTCGCCTGCTCGACGGTGCCGGCCGAGACGTAGCCAGCGAGCCCGTAGGGCGTGTCGTTGGCGATGCGCACCGCGTCGGCTTCGTCCTTGGCGCCGATGATGGTCAGCACCGGCCCAAAAATTTCCTCGCGTGCGATCGTCATCTCGTTGGTCACGTCGGCGAAGATGGTCGGACGGACATAGAAGCCCTTGTTGACTCCCTCGGGCAGGCCTGGGCCACCGGCAACAAGCGTCGCGCCCTCGTCGATGCCCTTCTTGATCAGCGCCTGGATCTTGTCCCACTGCACGCGGTTGACGACCGGGCCGATGGTGGTGCCTTCGGCTCGCGGGGCACCCGCTCTGGTCTTGTCGGCAGCCGCCTTCGCGATATCAGCCACCTCCTTCATCTTCGAGGCGGGCACGATCATGCGCGAGGGCGCGTTGCAGGACTGGCCGGAGTTGTTGAACATATGCATCACGCCGCCGGTCACCGCCCTGGTCAGGTCGGCGCCCTCAAGGATGACGTTCGGCGACTTGCCACCGAGCTCCTGGCTGACGCGCTTGACGGTCACTGCCGCACGCTGGGCAACATCGATGCCGGCGCGGGTCGAGCCGGTGAACGAGATCATGTCAATGTTGGGGTGCTCGCTCATGGCGACGCCAACCTCCGGCCCAAGGCCATTGACCAGGTTAAAGACGCCCTTGGGGACGCCGGCCTCATGGAGGATTTCCGCGAAGATCAGCGCGCAGGTGGGCGTGAATTCCGAAGGCTTCAGGATCATCGTGCAGCCGGCGGCAAGCGCAGGAGCGACCTTGCAGGCGATCTGGTTCATCGGCCAGTTCCAGGGCGTGATCATGCCGACCACGCCGACCGGCTCGCGCAGCACCACCGCGGAGTCGAGCGGCTCCTCGAATTGGTAGTTCTTCAGCACCTCAAGCGCGGTCATGAGGTGGCCGAGGCCCGCGCCAGCCTGCGCCCTCTCCGCCATCGGCAGAGGCGCGCCCATCTCGTCGGAGATGGAAGCGCCGATCTCCTTCATGCGCGCCTTGTAGAGCTCGATGATCTTCGCAAGCAGCGCCATGCGCTCCTCGCGGCTGGTCTGGGAATAGGTTTCAAACGCGCGCTTGGCGGCGGCGACAGCCTTGTCGACATCGGCCTTCGATCCCAGCGCAATCTCATACATCGCATCTTCTGTCGCCGGGTTGATCACCGGCGTGGACTTCTTGACGGCAGGATCGACCCAGGCCCCGTCGATGTAGAATTGCATGCGATTGACCATGGTGAACCTTTTCCTTTCGCGAAATGAGGGGGCGTTTCGGCACATATCCTTGCACGAAACCCGCGAGAGTTGAACCCGCTTCTGGTCAGGCTTTCGGCGAACGCCGTTTCTGCGCGAGAAGCTGCAAGCGGCGCACACGCTCGCGATGGGCGATATAGAGTCCGCTTGCGACGATGAAAGCGGCGCCCGTGATCGTCCAGACGTCAGGCACATCGCCAAAGATGAAAGAGCCGAGAATGCTGACCCAAAGCAACTGCACATAGGAGAACGGCGCCAGCACCGAGGCATCGCCATAGCGATAGGCGAAGATGACGGCCAATTGTCCCGCGGTCGAGGCGATGCCAGCGAGAATACAAAACAGGATGTCGTGCCCGGTCGGGGCAACCCAGACAAACGGCACCATCACAGTGAGCACGGCAAGTCCGGCGAGAGCGGAATAGACCAACGTCGTCATGACCTGCTCCGTGCCGGCCATCATGCGCGTCAGGATCAGCATGATGGCCCAGGCCAGCGCCGTTGCGATCGCGAAGAATGCCGCCGGATGGAACGCGCTTGAGCCCGGGCGCAGGACGATCAGCACGCCGCCCAGACCAACCGCAGTCGCGATCCAGCGGCGCACACCGACCTTCTCGCCCAAAAAGACGATCGACAGTGCGGTAACGAACAGCGGCGAGACGAAGGTGGTGGCAGAAACCTCCGCGATAGGCAAAAAACGCAGCCCCATGATGAAGAGCAGCGCGGAGCCAAGCATGGCAAGACCACGCATCGTCTGAAGGACTGGCCGCTTTGTGCGCATGGCATAAAGCGGCGAGACCGGCAGCATCGCCGGCACCATGATCAGCGCGAAAATCAGGTAGCGGATCCAGGTAATTTCGATCGCTGGCAGGCTTGCCGCGAGATACTTCGACGTAATGTCGGAGCAGCCGAGAAACACGCTTGAAAGCAGGACCAGCACGACGCCCTTGAGCGGCCGGTCGTCGCGCCCGGGAGCCGGGCGCTTGATTGACTTCTTCTCGGGCACAGGCACGGAAACACTGTCGAGCCTTGCGGCTGCGGCGGGTGGCTGGGTCACGGGTGGGAACTCAGGCAAAGGGAATCGCGAAAGGCGATAAAGAACGTGAAACGCGCCCGGTTCACAACGGCCGAAAACAGGATGCCGGTATGCACCAACCGCCTCGCGATACCTTGCTGGCCCAGATTTCCGGCAACGCAAGGCGTCCCAACGTCACGAGCGCTCCTCGGCCTTCACCCCAAGCGGCTTCGGGACCAGTCCGCCGCCAGGCTTGAGATGGAACTCATACGTCATGAGATGCCAGGGCGCAGCGGCTTCCGTGCCGTCCGGCATCATCGGATCGTTGCGCGGCTCGACCTTGGCGATGAGCTCATCCTTGACGGCGAAAACCACATCGGAATCGAGATATTGGTCGCCGCCAATGAAAACATGAGTGATCAGCGGCTCATAGCCTTTCGCGTTGACCAGGAAATGCACATGCGCAGGGCGCATTGCATGCCGATTGGTCTGCACGATCATCTCGCCGACGGGACCATCGGTCGGGATCGGATAGCTGCGGGGCAGGATGGTGCGAAAGAAAAAGCGGCCGTCGCTGTCCGTGATGAATCGGGCCCGCGCCGACGGGCCAGCCGTGTCATAGTCCGGCTTCTGTGAATCGTAGAGGCCGTCATCGTCGGCATGCCAGACATCGACAGGCACGCCCGCGAGCGGCTTTCCCTCGAGATCGGTGACGCGGCTCTGGACGAACATCTTCTCGCCGGTCACGTTGCGGGGAGAGATGTTAGTGCCATCAGGCATCACCTTGTGCTCTCCGACATAGAACGGTCCGAGCACGGTGGTCTCCGTGGCGCCTGCATGGTCACGATGGTTGATAGCATCGACCAGCATGGAGACGCCGAGCACATCGGACAGCAGAATGAATTCCTGACGGGTGTCGGAGCATTTCTGTCCGGTGCGGGTCAGGAAATCGATCGCACGGTCCCATTCTTCGAAGGTGAGACCGGTCCTGCGCACATAGTCATGCAGAGACCTCGCCAACTCCTGCAGCAGGAATTTTGCACGCGGGTTTGGCGTGTCGTCGAAGCTCCTGATGACGGCGTCTGTGAGTTCGGATTCGCTGAAGCGGGTCATGGTGAAACATCCTGGCTGGAGCGCATCCAATCCGTTGAATCGGATCGCGTTCTTACCTCTTCGTTTGAGCGTGATCTCCGCGCAAACGCTTCACGTTTGTCGCGAGGCAGAACCAGTCCCACGTTTGCGGATCACGCTCCAACTCGCTTATCGCATGCGCAATCTTCACGTCGCCCCTGAACGCTTGCTCGCCGAGCGTACACCAGCAAGAGTGTCGAAGTTAAGCACGACCAGCTTGGAATACAGCCATAACTTCGGTTATCACAACTCCGGTTATCACAGTCCCGACAAACCGCCTGGAGGAACGTTTCGATGCCATCCCCTGTCTCGCCCGAATCTGTCGGTATGTCCAAGGCCGCGCTCGATCGCATCGACGCGCATCTCAAGAGCCGGTATATCGATGCCGGCCGTTTTCCCGGAACGCATCTCCTGGTCTATCGCCGCGGCAAAGTAGCGCACAGTTCGACGTTGGGATTTGCCGACATCGGGCGCGAGGTGCCGATCAGCGACGACACCATCTACCGCATTTATTCCATGACCAAGCCGCTCACCACCGTCGCTTTCATGATGCTGGTCGAGGAAGGCCTCGTCGCGATCGACGAGCCCGTGCACAGGTACATCCCGGAGTGGAAGAATCTCGGCGTCTTCGTCGCGGGCACAGGACCCGGCTTCCTGACGAAACCGCCATCCCGGCCGATGCTGATCGTCGACCTGCTCCGACATACCTCGGGATTCACTTACGGCTTCCAGCAACGCTCCAACGTCGATGCAGCCTATCGCGCGAAGAAGATCGGCGAAGTGGAGAAGGCCGGCACACTGCAGACGATGATTGAGGATCTCGCAAATATCCCGCTGGAGTTTTCGCCGGGCGACGCCTGGAACTATTCGGTCTCCACGGACGTGATCGGATATCTCATCGGCAAGATCAGCGGCATTCCCTTCGAGCAATTCCTGAAGCAGCGCATTCTTGATCCGCTCGGCATGAGCGACACCGATTTCCACGTGCCGGCCTCCAAGGCACATCGTCTGGCGGCCTGCTATTCCGCCGACCCACAAGGCGGCATGGCGTTCCATGCGGGCCAGCGCAAGAGTGGCCTGACGCTGCAGGACGATCCGACGATGAGTTCATTCCTGTCGCCCCCTGAGTTCATCTCTGGCGGCGGCGGATTGTGCTCGACCGTTGACGACTATCTCACCTTCTGCCGCGCCTTGCTCAACCGAGGCGAACTCGGCGGCGTCCGCCTGATCGGACCGAAGACGCTCGCGCTGATGACGACCAACCACCTTCCGGGCGGGCTCGACCTGCCGGCCATGTCGCAATCGCTGTTCAGCGAAGCGACTTACAGCGGCATCGGCTTCGGTCTCGGCTTCGCCGTGACCATGCGCCCGGCGGAGACGCTGATCGCGGGCAGCCCGGGCGAATACAATTGGGGCGGCGCGGCCACCACCTCGTTCTGGATCGATCCCGCCGAGGAAATGATCACGATCTTCATGACCCAGGTTCTGCCGTCGAGCGCCTATCCGATCCGGCGCGAGCTGCGCAGCATGGTCTATGCCGCAATCACCGAGAGCAATCTGTAGGGCGGTGAACAAACCTCAACTGAACCGATACAAACTCTGCAACATAGGAAATGTCTCGATCATCCAACTACTGACATTTTCGGTCGCACCGGTGAGAAAGCCAATGCCAATGATTACCATCAGAACACCCATGACCCGCTCGACACTGGCAAGGTGGCGCTTCATGCGCGCAAACAGCGTCGAGAACCGCTCAACCATGAAGGCCGCGATGAGGAAAGGAATCCCGAGGCCCACGGAGTAGACGGCGAGCAGGCCCGCCCCCTTGGCCACCGTGGCTTCTGCCGCCGCGATGGCAAGGATCGCCATCAGGATTGGCCCGATACAGGGCGTCCAGCCAAAGGCGAACGCGAGCCCCATGACGTAGGCTCCCCACATCCCGACGGGCTTGGGGATCGATAGCCGCCCCTCCCTCATCAATAGGCCGATGCGCGTCAGTCCCAGAAAATGCAGGCCCATGATGATGATGACGATACCAGTAATGATCGCAAGCGATAGATGCACATTCCCGAGGTGCACCTTCGCGAGGTTGATATCCAACCACGGCTTCAGGCCGCCGATCATCACCGACGCGCTGGCACCAAGCGCGATAAAGACGGTTGAGAAGCCCAGCACGAACAGCCCGGCCGATATCATGATCGCCCGCCTGGAGGCGGAGGCGGGCTCTCCGCTACCGACATGCTGGATCGTGGCGCCGGCGAGGTAAATCAGATAGGGCGGAACCATGGGTAATACGCAGGGAGAAAGGAAGCTGACGAGGCCGGCGATCAGAGCTGCCAGGATCGAAACATTTTGCATGATGCAGTCAAAACCATCTGATGGGGGCCCGGGCAGCACACGAGGCACGCGCATGACCTGGGCCGAACCGGCCTTTGTGTAACCAATGCAGTAAAATGCGCAACAGACAGGAGGGCGTATCGGGGCTCGGCCGGATGCCCCTCGCGATCACATATGCGGCATTTGGTTCGGCATGCAGGAGTGCACAATCCCCACCCGGGAAAACACGGATAGCTTATGGCCGTGTAGCCACTCAGCGCCACTCAACTCCCAAAATGACTGAAGCAAATTTCAGCACGCGGTCTTCCCCTGGGGTTTTCCGATAAGAACCTCCGACAAAGTAATAACCTGAGCAGGCGGCGCGTGGGCAGGCCTACAAAAGCCTGCTTGTGGTTTACCAAAGATTGGGGTTCAAGGATGAATTCGTGCATCTGCACGAATTCAGGGTGTATATGAGTCCTAGCTCTTCGGGGATTCTGACCGAAGAACGATGAGAGTATGATGAATAAGTCAGCGGCGAAGAAAACCAAGCAGCGTAGTGCCGGCAAACCCGACATTGAGCTTGGCAAGCGGATCCGGCTGCGGCGCGTCGAGATGAATATCTCGCAGGCCGAGCTTGGCGAAAAACTTGGAGTGAGCTTCCAGCAGGTCCAGAAATACGAGAAGGGCGTCAATCGCGTCGGTGCGGCTCGCCTCCAGCAAATCGCCGAGGCGCTCGATGTGCCCGTTACCTTCTTCTACGACGGCGACAACAAGGCGCGCGAAGTCGAGAGCCTGTTGTTCCTGGACAGCGCCTTCAGCCTGAGACTGCTGCGAGCCTACGCCAAGATCAAGGATCAGACAGTACAACGTCAACTGGTGTCGCTGATGGAATCAATCGCCGGGAACGAAGGCTAAGGACGTCAAATCGGGAGCGGCGATTTGGCGCTGTTTCCGCAGAGCGGAACGGTATCGCGGGCGGGTTACGCCACCAGCGCCAGCAGACTTATCTTTTGCGGTCCAGGCGCGGCCGCCCGATCCAGACCCTGTTGAGACTCCGGGTGATCCAGTCAAGCTGCGGCTCTCCCTGCAGGCGCGCTAGAGCTTCCTGATAAGGACCGACATAGCGAAGGCGCGCCGGCAACCTGGGATAGATGCGTCTTGTCCACGCAAGCGCCCGGTCGGCGGCTCTGTTTTCTCTTTCACCAAAATCAAGACCAAAGCCGATGCGCAGTCGCTCCGGCAACATCCGGCCAGTCAGCGCCTGGTACCATTTTGGCAGCCGCAACCATGGTCTATGGCCTGCAAAGATCTGTCCGGCAACGTCGCGTGCGGCCGCGCCTACAGTCAGGATCTCCGACCGCGCCATGACTTCGTTGTAGGCCGCGAAGGCCCCCCAATCCGCAGGCAAATCATCTGGCATCAGTCCAAACAACGCGCCGAAAATCCTGCTCTCAGCCCAGTATCGCTCGCGCTCGTCGGCGGATAGCGGTGGCAAGATAAGGTCGTGCACAATGACCGCGGATTCGACGAGGGTTGCGTGAACCCAGCGCAATGCTGACACTTCGTTTGCGAAGTAAGGCGAGCCGGCCTCAAACGGGCCGATTGCTTCGGGCAGGCGACCGACGATCCCAGTGTGACGCTGATGCAGATGGCGGGCAGCAGCGAGCGCCTTATCGCGCGAGCCGAACACCATGGTATAGACGACGTCAAAGGTGCGATGGAAGCGACCGATCGGATCGGCGAAAGTCCGCGAGTGCTCCGCGACAGCGGCGGCGACCCAGGGGTGCGCCAACTGAAGGAGTAAAGCACGGCCGGCACCGAGAAAGATGACGGCCTCCTTGTCGATCTGCCAGGTCAGGGACGCCGGACCAAAAATGCCTTCGACAGGTCCAGCGGCTTTCGCCCGGACAAGATCAAGAGCAGACTCCAGATCGGCGCCGGAAACCAATTTGTGACCTCCGCCTCGGGTCAATCGCGGCGATAGTTCGGATGAGTTCCGACACTCCCGCGCCCTATTCTGCATTCTGCCGCAACTACAAAGGATAACAGGATTATCGCGTGGTGCCACGCCAGTCGGTGGATCAAATCTTGGGAGCAGGTTCCAGGCAGTTCCGAACCCAAGGGCCGCGTAGCGCAAATTCCACAGACTAAAAGACCTCAGCGAGCGGATCGGCCGCTGCTTGCTTAACCCGATGGGTTGAAGCCTATGCCACGAGTTGGCACGTTGCAGACTGCGCCAGTTACGAACTGGTAGGAGCCCCATCCCGTTCGATTGATCTATATCAATGTTCGGCCGGTCGCTACACTGAAGCTCGCGCCTGCATTTCGTTTCGCGGTGTGCCCAAAGCTTTCATGTTGTGCGCATGGGGAAGATCGCAATGTCACAGGGCTTTGGACAAGTGGAGCACGCGCCGGAGAAGGACTTCACCGGCGATATGGTCTGGATTGCCGAGGGAGCCTTCAGCATGGGCTCCGATCACCACTATCCCGAGGAAGCGCCAGTCCATCATGTCTCCGTCGATGGCTTCTGGATCGACCGGACGCCGGTGACAAACCGGCAGTTCAAGGCCTTCGTCAACGCGACCGGCCATGTCACGACAGCACAAATTGTCCCCGACCCGAAGGACTATCCCGGTGCTTTGGCCGAGATGATCTACGCGGGATCGCTGGTGTTCTCGCCACCGCCACGCGTGACGGATCTGTGCAATTTCGGCCAGTGGTGGACCTTCATGAAGGGAGCCAACTGGAGGCATCCCTACGGACCAAAAAGCAACATCAAGGAGCTTGATGATCATCCGGTCGTGCATGTCTCCTACAGCGACGCGCTCGCCTATGCGAAATGGGCCGGCAAGGAGCTTCCGACCGAAGCCGAGTGGGAATTCGCCGCGCGCGGCGGTCTCGACAGCGAGGAATATGCCTGGGGCCATACTTTCACGCCCGGCGGCAAGCACATGGCCAACACTTGGCAGGGCAATTTCCCAGTCCAAAATCTCTGCGAGGACGGCTTTGAGCGCACCTCACCAGTGACAGCGTTTCCGCCCAACGGCTACGGCCTCTACGACATGATCGGCAATGTTTGGGAATGGACGTCCGACTGGTGGTCACAAAGGCATGAAGCCGATGTCCCGAAGGCTTGCTGCATCCCACATAACCCGCGCGGCGGCCGGATGGACGCGAGCTACGACCCAACCCTGCCCAACATTAAAATTCCGCGCAAGGTCTTGAAGGGCGGCTCGCATCTTTGCGCGCCGAACTATTGCCGACGTTACCGCCCCGCCGCGCGTCACGCCGAGCCCGTCGATACATCCACGAGTCACGTCGGATTTCGGTGCGTAGTCAGAAAAATGGGAATCAACGATGAGCTCTGAGTTGGACCAGGGATCGCCTGATCGACGCAGCATTCTTCTCAGTGGATAGCGACCGCGGAGATCATGCTTCGGCAATTCACCGCGCCGAAGTGTTTGACCCGTGCGGGTCAGACTGCGTCTCCGGCGGCGGATCGTCGGCCGCGATCGCCCGCCATGCGGCGCCGTCGAGATCTTCATACTGACCGCTCTTCAGCGACCAAAGGAACGCGAACAAGCCGGCGAGCCCAAGCCCCAGCGCCAACGGAACCAGAATGTACATCACTTCCATTACGAGGTCCTTCGCGAAGCACGATGCGCGCGTAGCGAATTCAGCATGACCAGAATGGACGATCCGCTCATGGCAACAGCCGCAATCAGGGGCGTCACCACGCCGCTGACGGCGATCGGGACCGCCAGAACGTTGTAGACGATGGCAAGCCAGAGGTTCTCTCGCATCAAACGCAGCGCCTTGCGCGAGAAATCGATAGCCGTGATGATCGGTGCCAGGGGCTTGCCGAGGAAAACGAGGTCGGCGGTCGTTTGACTCAAATGGGCTGCCGAGATGGGTGACATCGAGACGTGTGCCGCGGCAAGCGAGGGCGCATCATTCATGCCGTCGCCCACCATCAGAACCCTGAGACCGCTCCTCTTCAATTCGTCGATCCGGGCGATCTTGTCGGCGGGCGTGACGCCCGCGCGCCATGCGGCAACATCAAGTTCATGTGCAGCCGCCTCCACCGCCGACTGGCGATCGCCAGAGAGAATTTCGACGCCGACCTTGCGCGCATGCAGCGCCGAGATCACAGTCTTCGCATCCGGCCGCAGACCCTGACGCACCGAGAAAACGTATCTCTGGTCCCCCTTGCTGAACGCTACGATAGACGCTTCGCCATCGACATTGAGGCTGTCGCCGGCCAACTGCTCGGCTCCGCAGAAGGAAGGCCGACCCAGGCGAATCTCGACGCCATCGACTTGCGCACGCACGCCCTGCCCGCCCTCTTCCACCGCGCCAACGATCGGCGACTTGGCGCCAGCTGCCTGCGCAACAGCCGCCGCCACCGGATGATGGCTTGACAGCGCAAGCTGCCCGGCCAGCTTGAGGATGTCGGCGGGGATATCGGCTGCGTTCACCACCTCAAGATCCGGCAGCGTCAGCGTACCCGTCTTGTCGAAGATGACATGATCGACCTCAGCAAGACGCTCGATGGCGTCGCCGGAGTTGAGCAGCACGCCGGACTTGAACATCGCGCCCGAGGCCACTGTCTGCACCATCGGGATCGCAAGGCCGAGCGCGCAGGGACAAGTGATGATCAGCACGGCCACGCCGGTCACGATGGCGTCATGCCAGCCCGCCCCTGCCAGGGCCCACCCGACCATCGTGAGAAGAGCGGCCGCATGCACCACTGGCGCATAGAGCCGCGAGGCGCGGTCGGCGAGCCGCATATAGCGCGAGCGGGCTTGCAGCGCATTGTCGAGCAACCGCGTGATCTCCGCGAGCAGCGTGCCCTCAGACGCGGCCGAAACTCGCACCCGCAACGAACCGGAGACATTCATGGAGCCGGCATAGACCAGCGTGCCTTGTTCCGCCTTGGCATACAGTGTCTCGCCAGTGATCAGGCTCTGGTCGATTTCCGAGCGGCCCTCGATCACAGTGCCGTCGACCGCGCAGCGTTCGCCGGGCCGAAGCAGTACGACGTCACCAGGATGGATCGCCGCAACCGGCACTTCCGAGATATCGTCGGGACCGACAAACTTGGCCGCGGTCTCCGACTTCAGTGCGGCAAGGTTGCCGGCGACAGTTCGGGTCAGCCGCCGCATGTTCTGATCGAGGACGCGGCCAAACAGAAGAAACGCGAGCAGCATGATCGCCGCATCGAAATAAGTGTGTTCGGCCTGGTTGATGGTCTCAATTAGGGAGATGCCAAGCGTCAGGATAACTCCGATCGAAATCGGAACATCCATATTGACGCTCGACGTCGACAACGCACGCCAGGCGGAACGGAAGAAGGGCTGGCCGGCATAGGCAGCGGCAGGCAGCGCGATCAGCGCCGACAGCCAGTGGAAGAAGTTACGGTGCTCGAGCAGCATGTCGCCCTTGCCGAACCACACCGGGACCGACAGCATCATCACAAACATGGTCGCGAATGCCGCCACACCCAGGCAGCTCAGCAGGAAGCGCGACTGCTTGACTTCACCGGCTTCCGCGCTCGCCGTCTCGTACGGATAGGCCTTGTAACCGAGTTCGGCGAGGCGATCGATGAAGCGGGCAGGATCAAGCGTCCCCTCTCTCCACTCCAGCGCGACACGGTGATCCGTGAGATTGACCCGCGCCAGCGTCACGTCGGGAATGGCTGAAAGTCCGCGTTCGATCTTCGCCATGCAGCCGGCGCAGTGAACGCCTTCGACCGCGAGATCGATGTGCTGCAAGCCCGGACCTGCCCCCCTCACGTAATGCGAAAAATCCCGCGCAACCTGCGTCATCGCTTGCTCAGTTCAGTGTCACGTGGTTACGCGAAAGGAATTTGCGCTCTCCGTTCTCGTAGGCCTTGATCACGAGAGCCCAATTTCCCCGAGCGACAGCATACGCGTTGCCGCGATAGATGCCGATGCCCACCTCGGTCAGATCGAACGACCGGTCGTCGCGACTATCGGCCGGCCACTCCAGTCCGGTCTCGAATTTCAGTCCTGTTATCGGCTGGCCGCCAGCGTCCCGCGCCTCGACCTGGAGTGTGGCACTGCCATCGGCGCTGCGCTCGATGTGAGCGTCAACCTGCCATTTGCGCGCGGCCTGCTCCTGCGCCGCCGCGATCTCCTTGTTATAGCTAAGCCCGGCGGCATATGGGCTGTCCACCTCGGTGCCAGGGAACGTTTTTTTCGCCAGTGTCGCCATCGTCACGTTGACGCCGATCACGACGCCAAAAAACACGACAAGCATCACGAGAACCTTGGTTCCGGTCAGCGGCTCGGGGGCAGCGGATGCCATGGCAGTCTCCTATCGACACAAAACGCCGTCAGCCCCATTTCGACACGACAAAACGTGCTCAGGACGCTCTGGGGCAAACCTTCTTGTGGGACACGCAGGTCCGCCCAATATCATCCGCCGAGTTGAACTGGTTGGGCCTGAGCGTCCCGATCATCGTTGGTTTCGCGAGCGCGACCCTAAGCAGGCTTTCGTGGCCTTGCCCACGCATCGCAGGTTCTTATCGGAAAACCGTGGGACACTTTGCGCTGCGCGGCCCTTCGGCACCGAGATCTATTTAGCCCCCGGCTCCAAACCTCCGGTTGATCCAGTTCAAACGGGGGGCGGGTATTGCCCGCCCCCGTTGCATCAATTATCTGCGCTATTTTTGTCCGCCGCCCAGCGAGTGAACGTAGACTGCCATCGCTTTGATGGTGGCGGGATCAAGCCGCCCTTCCCATGCGGGCATGACGCCGTGGCGGCCGTGAGTGATGGTCTCAATCACCGTCGCCTCTTCCGGACCATAGAGCCAGATCTTGTCGGTCAGGTTCGGCGCGCCAAACTCCTGATTGCCCTTGCCGTCCTCGCCATGACAGGCAACGCAGTTGTCGGCGAATATTTGCTTGCCTTTGGCCGCGTCATAGCCCGGTCGAGTGGGTAGACCCGACAACGAGCGGACGTAGTTGGCCACAGTGACGATCTCGTCCGGCTTCAATACTTCGTCGTCGCCGAAGGCTTGCATCACGCCTGCATGCGCCTGGGGATCATCGGAACGCGCACCATGCCGAATGGTCTGCATGATCTGGTCGAGCGTGCCGCCCCACAGCCAGTCGTCATCATTCAGGTTTGGATAGCCCTTCCCCCCTTGGGCGCCCGTGCCGTGGCATGGCGCACAATTGTCACCGAACACCACCTTGCCCTTGGCACGTGCCAACTCGAGCAGCTTCGGATCTTTCTCGATCTCGGCAAGCGACGCAGTGCCCAGCGCCGCCATTTTCTCACCGCGAACCTTGTTGAGGCTGACGAGCTCCTCCGCAACATCGGCGCGCGATGAATAGCCGAGCAGACCTTGGGTGTTGCTCGTGATCAACGGCCAGGCCGGATAAAAGATCCAGTAGCCGATCGACCAGATGATGGTGATATAGAAGGTGATCACCCACCAGCGCGGCAGTGGCGTGTTCAGCTCCTTGATGCCGTCCCATTCGTGCCCAGTCGTGGACCTGCCGGTGACGCTGTCAATTTCGCCATGATCAGCCATATTCTCTTACTCCTCTCGCAACGGCATTCTTGCCGCCTCGTCGAAAGCGGCCTTGTTGCGAGGCCGACATGCATAGATGACGATCGCGAGAAAAATCGCGACGAAGGCCGGCGTCCAGATGGTCGTCACGAGGTCTGACACAAAGTTAGGGTGTAGGATCACATTCATCGTTTACGCCTTCTCAGCGAAGATTGGCTTTCTCGTTGTAGATCTTGAAGTCGACCAGCGTACCCAACATCTGCAGATACGCGACCAGCGCATCCAGCTCCGTTGGGGCACCGGCCTTGCCATCGAAGTTGCGTACCACCGCGTTGGCGTAGCGCTTGCTGAAGCCCTTCACGTCGGCACTGTCCGGGTCGGCCTGCGCTTTCAGGTCAGCAGCCGCGTTCGCAATCTGGTCATCGGTATAAGGGACCCCTTCAATCCTCAACGTTCTCATATGAGCAGCGATGGCGTTCGGATCGACCTCGCTCTTGGCGAGGAACGGATAGCCCGGCATCACCGACTGCGGAACGACGGCCCGTGGATTGATCAGATGGGCGACATGCCAGTCGTCGGAATACTTGGCACCAACGCGGGCGAGGTCAGGACCGGTGCGCTTCGATCCCCACTGGAACGGGTGGTCGTACTTGCTCTCGACCGCCAGCGAGTAGTGACCGTAGCGCTCAACCTCATCACGCAGCGGACGGATCTGCTGCGAATGGCAGAGATAGCACCCCTCACGGAGATAGATGTTGCGACCCACAAGCTCGAGCGGCGTATAGGGCCTGATCTCGATCGGCGCATAGGCCACCTCTGTGCTCTTCCCCTTGTCTGCCCCCTCAGACGGACCTCCCACTTCAAATACATTCTTCAGGTAGTGGAGAGGTGCGATTTGAACGAGCCCGCCGATCATGACCACAACCAAGATGGCAACGACCAGAAGGATTGAGTTCTTTTCCAAGACTTGATGGCGTGTCCAGAAAGACATTTTTCTAGCTCCTCATTCCGCCGGCTGAAGAGCGACGGGCGCCTGGACTTCCGCCTCGCCAACGCGCACGGTCATCCAGAGATTGTAGGCCATGATTAACGCGCCGACCAGGAACAGCGCCCCACCGACTGCGCGGACGATGTAGAAGGGATGCATCGCATCGACGGTCTCGATGAAGGAATATTCAAGGAAGCCGAGCGAGGTGTAGGCACGCCACATCAGACCCTGCAGGATACCGGACACCCACAT
>JGI24705J35276_12238524_pt1 | contig 25030 bp, 27 predicted proteins | sample TergutNt197P4_FD_35276 | JGI IMG/M metagenome (IMG submission 35276) | reverse complement strand
ATTCGACACAGGATTAGGCAATACAAACACCACAACACAAATACACACCGCTAGTTATATAGTTAACGAAAAGTTATACTGCTATAGTACCACAGCTTTCTAAATAAAAAGGTTCAGAAAGTGGAAAGTTAAGCCGCCGATTATTAATGCTGTGCCAATGTTTGTCAGCGAGATTAAAGTTGCTGTTTTCCACCCGAATTCTTTGCCAAGTATTGCCATTGTTGAAACACATGGAATATAGAGCATGGCTACCAAAGCCATAACCACCAATTGTACTGAAGTGAAGCCTAAAAGTAGATTTGTTGTACCAAGTATTACCGTTGCACCTAAGATTATTAGTTCCTTGCGAACGATACCGAGAAGTAGTAGTGCACCGGCAAATGCTGGCAAACCGAGCCATAGAACTGTAATGGGATAAAGTGCATTGCCTATCGGTGTTAGTATGTCATAGAGGTATAACGCTTGGATAAGTGCGCTACCAACTATGTAAATTGGAAAAACCACATAAATAATTGATTTTGTGCGCGCCCAAGTTTGCTTTAGAACAACTTTCATGGAGGGACGTTTGAAACTGCTCAGTTCCATAATTAAACCGGTAGATTTTCCCGGAACAGCTTTCATGGCAATTCTGCCCATAACAAAGATTATAGCGATATTAACAACATACAGTAGCAATGCCCAGTGTATACCAACAAATAAGCCGACCATGCCGAAAAGTACGATAGTTCGGGCTGAACAGGGCGCAAAAGTTATGGCAAAGGCAGCAAGGAGGCGTTCACGCCGAGTTTCCATGATTTTACAACTATGAATAGCGGGAACACTACAACCATAACCAAGAATAATTGGAATTAATGCTTTGCCATGTAATCCGACTTTGTGTATTGCGCTATCCATCATGAAGGCAACGCGAGTCAGTAACCCAGAATCTTCGATGAACGCCAACAGCAGGTAAAAGGGGATGACAAAAGGGATAATTAACGTTAAGCCTGCGTTGAATCCCCCCCCATAAACCATTAAAAATAATACTTAGAATCGGAGCTGATGCTGATAATTCAGGATCAACTGGTTGAATTAAATTTAAGCCGTCTGAAATAAAGCCTGATAGCGCGTTACCTACAAAAAACGTCCAAAGCAGCAAACCACCAATCACACCTAAAACAGTTACATACCCAAATACGCGATGGGTGGTGAACCATTCCAGTTTATCAGTGAAGGGATGCCAGATTTCGTCCTGTTGAAGAGAGGAAGCTACAATGGAGCTTGCAAGTGCGTATCGTTCAGAAGCAATGATTGAGAAGCATTTTTCTTGACAGCACTTTTCAAGTTCTGCGATCATAAGCTTCGATTGTAATGTGACGGTTTTTGATTTTTCAGTGATAAGTTTTGTAATTTCAGCGTCGCCTTCAAGCAGTTTGATAGCTACTCAGCGGGTCGGATACTTCAAATCGAGGTTTTCTTTTTCAATTATGTATTGTAGTTTTTCGATTTGCTCTTCAAGGTCTTTTCGATATTTTAGATGCTTAAGTTTAGGCTTATTGGTTACAACCTTCACAGATTCTTTAACAGCTTCAAAAATACCCTCACCACGAATAGCTGTAGCAAAAACCACAGGGACACCCAACATCGCTGATAACTTATCTTTGTCAATAAGAATACCCTTGTTTTTTGCAACATCTATCTGATTTAAGACTAAAACAAGTGGGGCGTTCATTTCTAAGAGCTGTAGCGTAAAGAATAGGTTGCGTTCCAAAACTGAAGCGTCAACCACGTTAATGACAGCATCAGGTTTTTCCAAGGCAATGTAATCTCGGGAAACAATTTCTTCCATAGAAAACGTTGAAAAGGAGTAAATTCCAGGTAAGTCGATGACTTTAATTTCGTACCCTTCAAAATTCAAGGTGCCTTCTGCTCGATCAACAGTCTTTCCTGGCCAGTTACCAATTATCTGATTGGATCCAGTTAACTGATTGAAAATCACACTTTTACCTACATTTGCATTTCCTGCAAGAGCAAAAGTTATCTGCTTATCCTTTTTTGTAGCAGTAGATGATGTTTCACTTTTCAGCTCAGTAGGTATATTGGATGACATTGTGCGTTATCCTCCTTTTTAGTCTGCAATTTGTTCTGGCTTCCACAAACACATTGCAGGCTATGTCTTGTCCTAAAGCCAGCTTGGAACCTCGCACAGCGACTTCAACGGGTCCATCCATTGGTGCTACTTCGACAACGCGGATTTTTGTTCCAGGGGTAAGTCCCATGTCTAAAAGTCGTTGAAGTACCTTATGCTCACACCTCGAATAAAACTGATTTTGCCAAATTTGCCAGTCTTTAATTCTCGTATGGATATGAGGTTTTTGTCACGCCGTCCGATTTGCTCTAAACCTTTTTGGTGTAGTTGAATGCATTCTTCGCAACTTGAAAAAGGCAAATCGCATGCAGGTATGATTTTACCGTCGTCGGGACAGGTACCGGGATGTTTTAGAAAACGACACAGTGATTCCTCTGCCTCGTCTGAGAGGGCATGTTCCATTTGGCATGCTTCAAGATGCACTCTATCATTTCCTATGTGTAACACGTTTGATAGGAAGCCTTCAAGTAGTCGGTGTTTTCGGGTTACTTTTTGGGCTTCTTTTACACCTTTCTCAGTAAGTGTGCTACCGTGATATGGTGAATATTTTATATAGCCTTCATCAGATAGTTTTTTGAGCATTTCTGTTACGCTATCGGGGGCAACACCAAGTTTTTGTGAGATGTCTGTGTTGTTTACTACCTCTCCGTTCTTGGATAGGCTGTAAACGACTTTTAGATAATCTTGTGTTGATTTTTGTATCATATCCCCACCTCATTTTTAGGTTCACCTAAATTCTACACGAGAACACATATAAATTTTTAGGCTAACCTAAAAAAAATTTGTTGATAAAACATTCTAACAGTCACCAACACAAAAATCTTCAGAACCCAGTCTATTGAACACCTCACCGCCTGCCAGTAATGGCTAAATACTGCAAACTCTAATCCGTTGAGTAATTAGCGTGAGAATCTAACAATGAAAGACCTACCAAACATAGTCTCAGACTTGATAGAAACAACAAAAAAACATGAACAGTACCGCGACAAAGAATGCATAAACATGATTGCCAGCGAGGGCATCAAATCACCCGCTGTAAGCCAAATGCTTGACATGTCACATGATCTTGCTACTCGCTATGCAGAAGGAGAAAACGACCGCGAAGGACACGTAAAGAAACGTTTTTACCAAGGTCAAAAATACATGAGTCAAATCGAGGACTATGCAACAGATGCTATAAAAAGCCTGTTTCGGGCTACTTGGGCAGATGTTCGGTTAATTTCTGGCACTCATGCAAACACGGCAACTTTCAAGGGTTTATCTCTATCATCAAAAAACAACAAGATGGTTGTAACTCCTCTAAGCTGTGGTGCTCATATAAGTCATGACTATACGGGCTTAGCAGGTAGCATTTTAGGTATAGATAACATCAATCACGTTTATGACATTAATGAGTTTAACATTGACCCAGACAAGTCAGCTTATGTTATTCGTGCAGCTAAGCCAGGCATTGTTACCTTTGGAGGCAGTTTGTTTCTTTTCCCACATCCAATTAAGGAGCTTAAAGAAGTATGTAATGAAGTAGGCGCATACATAGCCTATGATGCAGCACATGTATTGGGTTTGATTGCTGGCAATCAATTTCAAGATCCTCTTCGTGAAGGCGCAGACTTCATCACAGCCTCCACACACAAAACTTTTCCAGGCCCTCAAGGCGGCGTAATTATGGGTGTTCCTGATACACCAGCTAAAGAGAAGGCTGTACGAAAAATTCAGTATGCAGTTTTTCCATTAACAGCCTCAAGCACTCATCTTGGCAGATTGCCGGCATTAGGTATTGCTTGTCTTGAAATGAAAGTTTTTGGCCAAGAATTAGCTACTCAAATTATTAAGAACGCTCAAATTGCAGGCCAATACTTGTATGAGAACGGTGTCAAAGTTGTTGCAGAGCATAAAGGCTTTACAAGGTCACATCAGATTGCTCTTGATGTTAGAAGTTTTGGCGGCGGCAATAAAATTGCTCAAGAGCTTGAAGACGCAAACATTATCCTTAACAAAAACTTGTTACCTTATGATGACCAAAGTGACAAAGAAAATCCTGCTGGGTTACGTGTTGGCTTCCAAGATGTAACACGACACGGTATGAGAGAAGGCGACATTAAACATCTTTGCGATCTAATGATAGATATAATTAAAGGCAAACGCACACCGGAGCAAGTTAAAGTAGACGTTATGGCTCTGAAAAAAGAGTTTGGTCAAGTAAAGTATGGCTTCCAAAGCGTTGAAGAAGCCCTAAAATATGCCAAGTCGTAACGTTTCAAGCTTATTTTCTTTTACTTGCAGGTTTCTTTAGTTTTTTAGCCTAAAGATTAATTAGCACAGAATTATTTTTTTAATGCTGAAAGTTCATGGACTTAATTTACATACTTATGCCCATTGTGGTTATTGGTTTTTTTATCTTCTTTATTTTGCTACCACGGTATGGTCCACATTACACTTCAAGATTGGTTTGTCCAAATTGTCGAAAAGGGTTTAATTTTCATTGGGTTCCAGGAGCAACATTAACTTCATTGCGGTATGGTAACCGTCGACGTTTAAAATGTCCCTACTGTCAACAAATTAACACTTTTAACATTGCCTCAACAAGGGTCAGTCAACCAAAGGCTACACGGAAAGCATAAAACCTCACTCTTGTTTAGGAGAACTTTATTAATTAACAAATACAATCAACCTTCTGTTAACTCTCTAAAGGAGACTCTTGCAGTGAAAGTACTCTTAAATGATGGTTTAGAAACTCAAGGCCTAAAAGTTTTCCAAGAAGCTGGAATAGAAACAGACACAAAAAAACGTGATTTAAATGGATTAATTGCTGAAATAGGCCAGTTTGACGCTTTAGTTGTAAGAAGCGCCACAAAAGTTACGCGTGAAATTATTGAAGCAGGTGCAAAAGGAAAGCTCAAAATCATCGGGCGCGCAGGAGTAGGTTACGACAATATAGACGTAACAGCTGCTTCCGAACACGGCATTGTTGTAAAAATTGCACCATATGGAAGCACCAACGCGGTTGCAGAGTTAGCCATCGATTTAATGCTAAGCATTTCACGCAATACGCCTCAAGCTCATCATTCACTTAAAAATGGGATTTGGATAAAAAAGAAGCTTGAAGGAACTGAGCTTGCTTATAAAACCTTAGGCATTATTGGATGTGGCAGAATCGGTCAGAAACTTGCTCAAATCGCTAAACGCGGTTTTGATATGGAAGTTTTCGGTTACGACATTTGTCCCAACCAAGAAAGCGGAATCAAGTATGTAAACAAAGAAGAACTCCTCAAAAATTCTGACTACATTAGTATTCACACAGGCGGCAAAGACATCATTATCGGTGAAAAAGAACTCACCCAAATGAAATCAACAGCCTTCATCATAAATACATCCCGAGGCAACAACACGGACCAAACTGCACTTTACAATGCTCTTAAAGAGAAAAAAATCGGTGGCTACGCAACAGACGTTTACAAAGAAGAACCCAAAGCAGAAGGTGACCCATTCAACGACAAATTAAAAGAACTAGACAATGTCGTGCTAAGCAGCCACCTTGGCGCATCAACAGTTGAAGCCCAAGTTGAAACATCTACGGAAATCGCTCGTGTCTTGTCAGGTTATCTTATGGGCGGAGATTTTACCAACGCGGTTAACGCAGGTGAAAATATCGAAGTAGAAGAAAAACAAGTCTTCACCCTCTTCATACATCACAAAGACGTCCCAGGCGTATTTGCAAACATCGACAAAGTCCTCGCCGAAAACAACATCAACATACGCGCAAACTACAGCCGCCAAATAAACACAGGCCACGCCATAAGCGTCTACGTACTACACCATCAAGTAACGCCAGAAATTGTCACACAACTAAAAGCAATACCAAACGTCTGCAACGTCAAATTCTAAAAAAATCCCTCTTCACATTTTATTTTTTTTCCATAAGTCTATAACCAACATACAAATTCTGAAGAGCCTACACATATTTTTGCAGCTGTCCATAATTGTATGGTATTCACAAAAACCTAAGACCACAGATTGACATAAAAACCAATAAAACCAACCCTACAACACAACCTTGTATGCGGGTTATAGACATATGGTTTTTTTAAAAGAGACCCAGTTAGACGATTCTTCAGCTAGTACCGTTACATTGTTAAATTTGGGATTCTTCAGCAGAAAACCACCTTACAGTTCCCTGTGGATTTCTTTAAAAGGGTATCATCCGAAAATTAGTAGTTAATTACGCCTATGAAGTTAACAAAATCAAAGATTCCGTTGAAAAATAAGTCATCTATTGACTTTTTGGTGGTATGATTTCAGCTTGTTCACTATTTATTCCGTGCCACTTTATTTTGTAGGCGAGACGATTTAATATGCTAGTTATATCGTTAACTCCTTCGGCTTCAATTATTTTGGTTGCTTGGCTAAGTGTTAGCTTTCCTGACTGTTTTAAAGCGCTGTTGAGTATGTCTGATATTTGTTGGAGTTTTTCTCTACTTACTAAACCGTTAGATATAGATACGTAACCTGTGGGGGGGTTAGCGGTTAATACTGTCTGCACAGATTCAACTGAAACGCCTATTCTATCGGCAAATTCGGCGTAATTTAGTATTGGCTCGGTAAACTTGATGGGCATTTCTTCTATCATTTTGATTTCTTTTGCCTTGACCTCTTCAAATGCGCTTTGAAGATAGCGTAGAATTGGTGCTAACGAGATTTTGTCTCGATAATAGATAAAATGCAACTGTGGACGCTTTTCCAAAGAGACAAGTTTCTCACAGGCTAAAGCTTCATTGACTACTAGTATCATTTTAGCATCGACCCGTTTGAGTTTTTCTGCTTTGCGATGTAAGTATTCTTCAGTCCAAAAACCAACAATTTCCAAATAAATTTTAAGACCTGCGCGTTCAAGTGAAAAATCAGGTACAATAACATAGTTGCCTGCCAAAACAGGTTCGGGTTCACGCTTAAGAGCCCATCCAGAATTTACGGCTCTAAACTGGCTAGCAAAGCTCTCTTCAGCAGCACTATCGTAAGTCACCAACTGAAAATTAGGCATCCACAACAACGAACCGAGCTTTGTGCTATCCACTTTAAAACTACACACTTCATTTGTGTACTTCCACAGTATCTTAGCGTTTATATCCCATTGCTGATTCACAATGATCGCGGGTAATAATTTGGCTATGTTAATCCCATACCGCTTAGTAAGTTTGAAGAGGCTAGATGGACCATCTATTTTTACACAAAAATTGTCCTCCTGAAAAACTTCATAGATAAGCCCTAGTTTTTTAATCGAATAAAAGATTCTCTGCCAGTTACCTGAAGCTTTAAAACTTAACTCGCTACACTCAAAAAGAAGGGTCTGTGTTAAACTAAGATTATACTGTTGAAGTAACTCTACCGCTGTGGGGGCGTCAAATTTTTCAAGCATCAACTCAGCATCTAAATCAGCATATAACTGCTCTTCAACAGCCTCAATTGACAGCGCCATTTCAGAAGCAACAACCTCAACAATTTGCTTCCGTCTCTCTGACGTTGTAGGTAATCCATATTTTTCTGTTGCTTGAAATATTTTCTTTCTCAAATCAGAAGGGTTTATTTTGCTGTTACAAATAAAGCGACTTTTGCGATCAAGTAGTAAAGATAGAGCTCTAACAAAACGGTATTCATATCCTTGATTTTCTAACTCGGTAACAAAAGTCGTGAGAACTTTTTTCTTCTCTCCAACATGGTTCTTGTATAATTCGATAAGACGATTTGCAACGTCTATATTTTCAGAAGATAGTTTTGCATAACGTGGCTGTATTTCGCCCTTTCGCTTATATACTACAAGCAAGCTACTGGGTAACATTATTGTGTTTCTCCTGCTGCTTTAGGTGTCGTCTGCGGCTGATGTTTACTTCTACAGTTTCCTTAGAAATTATTTCCACCAGTTTAGCGGTTTTACCATCCTTTTTTCTTAGAAGTCGCCCCAGCCGTTGTACAAACTCCCGTCTGCTTCCCGTTCCGCCAAGCACTATACCAACTGATGCATCAGGAACATCTACGCCCTCGTCTAGAACCTGTGAAGTAACAATTACCTTGTAAGTACCGTTTCCAAAATTTGCTAATATCTCCCGCCGCTCCTCTCTTGGTGTCTGATATGTAACGGCGGGTATAAGAAAACGTCTACTAATAGTGTATACCAAGTCATTGTATAATGTGAAAATCAGCACCTTCTCGTTTCTGTGTGTTTCAAGTTTTTCTGCAAGTAAGTCGAGTTTAGCTTCAGAGTTAACGGCGGTTTTTAAGGCTTTATTTCGTGCGAGAAGGGCTTCTCGAGCATGGGGGTCTCGGCCGGTTGTCATAATGAAGCGCTGAAAATCAAATGCAGATTTCAACACAATCCTTCTTCCCACAAGGTAGTTCTTAAAAATTGCCATATTCTCCTCGTAAGTTTGCTGTTCTTGTTTAGTTAACTCTACGGCTATTTTCTCATAGGTGTAGTCTGAGAGGTGTTTTCCAGCCGTTAATTCTTCAATAGAGACCGAGTAAACTGGATCACCGACTAACAGTGGAAGAAGGTTGTGTCTTTGGTCGCTTCTTTCGTATGTTGCGGTTAAGCCCATGCGGTAGGGTGCAGCATACATCTCAGCAATTTGCATATACCCCGGTGAAGCTAAATGATGTACTTCATCAAAGATCAGCAGCATAAATTTGTTGCCTAAATGGGCGGCCTGAGAATATGCTGAGTCATACGTTGAAATTGTCACCATCCGCACAATATTTTCGCCACCACCTATTACACCAGCTTCCACATTAAGACAGTCTCTTACTCGCTTTTTCCACTGGTCGAGTAAGTCTAAAGTGGGAACAACTATCAAAGTCTGTATTTTAAGCAAATCAATTGCCTTGAGGGCAATGAATGTTTTTCCAGCGGCGGTTGGTAAAACCAACACGCCACGTTTATCTGCAGCTAACCATCTATCTAACGCTTTATTCTGATAAGCCCTCAACTCAATGCTGCCTTCTAACTGCTCAAGAGCAGGCAAATTTGAAACAACATCTTCAAAGCGAATGTTACTTTCTCTAAAAAAGTCCAAAACATCCCTGTAATGACATGCTTTAATTCGGTAGCAGCCACTCCGAGGGTCCCATTTGCCATATGGAGTTCCAACATCCCCCTTTAACAACAACGTACCCTTGTCAAACCACAAACGAAACATAAACAACAAATATTTTAAACGTCATCAATTAAACTTGCGCCAAAACACCTCAAGAAAGCAAGGCATAAAGATGTCTTAAAAAAGTGTATATAGAAGCTTGCTTGTTAACGGATACAAATGAAGCTTGGTGTGTTATTTTCGGGCGGCAAGGATTCCATGCTTGCTTTGCATTTGGCGGCAGAAAAGGAGCAGGTAACTTGTTTGATCACAGTTGTCTCAAAAAATAAGGAAAGTTACATGTTTCACACGCCCAATGTGGGCATTACTGAGTTGCAGGCTCAAGCTTTAGAGTTACCGTTGATTTCAGTAGACACTGAAGGACACAAAGAAAAAGAACTTTGTGATTTAGAAAAAGCAGTTTTGCAAGCTAAAACTCAGTATGGTATTGAGGGTGTGGTTACGGGTGCGGTAGAGTCGGTTTATCAGGCGACTAGGGTTCAAAGAATTTGTAATAGACTATGTTTGTGGTGTTTTAACCCGCTGTGGAAGTATAATCAAAAAGCGTTACTTGAAGAGCTGCTTGAACGCAGGTTCAAGGTGGTTATTTCTGGAGTATTTGCTTACCCGCTTAATGCGTTGTGGCTCGGAAAACAGTTAGACCAAGGCATGATTGAGCAGCTTTCGAAATTGTCAGAAACATATGGTATAAGCGTTACAGGTGAAGGGGGAGAAATAGAAACCACCGTTTTGGATGCACCCATGTTTAAGCAGAAAGTTGAGGTTATTGATTTTGAGTCAATATGGAATTACACGTCTGGAGTTTACGTAATCAATAAGGCTAGGTTGGCGCCAAAATGATACTCATAGTTGACATGAACTGGAAAAAAGATTCATTAGCATTTAATGAGTTTGTCCAATCCATAGTCAACATTGTTAAGCCACTTGAAGATTGCACAGTTAAGCATTACATGGAACTTAGGATTTCTGAGCTTGAAATGTTCAGTAAAATTATTCTTTCAGGAAACGCCCTAAAAGATAGCCAAGTATTCGAGCACATCGACAAGTTTAGCTGGATTAAAACTTTGAACTGCCCAATCCTTGGAGTCGACACTGGAATGCAGATAATCAGCCTTGTCTTTGGAATACCCTTAATGTCTTGCCGACAGATTGGCATAACAGAAGTTCAAACAGTAAAAGATAACCCACTTTTCGAAGGCACTTTCAACGTTTACACACTGCACAATTACAGTGTTTCGCCCTCAGAGACCTTTGATGTTATGGCGCAGACGGGTAAATGCATCCAAGCTATAAAACACAAGCAAAAAAACATTTACGGTGTGCTGTTTCATCCAGAAGTTAGAAATTCTCATGTTTTAGAACAGTTTGTAGTTTTTAAAAAAATGTAGCTTGCAACTTTTTGTGTTACTATCGGGATAGGTTAAAGCATAAAAGTAGCTTTTTATGTAGTATAACTTAAGGAGTTTTTGATTTTGGTTATTAAAGTGCCACTAGAGAAACTGTGTAATGTATGTGACCCTAATTTTTTGCAGTGTGAATCAACCATGAACCTAAAGCCACTCGTTGAAATTGTTGGACAAGAACGGGCGGTTAGGGCTTTAAAATTTGGTTTAGGCATTAAAAATCATGGTTTTAACATTTACGTTTCAGGCTCACCTGGAACAGGTAGAAGAACGGCAGTAAAAAATTTTGTTGATGAGACTGCTCAGACACAGCCAATTCCACCTGACTGGTGTTACGTTAACAATTTTAGTAATCAGTATGAACCTAAAGCTATAAAATTGCCTTCTGGAAAAGGAAAAACCTTTCAAACAGATATGAAACAGTTTATTGAAAACATAAAATCTGCTTTACCTAAAGCGTTTGAAAGTGAAGATTACATTAAACGTCGAGAAGTAACTCTTAAAGGCTTAGAGATTCAACGCAAAGCCATAATTGATAAGTTGAGCGCGAAAGCTCAAAGCGAGGGGTTCACAATTCAAAGCTCCCCTGTGGGGTTATTACTTATCCCAGTGTTAGATGGCAAACCGTTAGCAGAAGAAGAAATTTTAGCGCTTCCGCAGAAAACTAAGCAGAAACTTCAAGAAAAACATGACAAACTTGAAGCTGAACTTCAAAATACGATGCGTCAACTTATTGATATGGAGCGTCAAATACATGATACAGTAAAGAAACTCAACCGTGAAGTTGCACTATATGCTACGGGTTCTCAGATTAATAGTTTAATAGAAAAGTATCAGAATCTAATAGAAGTAACAGATTATCTTAAAGAGGTACAAAACGATATTTTAGACAATTTAACCCAATTTATCCGCAGAGACACTGAGAAACAGCAACAGCTACCATTTCCCTTGCCTTGGGCGCAGGAAGAACCTTTCAAAAAATATGAAGTTAACGTCATTATAGATAATTTTAACACCAAAGGTGCACCAGTGGTAATGGAAGTTAACCCTACGTATCACAACCTTTTTGGCAGAACAGAAAAAGAAGCTCAATTTGGTGCATTAACCACCGATTTCACTATGATTAGAGCAGGAGCTCTGCATAAAGCAAATGGAGGATACTTGATTGTACAGGTTGAAGATTTGCTTAAAAATCCCTTTGCTTACGATGGTCTAAAACGTAGCATACGCGACAAAACCATTGTAATTGAAGAACCTGAAGAGCGCTATGGCTTTATAAGCATAAAAACAATAAAACCCCAACCAATTCCGTTGACCGCCAAAATCATGCTAATCGGAACACCATATCTTTATCAGTTAATGTTTTCAATGGATACTGATTTTCGGGAACTCTTTAAAGTAAAAGCCGAATTTGACACAGCAATGGATCGCAATGACGAAAACATCAAACAACACTCAACTTTCATCTGTACACTTTGCAATAAAGAAAACCTCAAACACTTTTCCAGCTCAGCGCTGGCAAAAATAATCGAGTACAGTTCAAGACTCGCAGAAGACCAATACAAACTCTCCACACAATTTGCACTCATCAGCGATTTAGCAAGAGAAGCCAGCTTTTACGCTACTGAAGAAAATGCAGAATTTGTCACCAACGAACATGTAAAGAAAGCAATTGAGGAAAAAATTTACCGATCAAAGCTTGTACAAGAAAAAATTCAAGAAATGATTCAACGCGGTTTCTTTTTAATTGACACAGCTGAAGAATGCATCGGCCAAACAAACGGTTTATCTGTAGTAGGCTTGGGTGACTTCGCATTTGGAATGCCTTCACGTGTAACAGCAAGCATTGGTCTTGGCAGAGAAGGCGTAGTGGACATTGAACGGGAAGCAAAAATGGGTGGTCCAATCCACACTAAAGGCGTTTTGATTCTAAGCGGTTACATTAACGACAAATATGCCCGCGATAAACCGTTAAGCCTTTCAGCACGACTGGTGTTTGAACAGAACTATGAAGGCGTTGAAGGCGACAGCGCATCAAGCACGGAACTCTACACGATTCTTTCCGCACTTTCAGGGTTACCAATTAAACAAAACATTGCCGTTACGGGTTCAGTAAATCAGAAAGGAGAGGTTCAAGCTATCGGCGGAGTCAACGAGAAGATTGAGGGATTCTTTGAAGTGTGCAAACTCAAAGGTTTAACAAACCATCAAGGCGTTATGATTCCTGAAAGCAACGTTCAGAACCTGATGCTTAAAGAAGAAGTTGTCGAAGCAGTCAAAGCAGGTAAATTTAACATATACTCAGTTAAAACTATTGATGAGGGTATTGAAATGTTAACTGACAGAAAAGCAGGCATACGACGTGATGATGGAACTTTCGAAGAAGGCACAATAAATTATTTAGTTGACAAACAGTTGAGAACTATGGCAGAGCAACTTAAACAGTACGTATCATTTGACAAAGAAAAACGCATTGACCCCTAACAGTACAAACCTTTTCTTATTTTCACGTCTATAGATGCACATTATGCATTTCAAGTTAAAAATTTAAACAAACAACTTTCTTATAATGAAAAAATGGTTTGGTTGATAATGACAGCAACAACAAGGCTAAATGAAACAAATTATTAATAGTTACTTCTTCTATGATTGTTTGTTTATTTTTAGAGAAGAGTAACGCATATGGCATATCAAACCAGTTCTGCAACACCCAAAAATGCAGAGCAGAAAATCAAAGCAAGGCTACATTATCATCAGTGCCATTCCGTTTGAATAAAAATAAAAAATCTTTACATCAAAGGATTAAAGACTAAAAAGCACACCCAATTTTTGCACTAAATACAGTAGAACTTATGTGTGTAGTTGCACTGATACAGTCACAACTCCATTTATACTCGCGAAACGAATAGTTATTTGCGAGAAAAATAGCCATCCAAGAGATACACCCACGCTTGGCAGGTCAGCTGTTATTCAAGCCGCAAGATCGGTGGACCTAACTGCTCGGGGCTTTTTTTGGTCTGCGGATTGATACGAGGGGCGATCTGTCCAAGCCTCCTTTTAGTTACATAGTGCATCATCTTTTTTCATCTGCACATTAATTGTTAAGAGGGCTCACACATAGATAGTTACGCTAATTTTTTAGGATTTTGTTGGTTTGACGTTTCTTTTTAATTGATATTCTTGCATTTTATCTTTTTTTGCCCATTTATAGACTTGTGGGTCATTTTATATCATGTGTCTATAATGTGTCTTCTAAAAGTAAACACTTTCATAGTTTATTTTCACTTTTACTTAAACAGGTCTCTCCCCTCTGCAGGAGTGTAGGATGAACTTTGTGTTTATATGTTATTTTTATTCGTTAAGAGCAGGTTATAATGCATCTTTGGTAGTTAATGATGAGTTACAAAAGTCACATGTGCCCAAAAGTCAGCAAAGGTGAAATCAGTGTTTTCTCAGCTCTAAGCATAGAAGGATTAACCGCTGGTATGGTAACACAGAAACCAATTATTTTAAAAGCAACCATACCCGATTTTTGTTGGTTTGATCTTAAAAAAGCAGTTTACCTTGATGGACGGCAGGTTCACGGAAAAGATAAGCAACAACAGAAGGATATGGAAATTGTTGAGTTGCTTGAACAGCGAGGGTGGGATGTTCTACGTATTCCTTATGACCCACCATTAACCGTTTTTGAAGTTGAAGAAATCGTTGGAGCTATAAGGCGTTTCATTGGTTCAGACGAAGAATAAAGTGGTAACATTTTTCTTACCTATTGCATTTAATGGTTTTGTGCAGTTTTATGCTCCAAGTTTACAGGCAACTTAAAGATTGGCTCAGTCATACCAACCGAGTGGTTATTGCAGGTATTGGTAATCCTATACGTAATGATGATTTTATAGGTACAAAAATTGTTCAGCAACTACAAGGTAAACTTCCAGATAATGTATGCTTAATCGAATGTGAAACAGTACCTGAGAACTACATTTTTGAAATTAAAGCATTTAAACCGTCACATGTTCTGTTAATTGATGCGGCAATGTTGGAATTGGAGCCGGGAGAGGCTCGGCTGGTTTTTCCTGAACAAATGACGGCTTCTTCAGCGTTTAGTTCACATGCTTTGCCGTTACGGATGTTTAGCGATTACCTTAAAGAGACCACAGGCACCAAGATTGCTTTACTTTTAATTCAACCTAAAAATATTGAGTTCGGCGAAACCATAACAACTGAGCTTAAAAAGGCAGCAGAGCGGATTGAATCTTTACTAACAGAATTACTTTACACTTTAGCATAAATCTGCGATTTCTTTTTATTGATGTCTCAGCTACAAAAAACTGGAGCGTTCATTCTATTGAGTACTAAAATTGATTTTAAAAGAGAACTAAAACATCTGTATAATCCGTCCGCTAGAGAAGTTAGCATAGTTGATATTCCAGCCATGAATTTTTTGATGGTCAACGGCGAAGGCGCACCCACATCACCACAGTATATGCAATCCATCGAGGCACTATTTACGGTGTCTTATGCCCTTAAATTTATGGTTAAAAAAGTCAAAAGCTTCGATTACGGGGTTATGCCACTTGAAGGTCTCTGGTGGACGGATAATATGAATGAATTTACCACTGCATCCAAAGATAAGTGGAAATGGACCAGCATGATTATGCAACCGCAATATGTCCAAGAAGCAGATGTGAAAACCGCGATTGAGCAAGTACTCAAGAAAAAAGAGTTGCCAGCAATAAATAAGATTGTATTTGATAATTTCCATGAAGGCTTAGCAGCACAAATTCTATACACTGGACCATACGCTGAAGAAGGACCCGCCATCACCAAAATACATGAATATATACACAAAAATGGGCACGAATTAAGCGGTAAACATCATGAAATCTACCTCAACGACCCATCCAGAACATCACCAGAGAAACTAAAAACAATTTTAAGGCAACCTATGAAGTAAGTAAATTCTACTTCAAAACGTTTTTTGATCCGAGAACGCAGACTATTTTACAGATCAGAGTATTCTTCAATAATCAAAAAACATCAACTCACAATACACAAACACATAAACACTGTAAAGCTAGATTTGTTGGGTTTGTTTTGCAAGTTCGGCGATTTGGGTTCGGAATTTTTCTCGCATCTTGGTAAAACGCATGGCAGCTGAAGGATGGATAATCTCAAAATATTCTATGTTTTCGATGCGGGGGGTTTCTTTTGCGCTTGCCCCAAGTAGCACGATAATTTTTGGTTTGATTATGGCGATTTGTTGAGTTAGGTATGGCAAACATGTGGCAACTTCGTCAGGGTAGGGCTTTCGGTTTTCTGGTGAGGTATGCTTAACGATGTTTGTTATGTAGACGTCTTCTCGTTTTATGCCGAATTCGGAGAGTGTTTTTGTTAAGAATTTTCCTGCTCTGCCAACAAATGGTCGTCCTGTTTGGTCTTCTTCTGAGCCCGGGTTTTGTCCAATAAACATGATTTTAGCATTAGCAGTACCTTCACCTGGGACACCTTGTTTAGATGTTTGCCATAAGCGACATTTTTTACATTTTTGAACCTGTAAGATGATTTCTTCAAGTGACATAAGCAGACATCCTTTTTGTAGTTGCATATTGACAGTCACACATCCTTAAAAAATTCGCGCCCTCAAATAGTTTTGAATTTTGTAAGCCAATTTTTCAACTTTGAGTGCTGGGTTTAAGTTGTTATGAGGTTGCCAAGTTTGGTTGAAGAGTATATTTCTAAGTCGCTAATGGAAAGCGTGCCTAGAGTATTATTTCGGGTCATTTGGGTTTTTGAACCTTTTGCTCCGACAGCAATCACGTTTTACATTAACCAGCGGCTAAGACATTACAAAGAGTCGAGCGCCATATGCAACTATAAGGCACATACTAAGAGGCTTGGCAAATTCCGTTACCGAATTTCAATGGATATTGATCTTACAGGCAAACAGGCAATTCGTTTGGCAGGTAACGTTTTTCCAAATCATCTAAGGCAATTTAGGAGGTGGTTTTCATGACTGAAACAGCAATGCCGCAGAAAAGCGGAAAATTAAAGCTTACAATCGAAATGGAAGTTAATGATGAACTGATGGACGTGATAAAAGAGTCAATGTCTAAAGCTAGCACCAAAATTCCAGAAATGATGCGAAATAGCGAAAATAAAGAATAAGAAAAAACTAATTTCCCTTTTTTGTGCTATTTGCACATATTTTATAACAATCAAGCCATTGGTTAAAAGAGTGCTTGTTTATGAAGTTCTTAATTATTCAAAGGGTGAAACGGGAAGTTCCCATAGAGAAATGGTCTCGACTTTTACCCCTGCAATTCAAATATTTTAATTCACTTGAAAAAACCAAAATTTTAGAGACATATTATCACTTGATTGGTCAACAGGGCAGTATGTTAATTGTTAACGCTGAATCTGATGAGATACTTTCAAAAGTAATAGGGCAGGATCCAATGTTTTTTGAGTGCGAACACGAAGTTTATCCTTTAACCACTCGACAAACTCATGAAAAACAAATCAAAGAAATGCTTGGTGTGGACATCAGTAAGGTGTAAAGGTATAGTTTGTTATGGTGAATTCAGTCTGGATGGTGCTAAACATCGTTTAAGTTAATTCAAGCTAGATAACCGTAACAAACAGGATACAGACTCAAAGAGTAAATGTTCAGTGTTCATTTGATGTTGGATATTTCATTATCTGATTTTGGTAAAAAAGGCAGTTAAATTTCAGCCTTCACGTAGAGCTCAAGCAAGTCACGTTTAAACCGTTCTGGGTTATCCTTGTAAGCTGAATGCTTAGCGTCTTGATAGATAATCAGTTTAGAATTGGGTAATTTATCTGCTAAGGTTCGCATGTCTTCGCTGGCAATTATGCGATCCTCTGAACCCCAAATAATCGTTGAAGGAAAGTTAAAACTGCTGTAAGCTTTTACCAAGTTTTCTTCAAGCGTACGGGCAGGACCAATCAGCACAAGGCCCTTTACTGGAAATCGTGATGCAAAATGAAGCGCCATGTTACCGCCTATGCTCGCGCCCACCAAGATAGGAGCAATAGGACCGCCAAAAATATTTTCTATAGCATCATAAGCGAAGGTTACGTTTTTTTCTACGTCATGGGTTTTAGGTTTACAAAAGTTTTTTTCACCATATGGCATGTCAAGGGCGAGGTAAGGAACACATTTATCGTCAAGTAAGTCGGTTATACCTATGCGTTGCCAAATTTCAATGCTATAAGATAAACCGTGCAAAAAAACTATTGGGACGCCTGGCACCTTGTTAACGAGCACGGGACATTTGTAGTCATTGAGGTTTAACTTTTTCTCCATAAGGATCTGCCTGTGCTTTGGTTAACGCTGTGGACTCTTAAAAACTCTATTTTGTCAATCAGGTTTCTACGAAAAGCTAATAGCGGATAAAGTTCTTCTATTTATGGTGAATTTTTTGGTTATTAAAGTTGGCGATAAAGCGCCGGATTTTACGCTCCCCTCTCAAATGGGTGACAATGTAACTCTCTCTGAATATTTTGGTAAAAAGAATGTTGTTTTGTATTTTTATCCTAAAGATGAATCTCCCGGATGTACCAAAGAAGCCTGTAGTTTCCGAGATAACTATCAAGAATTAACTAGTCTAGGCGCAGAAGTCATCGGTATCAGCAGTCAAAGCGTTGAATCACACATGAAATTTGCTACACATCACGGCCTGCCATTTATACTACTCAGCGACAAAGACAACATAGTTAGGGAATTATACGGCGTCCATTCAACCATGGGAATCATTAAAGGAAGAGTAACCTATGTCATAGATAAAACAGGCATTGTTCACAGTATTTTCACCAGCCAAATTCATGCTGAACGCCATGTAGAAGAAGCAAAAAAAGCTCTAAAAGAAATAGAAGCCTCACCTACTTGAGAAGAAACAATGTTTTGTTTCTGTTTTGAAGCAGCTATGAAATAACGGTTTAGATACAAAAGCAGTCTTTGACAATCTGCGCTTAATGCTGAGAAAGGTGTTAGTGTTTAAAGAAAAAATATATGTTGAATATAAAAAGGAATGATTTGAACTTGTGAGTTGATAGTGTTTTGCAGTATCTAATTTAGGATTCTACGAGCTCGCCTATGTATTTTATTTTTTCAAAGATTTCTGAACCGTGAGGTGCCATGTCCAGGTCTTCGGTTAAGTCTTTGCCTGCTTGGTGCATGCCCATATGTTCACCGTCAAGCCATATTGCGCTGTCAGTAGCGTCGTATACTTTTCCTTTATATGCAAAATATGCTGGTTTTCCATCTTTTCCATTGCTTTCTTCTAACTCTTTCTTAGTGATTTTTCTTTCTGTCAAAAATGTAGCCTCCACTTTTCTAATGGTGCTGCATTGTTTTAAACATTAAGGCGTTAAAACCTGTTTAAACTCTAAGAGCAGGTTCTATAAGTGTCTGATAAGTTGCTTTCAGGTTTATATTGCCTACTCCAGTGTCTAAGTTCATGTTGATGTTGCATTTAGAAGGGAAATTATTTGATTGAATCTGTGATGGGAGTCCATTAAAATTTTGCATACTGACGTGTATTTCACCAAGTCCAGTGCTAGATTGGATTCTTGCAGCCACTTCGTTATCTATTAACATTTGATTAAGATTTACGTTCCCTGTGGAAGTGTGAGCGTTAACTTGTAAGTTGCCGTTAAACGTTTGTGTTTGATTAATAATCATCTCTACGCTGCCTACACCTGAATTTAAATTAAGGGTAACGTTTTTGTTAATGTCTACTTGATCCATACTAAACCAAACTATGCCAGTTACTGTTGAAACCCTTAAATCACCCTTAACTATGGTACCTTTCTGCAGATTCAAATTAGTGTTACCAGTTGTTACTTCAAGTGTAAGCGATGAAATCTTGGTGTCTGAACCAGCCTCCATGTAAACTTTACCCACATCTGAATGCACGTTAAGCGTCAAGTCTGCTTTGGGGTTAATGTATATGTTACAGATCACGTGTAGGTTTTCAGATAATGGAAAAATATTTTGTGAAGAAACAGTGGCAGTAACCATTTGAGTGTCATTGGCGGTACTGTTTTGAACATTAAACTTTACAGGCTGGTCTGAACTAAAAATGTTGGTGCTACCAGTTGCTGAAACATCCATCTGGATCATGTCATCGCCAGTTAGGTTAGTGTAAATGTAGATATCACCTACATCAGCGTGAAAATCCAAGTTTAACTTATTTAGACCTACTGGCCCTATTTGGTTTTGCTCGTTAAAATTAACTGTGTTAAGAGGCGCCAACGCTACAACAGCAATAACTAAAGCTGAAAGTGCAATAATCGTTATAACAATGACTGGGATGAATCGAGGATTCTTATGTATAGGTGGACGGGATGAGTTTTCACAGGTTCTTTGCAGTTGGGTTGTTGGAGCAGCTACTAAGGCTCCGCAATTATAGCAATATTGGACGTCATCGGCTAGTTTGGCGCCGCATTTTTGGCAGTAAGGCATAAGTTTAACCTGCTGTATCAATGAGTCTTTGAGAACAGATTTAAGCCTTGTCAAGCAGCTGACGTTTTATGCTTAAATTAATTTTTGTTTGGATAACAATTTTAATAAGGTTGTCACTTAACGATTTGTTGGAGAATTCAGTTTGCCCGATAAAGTTTTAGTTACTTCAGCTTGGCCGTACATTAACGTGACGCCGCATCTTGGAAACCTAGTTGGTTCTGTTTTGTCTGCGGATGTCACAGCACGATATTATCGCTTAAAAGGTGATGATGTTTTATTTGTCAGCGGTTCAGATGAACATGGCACACCTATCGAGGTAGAAGCGCTAAAGCAGGGCATAACCCCCAGAGAATTAACCGAAAGAAACCATGCCAAAGTTTCAGAACTTTTCCGACGATGGGGGGCCTCATATGACAATTATACGTTTACAGAAAGTCCAGTGCACAAAAATTTCGTTCAAAAAACACTTCTTGAAATTCAACAGAACGGGTATATTTTCGAACAGGAAACACAGATGCTCTACTGTGAGCATGACCAACGCTTTCTACCAGATCGTTTTGTGGAAGGCAAATGTCCCTATTGTGGTGCTGAGAGAGCTAGAGGTGACCAATGTGACGTTTGTGGTAAACTTTTAGAGCCTACGTCACTGGTGGAGCCGTACTGCATAATTTGTAAAAACAAGCCAGTTATGAAAACAACTAAGCACTGGTATATTGACCTCTCTAAACTTGCTAAATCCTTAAATGAATATATTAAAGTTAACCAGCAGTTGCCAGCTAACGTGAAAAGTTTCAGTTTGAACTGGATTAAAGAAGGCTTAAAACCTCGGGCGGTAACCCGTGATGTTGACTGGGGTATCCCTGCACCTTTTAAAGGTGCAGAAGGCAAAACCATTTACGTTTGGATAGATGCAGTACTTGGCTATATTTCTGCCACTATAGAGCAGACGCAATGTGTTGGACAACCTGAAAAATGGAAAGAGTTCTGGCTAAACAACCAAGCTAAAACCCTTTATTTTGTAGGTAAAGATAACATTCCATTCCACACTATTATCCTGCCTGCGCTGCTACTGGCATCGGGTCAAGGTTATAACCTACCATGGAACGTTTCTGCAACTGAATTCCTACAGTTCCGTGGTCAAAAAGCCTCAAAAAGCCAGCGCATTGGTATTTGGATAGATGAAGCCTTAGAGATGTTTCCAGTGGATTATTGGCGCTTCTTTCTAATGGCAACGCGTCCTGAAAGCAAAGACACCAATTTCACGTGGAATGTGTTTGCAGATAAAATCAACGCTGATTTAAATGATACCTTTGGCAACTTTATACATCGCACTCTATCGTTTATAACCAGCAAGTTCGATGGAACAATTCCGACACCAACCAAACTAGATGCAGACGACCAAGTTATACTAGATACTGTCAAAGAAAAAGTGGAACAAGTAGCTAAAGAGATTGAATCGGGATGGCTACAATCAGCTGCTACTACACTCATCAGCATCAGCAGAATCGGCAATCAATATCTAAACACCAAGGAACCGTGGAACCTCATGAAAACCGACCCAGAAAAAGCAGGCACTATCTTTTACGTTGCCACCCAAGTCGTCAAAGCAGCCACCGTTATATCAACGCCATTCATGCCTGAAACCGCAGAACAACTATGGCAAACCCTACAATTACCTGGAAACATCTGTAAATGGAGCGATGCAACCATACCAGTTAAAGCGGGGCACAAAATCGCCAAACCCAAACCACTCTTTCACAAAGTCGAAACTGACGAAACTAAACTGGATGAGCAACTGGCAGAAATCCGATTAAAACTCGGCACTCTACCTAAATAGGCAACAGGTAACTTTTATTTTATTTATTCAACCATGTTTTTTATAGTATAATATAGGGAAAGTTTTGTGGGACACTAAAGTATCGACGTTTTGCGATTATTAGGGTCATTTTGTTCGGTCAGCGTTGTGCTTGGATTTAAGAGGAAATGTAGAAGCAGTTAAAACACAAGGCAATACAGATATTAAACGGTGAACGTTTGAAAACAGGACTGTAGATGACAATTCAAATCCGGGCTGATCTCCATGTACATACAACATATTCAAATGATTCCTTAATTACTCCAAAAAGTCTCATCTACTATGCCAAAAAAAATGGACTTAACGCAGTTGCAGTTACCGACCACGACTATTTGGATGGAGCAGTAAAAATAGCTAGAGAAACCACGGATTTTCTGGTGATTCCAGGTATGGAGGTTTCCAGCAGTGAAGGCCACATTGTTGCATTAAATATTAAAGAGTTTATTCCGCGGGGCTTGACTGCCATTGAAACGGTGGAACGCATTCATGAGGCAGGCGGGGTGGCAATTGCATGTCATCCTTACGTGTATTTTAAAGGTTGCCTAAGAAATGCGGTCTGCGGTGTGTTTGATGCAATAGAAGTGATCAATGCACGGGCCTTTCCGTTTCAGAACAGTATTAAGAAAGCTAGAGATGCTGCCGAAAAATTTGGGCTTTCTCAAGTAGCAGGTACGGATGCGCATTATGGCCCCCAAATCGGTTGTAGCTACACAACCATCGACGCTGAGGAATCAACAGTTGAAGCTGTTGCCAGAGCCATTGTTAATGGACAATGTCAAGCGCATGGACAACAGGTGCCAATTGTGCTTAATTTGCAACAGCAGGTTCAAAGACTAAGACGACTGGTTAACAAAGCAGCTTTAGAGCATGATTTTTTTTGATACCTAAAATTATGATAGAATATTGTTTGTACGGTTTCTTAAATATGGAAAAGGTAAGTTAAACTTTAACGCTTAAGCTTTTTATTGTGTGTTTAAAGTTTCGGTGACTTGTTCTATTAGCCTTGAAGGGTTTACTCTAAGGTCACTAAATGCTAATTCTTCAGGTTTTAAACCCAATGCTAGACCTAACAATTGTGGATAATGCAGTACTGGAATGCCATAAACTTCGTTGAAAAGTTTCTCTATTCGAAGTTCATTAGTGTCATACATTATATGACAGAAGGGGCAAATAGTTATTAGCGCTTGGGCTTGGACGTCTTTGATGTGGTTTAGTTTGTCTCTTGCAAGCGATAAGGCAACCTTATCACTAATTCCGACACTGGGTGCACCACAACATTCAGTCTCGTCTACGTAATCTAAGCAGGTGGCACCGGTTGCCTCAATGAGCATTTTAAGTGTTTGCGGGTCCTCGGGATCATCAAATCCGATGTATTGTTTAGGACGCAAAACATGGCAACCATTGTGTTCAGCAACTTTTAAGCCTGTGAGAGGTTTAGTGACAGCTGCTTTGATTTTGTCTACGCCAATTTCTTCTTTTAAGAACTGTAGTAGGTGCTTGGTTTCGGTTGTACCTTTGAATTCTAACTTGGCTTCTTTTAAATGTTCATTAACTTGTTGCTTTAATTGAGAGTCTTCTTTTAGGATTTTATTGACTTTTTTAAGTGTTCCAGCGCATCCAGGGCATAATGTTAGAATATTTAAATCCTGTTGTTCTGCGAGAGCCAGATTTTTTGCTGCCAAAACAAGCATTGCCTCGTGACTAACAGGGTCAAGTGGAAGACCGCAACAGTTGAATTCAGGCAGCTCAACCAGCTCGACTCCAAGCTTAGCAAGGATTTTTCGTGAAGAAACCTCATAACTGCTAACACGGTAGGGAATTGCGCAACCCAAGAAAAATAGGTATTTATTGTCGGTTGGCATTTGTGGCTTCTCCTTTTAGGTTTTGGATACTTTCAACGATTTTTATACCTTTGAGAACTTTGCGGACGTTCTCTGCATCGCCTTTTGGCAAAGGTGGAAGACCTTGAGATTCACGTTTTTTTATGCGTAGCTCTGGAATTTTGTAAGCGTAACCTGACTCAAGAACAGATCCTATTTGGTCTTTGAAAACTTGTGGGATACAACCGCTTTCTACTGCTAAATTGCGGAAAACGCGAATCACACTTGCCACTTCAATATCTTGTGGACAGCGGTCTGTACAGGTGAAGCAGGCAACGCATAACCATAAAGTATCGCTTTTTAGCACGCGGTCTTTTAAGCCAAGAGTTGCCATGTGAATCAGGGTCCTTGGCCGGTAACTGTCGCTGTAACGTGCAATTGGGCAGTCGCTTGTGCAGGTTCCACATTGAAAGCATCTGAGGATTTTTTCACTGCCAGATAGTGCTACAAGTTCATACTTAAACTTGGGGTCTATTTCAGAAGTTTTTATCGGCTGATTTGAAGAAGTTTGAGTTGCTGAGATCTCAGTCATAGGCTTTCACCCAAGGCAGTTAAGTAATGTAAACTGGCCCGCTTAGTTATAATTTAGAGCAAAAACAAAGTAGATAAAGGTTAATTTAAAAATTAAAGGAAAAATCCCTGCGAACAAGCCAAAAATTAAGGTTGTTTCGGGTAGTTTTTAGGGTCACGCAAGTTCTGTACGGGTGAATCATCTGTGTAGCCCTGTTCAGTCTGAATATTCTGTTTTGTTTTGTTTTCTGAAATTTTGGCTTTACATTCCTTGCTACTAAGCTCTACACTATTACCAAGTTTGTAAATAGTTCTACCAAGTCTACGTTCACCAATAGTCTTAGTGCATTTACCCATATTTCTCACAAATTTAGTTAATCATAAAGATTTATAGATGTTTAGATAAAAAAACCTACAGTTTGGGCAAAGTTTTAGCTTCAAAACTGGTTCAACATATGAAATTTTATTTTAATGTTTTTCTTTTTTAATTAATATCTTTTCTAATATCTTTTCCCAAAAGTAGTTCCGCTTTTGAGAGTGTTGTAAAAAGGATTATAAAACAGTTTAACCTTTTGTATGCAGAATAGTTATGAAGTGCCCAAAGTGTGGAAAAGAGCAATGT
>JGI24705J35276_12238525_pt1 | contig 25099 bp, 22 predicted proteins | sample TergutNt197P4_FD_35276 | JGI IMG/M metagenome (IMG submission 35276) | reverse complement strand
TCTTCGCACGCTCTCCGCCCAGGCGATGTCCCCACTGTCTGAAAAGGTTTGCAGACGCTACCGCTTCAAAAGTGCCAAAGTAGTGCTAGCACCGCTTTTCGCCAGCAGCTTTGAGCTTCGGGGCGCTGCCGCCTTCTATGCCGCGGAGCTTGGCCTCTTCACACGCGATGTAGTCGCGTGTCATAGGCACCACTCCCTGGCGCTTGGTGAGCTGGATCTGGAAATTCATCAGGTTCTGCTTGCGGAACGCCATTTCGGAGGCCGCAAGGTAGAACTCCCACATCCGCGCGAAGCGCTCGTCGTAGAGCCGCACGGCTTCCTCGCGCCGCGCCATGAAACGCTCGCGCCAGGCCTTGAGTGTTTCGGCGTAGTGCAGCCGTAGAATCTCGATATCGCAGACCAAGAGCCCGGCACGCTCAATCGCCCGCAGCGCCTCCGACAGCGCGGGAATGTAGCCGCCGGGGAAGATGTATTTCGCGATCCAGGGATTGGTGGTGTCAGGTCCTTCTGAGCGGCCGATCGAATGCAGCACCATGACGCCGTCGTCGGCAAGCAGTTCAACGCATCGCGCGAAATAGGTCTCGTAGAAGTCCACACCGACATGCTCGAACATGCCGACCGAGACGATGCGGTCGAACGGTCCGACCACGTCGCGATAGTCCTGCGCCATGAATTTTGCCTGACGAGTCAGTCCTTTTTCCGCGGCACGTGCGTTCGCCACCTGCAATTGTTCGGTCGAAAGCGTGATGCCGGTGACATTGGCGCCCGTCGTCTCCGCAAGGTAAAGGCCGAGACCGCCCCAGCCACATCCGATGTCGAGCACGCGATTGCTCGGTTTGATCAGGAGCTTTGCCGCAAGATGGCGCTTCTTGGCGACCTGCGCATCGTCAAGCGAGGCATCCGGGGTTTCGAAATAGGCGCAACTGTATTGCCGGTCGGCATCCAGAAAGAGGGAGTAGAGCCCCCCGTCGAGGTCGTAGTGATGGGCGACGTTGTTCTTCGAGCGGCCGCGCCAATTGAACTGTCTGAAGTGCCGGGTCAAATAGCGTAGCGTCCATTGCGGTTTTGCCCAACGCGGCAATACGTCGGGTTGATTGAGCAGGATGCCAAGCGCATCAGCGATCGTGCCCCGCTCGACGACAAAGCCGCCGTCCATGAAAGCTTCGCCGACTCCAAGTTCAGGATTGAGCAGAACCTTGCGCTGGGCCTCGGTTGTTACAAAACGAACCGCTGCTGGCTGGCCGGTTCCGTCCCCGCAGGTGAATGTAGCTCCCGTCGCGGTTGTAATCGCCATCGAGCCGTGGCGAATGAACCTATTCAGGCTCCTACGCAATAAGCGGTCCATAGAAACACCCCCATCGAGCGCCGCCGAGAAGATGCACTAACCGGCCCCCCTCATCGGACGCGCTCAGAACGGATTGGTTCCAATTCGCATATTCTTACCTTGGTTGGACGAGTTTCCAGCTTGGCTGGCATGCTTGTCAACTCGACGCATGGAGCATGCTTCCATTCGCGGCATAATCGGCTAAAACGGATCGTCGCCAGCACTAATCTGAGCTGGAATCCATCAACATGTGGAGAACAGAGATGTTGAGCCGAGCGCTCAGTTTAGCGACGGTGTTGTTTCTGCTGGGCTCTGTTGCGGCAGGCGAAGCGCACGCGCAAAATCTCGAGGCGGGCAAGAGCCCTGCCAGGATTTTTGCCCAGACGTGCAGCGCCTGTCATAAGAGTGCTCGCGGTATTGTGAAGACGGTGCCAGCAGGCTCTCTGCCGGGCTTCCTGCGCCAGCACTATACGACAAGTTCCGATATGGCGGGGCTATTGGCCTCGTATTTGATTTCCAATGGCGCTATCGACCCTCGCCATAGCGGCGCGCAGCCGCAGCAGGCGGCGAGGCCAGGAATGGAGGCGCAGCCGGAAATCGGGCACCGTGGCCGACACGCCAAACGGCGGGTGCGCCCGACTGAGCCAACGGAAGGTGCGATGCCGGACGAAGGCTCGTCACAGACAACTCACCGAGGCCGCAAGTCCAGGAGGAATTTGAGCGAGCACCCCACGTGGGGCACCACGTGGGGCGTTGAGGGGCGCGCCGAGGGGCCAGCCAAGGTCGAGGCCGATACGTCCAAGGGCGAGCGTGAACCAGCCAAGGTCGAGCAGCCGAAGGAGCAGGGGAGCGAGGCTCCAGCGTCGCGGCCCGATTCCGCAGCTCCCGCAGAATAGACGCCGCCTCAGAGTCGCTGACGCGAAGCCTGCTGAGCCAGTGCCAAGCAGGAACGGCTGGTGCCGCCTGCTCCGGTTGCGCCCGCCGCGCCGCCCGTGACGCCGATCTCCTCTCCGAGGGGGCGTCCGCGTCGTTCCGATCGCCCTTGCCTCGACCGTAATGCTGAACGGCGACGTCTGCGCAACAACAAAAAGCCCGGCCTCGTAGGGCCGGGCTGCGGGGGCTGTAGGCCTCTCCCGTTGTTACCGCCGGGTTTGCCCAGCGCAATCCATCAAGCAGGCTTCTTGATGGAGGTACGGATCAAGCCCGTGCGAGCAGTCGCTCGGATTACTTCTCGGTCGATTCCGCTGCGGGAGCGGGTGGCTCGATCTCATCGTGCTCGGCTTCCGGATCGAAGAATTCTCCGGCGGCGGCGATTGCCTCGGCGGCGGCATCGCGATCTTCCCTGCGCGTGCTGATATCTTCGCCACGGTTGATGCGGTCGGCCTCATCCTGGCTGCGCGCAACGGTCACGCTGACCTTGATCTCGACCTCCGGGTGAACGGCGATCATGATGGCGCGCCTGCCGATGACCTTGATTGGCGCATCGAGCTGCACTTGCGGGCGGGACAGCATGACACCGTCCGCTTCAAACGCCGCAACGACATCGCGCACGGTGACCGAACCAAACAACTGGCCGGATTCCGAGGCTTGGCGGATCACGATGATGTTGCGGCCATCAATCTTCTCCGCAACCTTGGACGCCTCGCCCTTGGCCTGCAGATTGCGTGCCTCGAGGTCGGCCTTCATGCCGTCGTACTTGGCTCGGTTGTCGGCAGTGGCGCGCAATGCCTTGCCGTGCTTGAGCAGGAAATTGCGGGCATAGCCGTCGCGAACCTTCACGACTTCGCCCATCTGGCCGAGCTTGGCCACGCGTTCCAGCAAAATGACTTCCATGATTTTCTCCTTTGAAGTGCTGTGAATTGTGATTTGCGGGTTGAACCTAAGGCGTTGACAGCGGCGGCGGCTGGTTGCGGAGGAAACGTTCGCGAAAGCCGAATACGGCGTCGGCAAGCCCGAGCATCATCATCGCGATTACGGGCCAGACCCCCAGGATCACGACCATCGCATAAGCCGTGCCGAGCCAGAACGCTCGGCTCTTGGATCCGCGCGTCAGGATGTGCAGGACGGCAAAGCCGGTCAGCATGTAGGCTGTCAGCAGCGCGCCGGAGACGACTTTTGCAATCATGCCGACCATTTCGTCGCTGAAGCAGAACGCGAGGGCGACACACAGCGCGACCAGCGTCATTGGCGGCAGTGCGGTTGTCCTCAAGTCCGGCCATGGGCGACGCAGGCGGCCTGAGGTGGCCACTGCCTTGGCGGCGAGCCAAAGATTCAAGGTAAGCGTCGTCATGCTGGACATGGCTATCATGGCAGGCATGAACCCGACCAAGGACTGGACGCCCGGATCATTGGCGCTGACCACGGACCCGCTCATGAGCTGGAGGAGCTGCGCAAGCCGTTGGCGCAGGGCCTCGTTGATCGTTGTGGCGTCGGTCCCGAAGGTGAGCAGCGTGGCCATTGAGATCAGGACGACGAGTCCTGCGATCCAGAGCAGGATGCGTCCGATCGGATACCATTCGAGTTCTGGTTCGGTAGGAACCCCATTGCTCATGCGAGGACGGCCGAGCAGGACAAGATGCCCAAGCCACCAGGCAGGCAGGACGATCGCGAGGCCGTAGCCGATCGAGATTGGCAGACCGAAAACGGCGCTGAGCCCAATCATTGCCGTCAGGCCGCCGATGGCTGCGCAGAACGGTCCCCACGCGAGACCGGCCACCATCAGCGGTGTCGGCGCCAGGATGATCAGAACGAGCGAAACCAACTCGTGCGATATGATCGAGACGAACATCAGCGCCGACGCGCAGCCGGCGATCAGGCCAACAAGAACAAGTGCCATCATCAGCTGTCCCGCTCCTTTCGAGCGGTTAGAGCATGGTCAGGGCACTTCTCTTTCCATTTCAATCACTTGGAAGCTTCAATTCTTGCTCGGTGACAGAAACGGCGACGGAAACCCAGCCAAACCCAACTTGAAAAACGATACGGCCCCCACTCGGGGGCCGCTTCCAACACGCCTTCTAACCGATCGGGCCGGCCCGTTCAACGGGCGAATCGGAGTTCCCGTTCGCCCGTCGGCGTCATCCGCGCCAGTTCCTCTGCTGTCGACGTCGCCTGGCTTACTTTCGCCACGGGTCGACATGCGGCCTTAGCGCGATGAAATTGCCTCCTGGGGCCTCGTTGCAGAGGTAGTTGAACGTCAGCGGCTCGCTCATGTTGAGGCCGCCATCGGCCTCTTGCCTGACCAGCTCGCGCACGCTGAACTCCTGCGCCCGGAGCCAGTCCCACGTCTGTCGCCACACCGCGCGGGCCTCGGCATTGCCGTGTTGCCAGCGATGCGCGGCCCACTCGAAAATGATCCGGATGTCGGGCGACCGCTCGGCCAGTTTGCGTGCCCCAAGCAGCGCGTGCGCCTCGGCGCCCTCGACGTCCATGTGGATCAGGTGAGCTTGCGGAAGGTCGGCACAGATTTCGTCAATGGTGGCGGTCTTGGCCTTGAACCAGACCACCGGCACATTGGCCGTGACCTTGCCGGTCTCGTCGGTTGCCGTCTCGACCAGCCGGTGATCCCAGAGCGCATCCTGCAAGCTTTTTGCCACCGGTCGGTCCGACTGGTCACTCTCCCATAGTTCGCGTGCCGAGCCCCCGCCGAGAAAGGCTGGCGCAAAGCACAGGTTCAGCTCCTCGCCGCTCTTGCTCCACGCCGCGCGGTGGTACACCGAGACGTGATGGTAGGCGGCGTTGCAATGGACGTTCTCGTACAAGAACGGGATGATATGCGGGTTGGCCTCAATCGCCACGACGCGTCCAGTGTGGCCGACGATCATCGCGTCGAGAATGACGAAGTAGCCGAAATTGGCACCGACATCGACTGACACCTGTCCAGGCCGAAGACACTCCTGTACCAGCCGGGTTACCGCGGCCTCCCACACCCGATCCCGCAGCGCCCACCCGGCTACGTCGATATTGTAAGACGGCATCACCAGACGTCCGCCCCATTGCATGCGCGCAGCAACGCGGTGGCCGCCCAAATACACCGGTACATCGTCGAGGTTCATTGCAATCTCCCCTCTACTGATCCGAGCCTGACACGCTCCGCGATGACGCGGGCAGAATTAGGGTCTGGGACGCAATACGAAGGTCGGGGGGAGGGAGTTAGAATGTAACGGGCACGGAGTGCAAAAGCCGTGAACCAAAAGCTGCAGTCCACTACGGACGGCATTGAAATATAACGATTTTTTCGGAAATGCTCTGAGCGGTCAGAAGCTCTTCGCCCCAACCATCGGCGACCGGACGAGGTCGGAGAAAAGCAAGCGTTTGAATGCAAAGGGTGCGACCGGCGGCTGTGGCCGCCGATCGACGTGTTCGTATCAGCGAATCACGTAGGGCAACAGGCCCAGGAACCGGGCGCGCTTGATGGCGCGGGCGAGTTCACGCTGTTTCTTGGCGGAAACGGCCGTGATGCGGCTAGGCACGATCTTGCCGCGCTCGGACACGTAACGCATCAACAGCTTGGAATCCTTGTAGTCGATCTTCGGCGCGTTCGTGCCCGTGAACGGGCAGCTCTTGCGACGACGGAAAAACGGGCGGCGTGCACCAGCTTCAGCCATGATTCTTACTCCCCTTCCGCCGTTTCGGTCTCTTCGCGTGACCGGCGCGGGCCACGCTCACCGCGGAAACCACCATCGCGATCCCCGCGTGGGCCGCCGCGGTCGTCGCTGCGGTCACGGTCCGCCTTGCGCATCATCGCAGACGGGCCTTCCTCCAGCTCCTCGACGCGGATGCTGAGATAGCGAATCACGTCTTCGCTGATGCGCTCCTGGCGCTCGATCTCGGCGATTGCCGCTGCGGGCGCGTCGATATTGAGCAGCACGAAGTGCGCCTTGCGGTTCTTGTTCATGCGATAGGTGAGGGAGCGCAGGCCCCAGTTTTCGGTCTTCGTGACCTTGCCGCCGAGACCTTCAACGACGCCGGTCATCTGCGTGGTCAACTCCTCGACCTGTTGGGGGCTCGCGTCCTGGCGCGCGAGAAAAACATGCTCATACAGAGGCATGGATGTCCTTTCCTCAAATGTTGGCGCATCACCCGGCGGCAAGCCCTTCGAGACCTTCGGAAAGGACTCGGGATAAGCTCAGAAGGCGGGAACACGGGACGACGAGCCGACTGGCCCTGCCACAGCAACATACGGTTAGTGAAATTGCGGAGACCGTCCGTTCAGCTCCCGGCCAGGATCTGCGGATGGCGCGCTTTATACGGATTTTGTGGCCGAAGGCAAGGTTGCGTGGGCTAGGCGCTTGCCCATTGCTTTGAATCAAGGAGGAGAATGGCCCCAAAGTACCTGGGGTGTCATCTCTTCCCGTGCTCAACTATACGGTGATTCGCCATGGAGCATTTCATCGAACGGTGGGTGATCGCGGCGCGGCTTGACATTCGCCCCAGGGGCGGGTGTCTACGGCCCTATGATCTGGCCCCAGTGGCCGCTCTGGCGCGCGAAGCGGCCGCTGGATGTAATATCATGGCCAACAGGGGGCGCCGATGACGGCAGCATTTACGTTTCCGGGGCAGGGATCCCAGGCGGTGGGCATGGGCAAGGCCCTGGCGGAGGTCTTTCCGACTGCGCGGGCGGTATTTGATGAAATCGACGCGGCTCTCGGCGAAAAGCTGACCGCCATCATCTGGGAGGGCCCCGCCGAGACCCTGCAGCTCACCGAAAACGCCCAGCCGGCGCTGATGGCGGTGTCGCTCGCGACCTTGCGCGTCCTGGAGACGGAAGCTGGTTTTTCCATCGGGCGGGACGCTGCCTTCGTCGCTGGTCACTCGCTCGGCGAATATTCCGCATTGGCCGCAGCCGGCAGCCTCACTATTTCTGACACCGCGCGCCTGTTGCGCACCCGTGGCCTCGCCATGCAGAAGGCGGTGCCCGTTGGCGCTGGCGCGATGGCGGCGCTGCTTGGGCTCGACTATGAAGCGGCGATCGAAGTCGCCAATGAAGCGGCCCAGGGCCAGGTCTGCCAGGCCGCCAACGACAATGGCGGTGGACAGGTTGTGGTATCCGGCGACAAGGCGGCGGTCGACCGCGCTGTCGAGATCGCCAAGGCAAAAGGTGCCAAACGCGCGATGCTGCTGCCGGTATCAGCTCCCTTCCACTGCAAGCTGATGCAGCCGGCGGCGGACGCCATGGCGGAAGCGCTGGCCAAGGTCACCATCAAGGCGCCGGCTGCGCCGTTGGTCTCGAACGTGTTGGCGAGCCCGATCACCGATCCTGATGAGATTCGCCGCCGCCTGGTTGAACAGGTGACGGGCACGGTGCGCTGGCGCGAGTCGGTCGCCTATATGGCGAGCAAGGGCGTCACGCGTTTCTTCGAGATCGGCGCCGGCAAGGTGCTTACCGGTCTCGTCAAGCGGATCGCCGAAGGTGCGGTTGGCGTTGCCGTCGGCGGGCCGACGGATATTGGGCCTGCGAAGGATGCATTAGCCGCCGCGAAGTTGGTGTAAGGAGCAATCGATGTTCGATTTGACTGGCAAAACGGCGCTCGTCACCGGCGCAACCGGAGGGATTGGCAGCGCCATCGCGCAGGCGCTCCATGCGCAGGGCGCCACGGTTGCGGTTTCCGGAACACGACGCGAGGTACTGGATACGCTTGCCGGAAATCTGGGCGAGCGCGTTCACGTGCTGCCCTGCAATCTCTCCAAGGCAGAGGAAGTTGAGGCCCTGGTGCCAGCGGCAGAACAGGCAATGGGCCAGCTCGATATCCTTGTGGCCAATGCGGGCATCACGCGCGACAACCTGTTTGTGCAGCTGCGCGACGAGGATTGGGAGGACGTGATCAACGTCAACCTGACTGCGACGTTCCGCCTTGCGCGCGCCGCGACGAAACTGATGATGCGCAAGCGTTTCGGCCGTATCATCGCCATTACCTCGGTGGTTGGCGTGACCGGCAATCCCGGACAGGGCAACTATACCGCCTCCAAGGCCGGACTTATCGGCATGATCAAGACGCTGGGTGCCGAATACGCCAAACGCGGCGTGACCGCGAACTGCATTGCGCCAGGTTTCATCAAGACGCCGATGACGGATGTGTTGAACGAGAAGCAGCGCGAAACCATTCTCTCCAAGGTTCCGGCGGCCCGGCTGGGAACGCCGGAGGATATCGCCGCGGCGGCGGTCTATCTAAGTTCGAATGAAGCGGGTTACGTCAACGGTCAGACGATTCACGTCAACGGCGGTATGGCCATGATCTGACGCCCGCTGTCTGGATTGGCCCCCTGCGGCACAATGCAGCAGCGATTTCTGGAGCAATTTGAGGCTTGTAGTCAAGGCAGTTGAGGTATGGTAACCGGTCCACCGGTGGGTAGGCAAAGATCGCCGTTGCAGGATTTTGAAACCCTGTATATTGGCGGTGCGGAGCTTGGCGGTCATTTGCTGGCCTGGCTTCGGCTAGGGGTGGGGCCAAATCCAAGTTAGAGCAATTGTGAAGCAGTTCACGACCACGACGGCTCATATCGTCCTGGGGGTCGGGTGTTACAGGAACAACGCGAGGTTAAGCGATGAGTGAGATTGGCGAGCGGGTTAAGAAAATCGTGGTCGAACACCTTGGTGTTGAACCCGAGAAAGTAGTCGACAACGCGAGCTTTATTGACGACCTCGGCGCCGACAGTCTCGATACCGTCGAGCTGGTGATGGCATTCGAAGAAGAGTTTGGTTGCGAGATTCCCGACGATGCCGCGGAGACGATCCTGACGGTGGGCGACGCCACCAAGTTTCTTGAGAAGAACGCGAAGAGCTAAGGCTCCCGCCGCGGGAGGATAGCGAAACCGGACGGGCCGCACGGCGGGCGGTTCACCGGTTTCTTGCTATCGGCCGCGAATCCTGAAGCGGAGTTGAGATTATGAGGCGGGTTGTCGTCACGGGCCTTGGCATGGTGTCGCCACTTGGCTGCAGCGTCGAACTAACCTGGAAGCGCATTCTCAACGGCGAGAGCGGCGCGCGGAAGATCGACACCTTCGACGTGTCCGATCTGCCGAGCAAGATCGCCTGCCTAGTGCAGCGGGGCGACGGCTCCGGCGTCACCTTCAATGCCGATCAGTGGATGGAACCGAAGGACCAGCGCAGGGTCGACGATTTCATCGTCTATGCGATGGCTGCCGCGCGTCAGGCGCTCGATGACGCCGATTGGCATCCGGCAACTGAAGAGGATCGCTGCGCGACTGGTACGATGATCGGGTCCGGCATCGGCGGTCTGAACGGGATTGCGGAGACTGCGGTGCTTCTGAAGGAGCGGGGGCCACGCAAGGTTTCGCCGTTCTTCATCCCGGGCCGGCTGATCAATCTGGCTTCAGGCTACGTCTCCATTGAGCACGGCCTGAAGGGACCGAATCATGCTGCAGTGACGGCGTGCTCGACTGGCGCGCATGCGATTGGCGATGCGAGCCGCCTGATCTCGCTGGGCGACGCCGACGTGATGGTGGCGGGCGGAGCGGAATCGCCGATCGGCCGAATCGGCATGGCCGGCTTCTGTGCGGCGCGCGCGTTGTCGACTGGCTTCAATGAGACTCCGGAGAAGGCCTCGCGTCCTTACGACAAGGATCGTGACGGTTTCGTCATGGGGGAGGGCGCCGGCGTCGTCATTCTTGAAGAATATGAGCACGCTAAGCGGCGTGGTGCGAAGATCTACGCCGAGGTAATCGGCTACGGGTTGTCCGGCGACGCCTATCACATTACTTCGCCTTCGCCAGACGGCGATGGCGGCTTCCGCAGCATGTCTGCTGCGGTGAAGCGAGCTGGCATTACAGCCGCGGATATCGACTATATTAATGCGCATGGCACGTCGACGCCGCTTGGCGACGAGATCGAGCTCGGGGCAGTGGAGCGGTTGCTGGGCAATGTGGCTTCCAAGGTGTCGATGTCCTCGACCAAGTCCTCGACCGGACACCTGTTGGGTGCGGCGGGCGCGATCGAAGCGATATTCAGCATCCTTGCGATTCGCGACAACGTCGCGCCACCGACCTTAAACTTGGAGAATCCCTCGATCCAAACCTCGATCGACCTCGTGCCGCTGGTGGCACGCAAACGCGAGATCAATATCGCGCTGTCGAATTCATTCGGTTTTGGTGGTACCAACGCATCGATCATCGTCCAGCGCGTGGTCAGTTGATTTGGCGTTTGGAACTACTCCAAGGTTTTGCCTCCATTTGGTGATAAGTCATAGTTGCTGGCGTGTGCTATTGCAGGGCAAACGATCTGTCTTGGCCACGATTGAACGGGCAGGATTCAGGTTGCATAGATGAGTGAACGGCCGCCCATTTCACCCCGGAGTCCGCGTGCCGCGTTGGAGCCCGAAGAGCTGCCGCCGCCGCCCAAGCGCTCCGAACGTGCGCGCAATCCGTTCGTGGTGGTCGGCAACGCGATCATTACCATCTTACTACTCGCGATGCTCGGTGCCGGCGCCATCTATTATTACGGCAGGCAGATCTTGGAAGCGCCGGGCCCGCTGCAGGAAGACAAGATCGTCAACATTCCCGCACGTGCTGGCCAGCGGGACATCGCCGACACCCTGAACAGGGAAGGCGTGACCGATGTCAACCCATGGGTATTTATCGGCTCTGTTTTCGCGCTGAAGGAGAGTTCTAATCTTAAGCCCGGCGAATATTCGTTCCAGAAGAACGCCAGCCTGCGCAGCGTCATCAACACTATCGTCGAGGGCAAGGTTGTTCAGCATGTCGTCACCATTCCGGAAGGGCTGACCTCCGAGCAGATCGTGACACGGCTGTCCGACAACGGCATCTTCACGGGCTCCATCCGCGAGGTACCGCGCGAGGGCACGTTGCTCCCGGAGACCTACAAGTTCCCACGTGGCACCTCGCGCGAACAGGTGATCCAGCGCATGCAGCAGGCGCAGAAGCGTGCGGTTGCGGAAATCTGGGAGCGCCGTAGCCCGGACACGCCGGTCAAGTCGCCGGAGCAGTTGGTGACGCTCGCCTCGATCGTTGAGAAGGAGACCGGCAGGCCGGACGAGCGCAGCCGCGTCGCCGCGGTGTTCGTCAATCGGCTCCGGCAGAAGATCAAGCTGCAGTCGGATCCGACCATCATTTATGGTTTGGTCGGTGGCAAGGGCACGCTGGGCCGTCCAATCAAGCGCAGCGAGATCACTCAGCCCTCGCCCTACAACACCTATGTGATCGACGGCCTGCCGCCGGGACCGATTTCCAATCCCGGGCGCGCGGCGCTGGAAGCCGCCGCCAACCCGGCCCGCACGCGCGATCTTTATTTCGTCGCCGACGGCACCGGTGGCCACAGCTTTACCGAGACCTACGACCAGCACCAGAAGAACGTCTCCAAACTGCGTGCGATGGAAAAGCAGATCCAGAACGACGCCGTTGAGCCAGCCGAGGATGCACCGCCGCCGACCGCCGCGCCAGCCGACACCGCGCCGAAGCCCGCAGCCGGTCAGCCGAAAAGACCGCCACGCCGAACTCCTGCGCCTGTACATCAGGGTGCCACGCAGCCGACCGCAACGCCACCAGTGGCCCAGCGCTAGTCGCGCCACGGCGCTTTGCTGCGCGGTTGAATTCCACTTTGAGGCAAAAGGCTTTAAGGTCGCCACAAGCTTATTGCCGCGAATCTAACCAACCGGAGAATTTCAGCCAATGGCGCTGTCGAGTATGACGGGCTTTGCGCGTAGCCATGGCGCAAGTGGACCTTACGCATTTGAATGGGAGTTGAGGTCGGTCAACGCCAAGGGGTTCGATCTGCGCCTGCGAATGCCGCCTGGATGGGATGAGCTTGAGGCCTACGCCAAGAAGCGCGCCAGTGAGGTGCTGGCACGCGGTACAGTCTATGCCAACCTCAATGTGAAGCGCGCGAGCGCGGTCTCGGCGGTCCGCATCAACGAGGAAGTGCTGGAGGCGGTCCTGAAAGTGGCGGCCCAGCTCAGTGGAAAGATCGACGCGGTTGCGCCGAGCATCGATGGACTGCTCAGCATCAAGGGTGTCATCGAGGTGGTCGAGCCGGAAAGCGACGAGGCTGAAGACAAGGCGGCGCGGTCGGCCGCCGCTGCCTCGTTTGACGAGGCGCTTGCCGATCTCGTCGAGATGCGAAAGCGCGAGGGGGCGACGCTCGGGCAAATCCTCAAGCAGCGCATGGACGAGATCGAGACGTTTGCCCGGAAAGCCGAGGATGCCCCCGGCCGCAAGCCCGAGGCGATCAAGGCGCGTCTCGCGGAACAGATCGCGACCTTGCTGGAGAGCTCTGACCGGTTTGATTCCGACCGCCTTAACCAGGAGGCGCTTCTGATCGCAACGAAGGCTGACATTCGCGAAGAGCTCGACCGCATCGCCTCGCACATCGCGCAGGCGCGTGAGCTGATCGGCAAGGGCGGCCCGATCGGACGGCGGCTCGACTTCCTGGCGCAGGAATTTCATCGCGAGGTCAACACCTGCTGCGCCAAGTCCAACGACATCGAGCTCACCAATACGGGGCTTGCCATGAAAAACGTGGTCGAGCAGTTCCGCGAGCAGGTCCAAAATCTGGAGTGACGGATGGCGAGCAACGGCTTTGACGGTGTCGAGCGGCGCGGAGTGATGTTTGTTCTGTCTTCGCCGTCAGGCGCAGGCAAGACAACCTTGTCGCGACTTTTGATCGAGCACATGTCGGGCCTGAAGATGTCAATATCCGCCACCACACGCGCGATGCGGCCGGGCGAGGTCGACGGTCGGGACTACCTGTTCGTCGACAAGGCCAGATTTGAGCAGATGGTGAAAGGCAACGAGCTGCTGGAATGGGCTACCGTCTTCGACAACCGCTACGGCACGCCGCGTGAGCCGGTTGAGGCCGCGCTGTCGGCGGGGCAGGACGTGTTGTTCGATATCGACTGGCAGGGCACCCAGCAGTTGCGTGAGAAGGCGCGCGCGGACGTGGTCAGCGTTTTCATCCTGCCGCCGTCGGCCACGGATCTGGAGAAGCGCCTGCATTCCCGTGCCCAGGATTCCGAGGACGTGATCCGCGGGCGCATGAGCCGCGCGAGCCACGAGATGAGCCACTGGGCGGAATACGATTACATCGTCATTAACCGCGACCTGGATGAGGCATTCGCCGAAGTACAGTCGATCTTGAAGGCCGAGCGACTCAAGCGCGAACGTCGGGTTGGTCTTGTCAGCTATGTCCGTAGCTTGCAGAGCCAGTTGCAGAAATAGGCCTCCTGCTCAACTTTGGGCCCCTTTGGATCAACCGCTCCAGCATATCGGTGACCTCCTCGCCATCGGCGGTGTTGTCGGCCTCGGGACCGCGTTGCGTTTCCGCCCATTGATGTCGTGCCAGCCGTTCGGGTGTGCGCGCAAATTCTGAGCGTGGCGTTTCCTCGACCCATGGCGTGGGCCCCAACATTTCCTCGGCCCATGGTGCGGGGCCGCCGCGGTCGGAAGCCAGTTCCCAGTTCACGCGCCGCCGGCCCCCGCTGGGGGCATTTTTGGCGTGTGGATGGCGCCGGCCGCCGTGGATGAAAATGATGCTGCCAGTCAATCCAGCCAGCGCGAGCGCGCCGAGTATCACGAGAAGCAGTGTTGGGATCGAGCCGGTCGACTTTTCAGTCATGTGGGCGGCGGCACGTCCCGATGGAGCCTGCTGGTAGTTTGGTACTTCCGCGGCCGAGTCAGGCGCTGCCGGCTGCGGGCTGACGGTAGCCTGCTGCTCGGCGACAGGGGCCGCGGCATTAGTTGGATAAGGCCAGCGCATAGCAACAATAGTTTCTTGCGCGCTGTCAGCAGTTGGGCTCGCAGACTGGTCCGTGGAGTCCGCCGGTGTATTAGCGGCGCTGGCATCTCCATCGGCAGCTAAATGCGGCATTGGCGCTTCGGCAAGCGCATTCGCCAACGAGCGCGTTGCGACGGGCTTCGACTTGGGCTTGGCCGCATCGCTCTGCTTCTCGCTTTGTGAGACCTTGTCGCTTTCCTCGCGCAGATACCAGCATTTGCGATTGGTGTTGCGGTCGGTGCGGTAATACCAATGACTGCCTTCAGGGCTGTTGTCTTTGGGTGCGGAACGACAGGTGTCGGCGGCGGGCGCACCATAGGACATGGTTATCGAGGAGATGATCACGCTGGCGAAAATGGCGGGGATGAACGTCGTGGCTCGACGGGCCATTGTTGTCTCCGGTACGCAAACGCTGCAATGGAAACCAATCGTTGAAGAGTTGGGTCGCAATGAGCCGCAATTCCGGAGATGTTGTGGCGCTTTTCGCGTGGCGGCATTTGTTTGGAAAAACGGTTGAGAAATTTGGAAAAACCGTTGGAAAAATGAGTTGGTCGTGAGTCCGCCGCTCGAGGTTCAAACGGTAGGAAGTGCTGTTGTGAAGCGGTCCGCCTGGGCCGCTTCACGGTGTGATGATCTATTGTTCAGTTTTTCAACATGATGCGGCCGACGACGTTGCCGGCACGCAGGGCATCAATGCATTGCTGCACTTCTGCCATCGGCTCCTCGCGCATCGGCGTCGGCTTGATCTTGCCAGCTCGCGCAAGCGCCATCAGTTCCTGTGCCTCGGCCAGCGTCCCGACCATGAAGCCCTCGATCGTCATGCGCTTGTAGACCCATTGCACCATCGGCAGGCTGAAATTGCCGCCCATCAGGCCGGACACGACGATCTTGCCGCCGCGTGCGAGGACCGCGACGGCAAATGCCATGGACTTCTCGTTGCCGGCGAAATCCACAACCTCGTCGAACCCACCTTCGGTTTCCTTGAGGATGCGCTTAACGACGTCCGGCTCGGCAGGATCGTAGGCGAGCGCTGCGCCGTTCGTCAGTGCGGATTCCCGCGCCGCGGAGCTGAGATCGGCAACTGAGATCTTCTGCTTGAACATGGCTTGCGCGAGTGACAAGCCCATCAGGCCGACGCCGCCGAGCCCGATCAGCAGCAGATTGCGCTGGCGTGGCCGGTCGACCAGCCGCTTCAGCGCGCCGTAGGCTGTGATGCCGGAGCACATGAGGGTCGCGGCTTGATTGACCGGTAGGGGATCGTAGTCCAGCAGATATTTGGCGTCGGGCACCAGCACGTGGCTGGCGAAGCCGCCGTCGACCGAGACGCCGAGGAAGCGCTGCTTGACGCAGAGGTTTTCATCGCCGTTGAGGCATTCGCGGCACTGGCCACAGCCGATCCACGGAAACACTGCCTTCTTGGCGCCGACCAGGTCCGCCGACACTTCAGGGCCGACTTCCTCGACCACGCCTGCGATTTCGTGCCCGAGGGTAAAGGGCAGTGTCATGCCGCGCGTGGTGTCGAGTTTCTTGCCGCCGCCGAGATCGGCGTAGCCATCCTGGATATGCAGGTCGGAATGGCACAAACCGCAACGCTCGATGCGCACCAGGACTTCGCGACCCTGCGGCTTGGGCGTGTCAATGATGGTTTCGCACAGGGGGGCTTCGAATTTGACCAAAGATTGCCGCCGCATCAGCGCCATTGCTTCCTCCTCAGGTGCGGTTTGTATTTTCGTTGCGTATATTGGCCAATTCGCGCGCCATGGCAACAAAGCCGCTCACCGGGATGGTCTCGGCACGGCGCGTGGCCTCGATGTCAGCGGCGGAAGCGAGCCTTGCCGGATCGACACCGAGTGATTTCAGGCTCTGGCGTAGCATCTTGCGGCGCTGGCCGAATGCCGCTGCTGCGACCTGCTCGAGCAGTTTGCGATCGCAAGGCTCGGGCTGTTGGCGCGGTACCAAGCGCACGACGGAGGAGGTCACCTTGGGCGGTGGGACGAATGCTGACGGCGAGATATCGAACAGGATCTTGGTCTCGCTACGCCAGTTCGCGAGCACCGCAAGGCGGCCATAGGCTTCGTCGTTCTCGTCCGCGACGATCCGCTCCGCCACTTCGCGCTGAAACATCAGCACCATCATTTCATACCAAGGCGGCCATGGCTCGATTGACAGCCATCCGACCAAGAGTGCGGTCGCGATGTTGTAGGGCAGGTTGGCGACGATCTTTGCCTTGGCGCCACTGAGCAACGGCCTCGGGTCGAAGCTCTGTGCATCCGTGCAGACGACCTCGAGCCGACCGGGATAGCGCGTGGCGATTTCATATAGTGCCGGGATGGCGCGCTCGTCATGTTCGATCGCGATCACGCGGCGAGCGCCGAGTGCGAGCAGCGCACGCGTAAGCCCGCCCGGCCCAGGGCCGATCTCAACAACGGTTGCATCGTTGAGGGGGCCTGCAGCGCGTGCAATCCGTGCTGTCAGGTTGAGATCGAGCAGAAAGTTCTGACCGAGTGACTTGCGGGCGGACAGCGCGTGGCGCCGAATGACCTCGCGCAGCGGCGGCAGGTCGTCGATCATGCCGACTGCATGGAGGCCATGCTCCGGGCGAGCCTCAGCGCCGCAATCAGGCTCGCGGGATTGGCTCTGCCGGTGCCCGCGATGTCGAAGGCGGTGCCGTGATCTGGCGAGGTGCGGATGAACGGCAATCCCAGCGTGACGTTGACGGCGTCGTCGAAGGCGAGCGTCTTGATCGGGATCAGCGCCTGATCGTGGTACATGCACACCGCGCAGTCGTAAGACCGGCGCGCGGCGTCGTGGAACATGGTATCCGCGGGCAGGGGACCCCTGACCTCAATGCCTTCGCCACGCAGGACCTCGATTGCCGGCGTGACGATCGTTTGTTCCTCGGTGCCGAGCGATCCGTCCTCGCCGGCATGCGGATTGAGGCCCGACACTGCGATTCGTGGCCGGTTGAGACCGAAATGGGATTTCAGCGCCGTCTCCACGATGCGGACCGTGGAGACGATCAGCTCGGTAGACAGCTCCGCTAATGCCTCACGCAGCGACAGGTGGATGGTTACTGGCACCACCGCGAGAGCTGGCGACCACAGCATCATCACCGGCTGTGGCGTGCGCCCGTTGGAGGCAGCAAGTTCGGCCAGGAATTCCGTATGACCCGGATGGTGGAATCCGGCACGATAGAGCACGCTCTTGGCGATCGGATTGGTGACGATGGCGTCGGCACGCCCGGCCGCGACATCAGCTACCGCCTGCCGAATGGAGCCGATCGCTGCGGCCGCACTGCTGCTATCGGGCTTGCCAGGCTTTGCGGTTGTCATCTGGCCGGTCGCCACGATGGGCAATGCATTAGCGAACGTCGCCTCGGCCTCGTCGCTCGACACCACGGCGAGCCTGATATTGACGCCGAGCGTCTTGGCCCGTTCCGCGATGCAGCGTTCGTCTGCCAGTAGGTAGAATGGTGGCAGTTTCAACTCGTCGCGACGCAGCCAGGCCGCGATGGTGATATCGGGCCCTATGCCGGCGGGTTCACCTAATGTCAGCGCGAGCGCCATGCGTCAGCGGTATTCGATCATTGCCGCTTTGCGGACTTCCTGCAGGTACGTCTTCGAGGTCGACTCGTATTTCTGGGTGTACATCTTCTCCTTGGTTTCTCGTCTCTTCGGCGAATCGATCATGGTTTGATTTCGTGCACACAGCACCGCCATCTCGATGCCCTGCTTCGTGACTTCCGGCGGGGTCAGGCGACCGACCGGGGTATCATCGAGCACTTTGCGAACGTTCGCCGGAATATCGGCCGAAGTCTTGGTGACTACGTCGCGGATTGCGGCGTTCTGCATCGAGCGGAAATAGGAGTTAGCCTCCGCGCAGCTCTGCACCCGGCCGCGCAGGGTCTCCGCCTCCTTTAGTCTTGCCTGAACGGCAGCTTGCGGTGATCCGCGCGGCACGATCAGCACCACCGGCTGCATCTTGTATTCGAAACCCTCGGTCTGCAGCTTCTCGCCGCCCTCCGCCTCTACTTTGGCCGCTACCTCCTTGTCGCTGACCTGCAGACGCTCTTTGTAGCGGCCGCGCACGAGGCTGCTCCAGACCATCTCTGCCTTGATCCGGCTCCTCAGCGTGTCGAGTGGGCATCCTTCGCCCCGGCCCTTTAGCGGCCCAGCGTCGACAGGAGGCCGGCATTCTTCGATCCGACTCTTCGGCGTGTCCGCCCGGATGCCCTTGCTTGCGAGCATGGCTACGAGCTGGTCCGAGCTCATTCGCATCCGTGAGGCCATTCCTGAAAAGGACTCATCGATGTCGGAATACGTCGGCTCAACGCCGAACTTCTTGCCCTCCTTGATCTTCAACCTCTCGTCGATCAGTTCGTTGATCACTTCCTGTCGTGCTGGCGTTTTATGCGATGTCAGGGCGTTGAGCTTGGAGCGCTGCTCGATATCGAAGTCCGTGATCGGATCGCCATTGACCATCACGACTACCGTCTGTGCGGGCGAGGACGTTGGGCTGCCGATGAGGGGCAGCGCGATGCCGAGGGTGAGAAACAGAATACGGAGATTTGGCATGTTGATCGTCATGATTGTCGTGCGCTTGCATTGAGATTGCGAGCAGGGGTCTGCCGGCAACGATCAAATCGATTCAGTGCGCCACGCCGCTGTTCGTCGACGACGAGTCCACCAGCGTGCGCAAACCAAGCTGCAGCATGTACGAGTGACTCAGCACAGGTGGCGCGTTACCTACAGCATAGTTGTAGGACGTAACATAGTTTGCCGCCAGAATGAAGCAATCGTCGACGTAACCGGCACCGACCACGTACTGATTGATCTTGTTCGCCTCAAGGTCCCACCGGGCCGAGCCCGTCACCACCCAGTTGGCCGCGACCTTCACCGAAGCGCTGCCCAGCAGGCCCTCACGGCGCGTCAGGTAGCCCAGGTCAGGTTGCGCGGCGTAGTTGCCGTAGAGCATGCTGACCGACCAGCGGTCGAAATTCGCGCGAGCCTCGGCCTCGAAACGCTGTACGTTCAGCGTTTCTTCGTCCACGCGGGTGCGCACGCTGAACGTATAGGTCCGGTTAGGCGAGTAATTGACGCTGGCGACATAGTCTGACTTGGGCTTGGCCAACCCTGAATCGAGGCCGGTGTTGGTCGCGTCCTGGACCGCGAAGGAATTCAAGCCGAATAGCTGGTAGGACTGCCCGAACAGGACGTTGATCGAGCCGCCGCGATCGAACTGTGTCGTGGCTCGGACACCAACATTGGCACGTCCGCCACCCTCAACGCGATCGTAGCCCGAGAACTTGTCGACGCTGAAAAGGTTGCTCGCATCGAACACCAGGCTCTGTGCGTCTTCGTTAGGAAGCTTGCCAGCATAAGTCTCGTTCGGCCGGATGATGATCTGTGCGATCGGCTCCACGGTCGTGGTGCCCCACGGCTGAACGTTGATGAAGGGATAGCGGTACTCAAGGCCGACCGTAGGCATCAGGCGCACCGCCTGAGTGTCGCCAACGGGAAGGAAGTTGGAAACGCCAGGCTGGTTCGAGACCGAAGAGTTGATCGCATCGGCCCGAATGCTGGCGAACGGCGTCCAGATTTGACCGATCGGGTCGGTAAAGGACCGTCGCCACTGCGCTTCCGCCGTCAAGCGTGTATAGGTGCCAGGAAAGCCGCGCAGCAGGCATTGCGATGGCATCCGCGCGAGCGGATCGGCGGACGCGGTTGTGCACAGACTGGCGGTATTGGCCTGCGTCGTGATCGGGTCGAAGACGGCGGTGTCGCGCGACAGATTTGTGAAGTTGGTCTTATAGCTGACCTCGCCGCCGAAGATCGGGTAATTGAGCACGTTCGAGTAATCGATCACCGGGTAGACGATCGGCACTTGGTTCTGATTGCCCGAGAAGCTCAGGAAATACATCGTGCGTGCGTCGAAAAAGCTGCGGTTGCCGACACCAGTCAGATAAAGCTGCGAGATCGCTTCGGTCGGCAGGGACAGGAAAGACGAGTAGGGATCGCGGAACTGTGCGAGCCGGTAGTCCGTCATGAAGGTGTAGTCGGAGAGCAGAACGCCGTCCCAGCCCCATGTCCATTTGTCGTTCAGCGCGAACTGGCCCTGGGTTGAGATCCCGCCACGGAGCTGCCGGTCGCCGGGTTGGCCGGCAAACGCACCGGGATCGAGTTGGTCGATACCATAAGCACGGATCTGATATGCGCCGTCGATCAGGCGCTGCCGGAATTCGCCCTGGAGCAGCACGCCCTGCCGGGTCATGACGCGCGGGGCAACGGTAAGATCGTAGTCTGGTGCGATCGCCCAGTAGAATGGGATCTCCGCGCCGTAGCCGGTCTGGCCCGTGCCACTGGCAAAGCCGGGTATCAGGAAGCCGGTCTTGCGCTTCACCGTCGGGTCTGGTGTCGCAAAATAAGGCATGTAGGCAAGCGGGGTACCAAAGAATTCGATCCTGGCATCCTCGAAGTACAGCATCTTCTCTTGCTGGTCATGGATGATGCGGGCCCCCTTGACCTGCCACAGCGGAGGCTTCTTCGGGTTGTCCTTACAGGGGGCGCAGGCGGTGTAGACGCCGTTCTCGAACACCGTGTAGTTGCCGCTGGAGCGATCGGCACGCGTAGCCGCCATCCGGGTCTGGTCTGCCGTATCGACGCGCAGCGAATCGACGAAGCCGTCGCGGTAGTCGTCGCTCAGGTCCATGATCTCGGCATAGGTAATCTTGCCGTCGGCATCCGTCATGCGGATGTTGCCTTCGGCATGCAGCCGCTTGGTCTTCTGGTCGTATATTACCTTGTCGGCTTCGACACTGGTGCCGTTGTAGAACATCTGCACGTTGCCGACCGCCGCAACGCGTGAATTGTTGTAGTCGTAATCGACCTGGGTCGCCTGCACGAGCATCTGACCGTCATTGGCGGCACGTGGCGGCTTCGGTCGCTGCGGCGGCCGATTGTAGGTGTAGCCCTGAGCGGCGGCTGGCGCGACCGATACGAGCCCAGTCACGGTGGCCAGCGCGAATGCGACAGCAACGACACGCAGTGGACGGGCCAGGGGCAAGCCGACAGCGGGGCCACGCACCAACGTGCGCCACGCCAACACAGGCAACCTCTCCCCGCGGACGGCCATCACTAACCGTCCTCCTGGTAGAGCAAGGCCAAAAAGCCGGTAAGCCCGCCTACGAATACAGGCAGCCACGCGGCAACGAACGGGTACATCAACTCAGCCTTGCTCAAGTCGTCAGTCACTTTGGATAAGACGTAGAGCAGAAAGCCCGCGCCCACGCCACTTAAAACCATCTTTTGCACGCCACCGAATCGGAAGAAGCGCAACGACACAGAAGCAGCCAACATGACCATTGCTGCAAGGTAAAAGGGCTGCGCAAGAAGCTTTTGGTATTGCAGTCGGTAGCCAGCGGTCGCAAAGCCGGAGTTTTCGGACGAGCGGATGTAGTCCCGCAGTTGCCAAAAGGACACAGTTTCCGGTGTGGAAAAGCTGTTGCGAACCTGCGCTTGGGTGAGCGTGGTTGGCAGCTCGAAGCGTTCCTGGTCGACTGGTGGGTTGTCGAGCGCGAAGCGCCGTACATCCTTGAACAGCCAGTACCCGTCCTCGAGAGTTGCTTCGCGCGCCTCGATTCGCTCCTTGAAATGATTACCCGTGTCAAATCGGAATAGTGTCAGCCCCGTCAATCGCACGCCCTGCTGCTCGCTGCGTGCGGCGTTGATGATCACCTGGCCGTCGTTGTTGACCTGGTTGAGCCAGAATCCGGAGGCGTCCTGGATTCCGCCCCCGGGAGTCGAGCCGAACAGCTCCGCCTCCATCCGCTTGGAGAGCTCTCGAAGGTTGGCTGATACCGGATTGTAGATGACAGTTGCGACCGCCCCAATCAGGATGGCGCTGCCCAGCGCCGGAGCAACGAACTGCCAAGCCGAGACTCCCGCGGCTCGCGCGACCACCAACTCGAGACTGCGCGATAGCGCGAGGTAGCAGGCCATCGTGCCGAACAGGATGCAGAACGGCGTCACCTTTTCTAATATTTGCGGCACCCGGAATAGCGAAATCTCGGCGACGGTGACGGCCGAGGCCGAAGCCAAGCCGGAGGTCCTTCGCACTGCCTCGAAGTAGTCGACCAGCACGAGCAGCACGAAGATGCCCGCGAACACACCGAGAGCCGAGATGACGAACCGGCCGGCAAAATATCGCCCAAGCGTATTGGTGAACATGCTCATGCTGTCACCGGCCGACCGAAGAACCGCGCAAGGCGCGCGTTGGATTTGTTGATGGCTTCCATGAGGGCGGGTGGTGGCTCGACCACAACGCCACCGAGAATCATCCAAAGGCCGACGCCGGTCACGATTATCAGCAGCGCGTATTGGACGAGTGGCGCGAGTGGAGACTTGAGCGCCATCACGGAGCACGCGAATCCGGCGATGCGCAGCCCAAGCACGCCGAGACCCGCACCGCCGATCGAGAAGGTGCGGCTTTGGCGCGTGGTGCGCGGCGCGCCGAGAAAAGCGAAGGTGAGCGCGGCGAACGCGAAGGGATAGAGCGGCGCCGCGAAGCGATCATGCAGCTCCTGTCGGAATTCCCCAGGAAGCTGCGCATAAACCCGATCGTCCTGCGACCGGAATATGAGCTCCCAGAGGTAACGCTCCTTGACGTTGAGTGTGACGTCCCGGCCAGATTTGGAAAATTTCGACATGTCGAAGGCGTAGCTGCCGAATGCCACCATCGCAGGATCGCGCTTACCCGCCTGGAATCGCTGCAGATTGCCATCCCTCAGCACCAGGAACGAGCCTTCGCCGTTCTTCACCACGGTTCCTTTCTCGGCGACGATGCTGACGCGCTCCTTCGGATCGCGCCGGTCGTCGATGAAGACGCCGGCAAGGTCGCCGCCCGGCAGTCGCTCGCGGATGCGAATCGTCAGACCCTGGTCGAGTTGGGCGAAACGGCCGGTCTGCAGGAGGTTGGTCAGCAAGTCGGTGGTAATCTCGGCGTCCCATTGCTTCAACCGTCGCATGCCGTCGGGGGCGAGATAGGCCGAAATAAAAGTAACGAGCAGGGCCACCACGCAGGTGGCGTAGAAAAAGGGATAGAACAGCCGGAATGGCGAGAAGCCGGCTGCGTTCATCACGATGATCTCGGAGTCGGTCGCGAGCTTGTTGAGTGTGTGCGCGATCGCGATCATCAGCGCGATCGGTGAGATAATCAGCACGAGCGTGGGAATCGCCAGACTCGTAATGCCGAGGAAGGTGAAGATGGTCTGACCCTGGTTCGTCATCAGGTCGACCGCGCGCAGCGCCTGCGTAACCCAGATCACTCCCGTGAGGCTGGCCAGGACAAGCGCAAACGACGCAAGGGTCGTGCGGAAGATATACTTATCGATCGACCCCATCTTTACCGTACGATCCCCACCCGAGCCCGAGAGTTGCGACTACTACCTACCGAGGGTCCCCCTCGGTCGCACTAGCTGTCTCCCGCTGCTCCAGCCCTTCAGTACATCTCTTTGATCCATCAACAAAATGGCTGGTCCGTGGCGGCCCCCAAGATGTGGTTAATATTTCATTTAATGTGGCCCACGAGCCACGCTGACCGCTTGGCAGGACCAGGATTCGCAGGCCATAGTGTGGGCGATGTTCCTGATCGGAATCGTTCCTATTTAGATCAAGTGCAGCGGACAGCCCGCCGGGCAAAATGCCTCGACTTTTGGAGATTCTACCATGTCCGACGCCGTCAAGGTCGGGTTCGTTCCGCTTTCTGCCACCCCGAGCGGTATTCTGGTGGTGTTTTGCGACGATGGCCTCAAATTTGGTCCAGCGACGCGTGAGTCGCTCGGTGCAGCGGCCGGGCTGGTGAGGAAGGCGGCGACGACCAGTCAGTTCAAGGGCAAGAGCGGCTCGGTACTGGATATCCTGGCGCCCCAGGGCCTAAAGGCGCCTCGCCTCGTCGTGATTGGTGTCGGCAAGGTCTCCTCGCTCAAGGGCAGCGACTATTTGAAATTTGGCGGCGTGGCGGCAAGCAAGCTGACGGCGGGCAGCGACGCCATGACCATCATCGCGGAATTGCCCGATGGCGCGATCAAGGTCGAACAGGCGATCGCCGTTGCCTCGGGCGCCAAGCTGCGCGCCTACAAGTTCGATCGGTACAAGACGAAGAAGAAGGACGACGAGAACAACACCGTGCGCGCCGATATTTCGCTCGCCGTGGCCGATGTCGCAGCCGCGCGTAAGGCGTTCGCACCGGCAGGCCATGTGGTTGACGGCGTGATCATGGCGCGGGACCTGGTGAACGAGCCTCCCAACGTGCTGTACCCGGAGGAGTTCGCCCGCCGCGCCTCGCGGCTGCGAAAGCTTGGTGTGAATGTCGAGGTGCTCGACGTCAGGGCGATGACCAAGCTCGGTATGGGTGCGCTGCTCGGCGTGGCGCAGGGCTCGGCGCGGCCTGGCCGCACGGTGATCATGCGCTGGAACGGAGGAAAGCGCGGCGAAGCGCCGGTTGCCTTCGTTGGCAAGGGCGTCTGCTTCGACACCGGCGGCATATCGATCAAGCCTGCCGGCAGCATGGAAGACATGAAGGGCGACATGGGTGGCGCGGCCTGTGTCGTCGGGTTGATGCATGCGCTCGCCGCGCGCAAAGCAAAGATCAACGCGATTGGGGCCATCGGCCTGGTTGAGAACATGCCTGATGGCAATGCCCAACGCCCCGGCGACATCGTCACCTCGATGTCCGGTCAAACCATCGAGATCATCAATACCGACGCCGAAGGGCGATTGGTGCTGGCCGACGTGCTCTGGTACGTCGCCAGCAAGTTTAGGCCGAAATTCATGGTGGATCTGGCTACCCTGACCGGCGCGATCTTGGTCGCGCTCGGGACGGAACATGCCGGCATGTTCTCCAACAATGAGGAGTTGGCGCAGCGTCTGACCCAGGCCGGGCTGGAGACCGGCGAGCGGGTCTGGCGCCTGCCGCTCGGGCCCGAATACGACAAGCTGATTGATTCGCAGTTCGCAGATATGAAGAACACTGGCGGG
>JGI24705J35276_12238526_pt1 | contig 25112 bp, 31 predicted proteins | sample TergutNt197P4_FD_35276 | JGI IMG/M metagenome (IMG submission 35276) | reverse complement strand
ACGTAAAGATAAAAATTTCTGATATTATTTTAGCGAAAAATATAGTAAATAATTCTAATAATGGTGGTTCCAATAATACTACCGGCTCGGACGGTACCAAGAATAGCGATGTAGCCACAACAAATGACGCGATTGTTGACTCCAGCGTGCCTCTTAGTGGGCTGAATATCAATCCCTTTACTGATATAAATGAAAGCGACTGGTTTTACGAAGATGTGCTCTGGGGTCATGAGCACGACCTGTTCAAGGGTACGAGCAAAACCGAGTTTTCGCCGCACCTTCCAATGACTCGCGCCATGATGGTGACGGTGCTCGGACGGCTTTACGGCTTAACGGATATTACCTCTGACTCACCTTTTACTGATATGGATGGCTCGTCTTATTATGCGCCCTATGTCAACTGGGCTCACCAAACTGGTATTGCTACAGGCATTGGGGGTGGTAAATTTGCGCCAGAGTTACCTATTACGAGGCAAGATTTAGCTGCTATTCTCTATCGTTACGAACAGCATATAAATAAGGTTCCATCTGGAGTGATTGCCGATAAAGAATTCTCCGACTGGTCAAGTGTCAGCGATTACGCAAAAATTGCAGTGAATTCCCTCACAGCACAAGGTATTATCAACGGAAAATCATACAACTTGTTTGATCCGCAAGGTAAAGCAACACGGGCAGAAGTAGCAGCTATGCTCCATAGGTTTGTAGAAAGCATAAAGGAAAAGTAAAAACTTAATTGTTGATATCAATCCAAGGAACTCTTTTCAAAAAATCTATTGTGGAGAGTTCCTTTTTTGCACTAATCAAGGCTTATCGTTCACTTTTGTACGTGGATAGAATAATAACGTCAATCCTCCAAACACATAGCATAGTATCATATTACTAAGTGCTTGGGAAAAAGCCTCTTCTTGTAGGCATTGATTCGCACTACAGGGCGGTGACCAGTCACAACTTTCGGGAACATACAGGCAATTGAAATTGCTATCGTCAGGCCGTGGCAAAGCAACTATCAAAAAATTAGCTGTCGTCCATAGTATACACAAAATTACACCAATAAAAACTAAGTTTCTAGCGATTATTTTTCCTTTGAAAAAGATAGCAACAGCAGCGCAAATAAAGATTGTTGCGATTATCAGCGGGGCTATAACATAGATGCTGTCAATAAAATTGGCTGCTCCAATAATTATTGAGTTTGCATATGTAGCCGAAACGATCAAAAAACAAATGCCCAGAATGACACATAATATTCCGTAAAATACTAAAATCGCTCCACCGATTTTGTCACTGACTTTCTTTAAAAATGATCTATGCTCCATGACGTATACTATTTTAGGTGTATCATTTGCCGTGTGAAAATTATTTGATAAATCGTCATTCATTTTTTCCTTTCTGGGTGGCCGAAACAAAAAGGACACCTGCTCTTGGTGTCCAAACCAGCTATAACTCTTTCAAGTCGTCGCTTCGAGCAAGGTGCCCTTTTCTTCGACTTAAAGAGAACGTTATAACTGATTTGGACTCCTAAATTGTAGCATAACCAGAAAAAGATGCCAAATATGCTTTGCCGCCATTACGGATGTAGCAGTTTAAAGCGGTACAATTAAGTCAATCTTGGCCGTAAAGGTTAAATCATATAAGTCAGTTCACAGTCGTATACTGGATAGCCGTTGATTTTTTCTCTACATATTTTATACAGAATAAAAGGTTTATCATCAATAAGCCTCATACCGCTGTCAGGGGGCATCAGCAACTCATGTTCCGCTCTTCCGGTAACACAAGGTACATATGCTCCCGGCACGCCTTTTGGCAAATAAATTCGCAGTAACGCATCATAGCCATGATCCATTTCAATTATCTTGCATAGGCTTGTGCTCAAAAATCCTTCTTCCGCTGCCCACCAATTCTTTTTACGTGCATCATACAACTTTTTTACGAAAAGATCTGCTACACCCCGGTAGACAACGATATTTTCCGGAACTCTTGGAGCCCAAGAGATTATAACTGCTAATACTTCAATCATAGGCTTGAAAACATCTTTTGAAAAAATACGGGCGTCTGGTGTCTCTCGCAGTATCGAATTCATTTGCCAATAATTAAAACCACAATATAGTTCCACTACGTCCCAGGTATAGGAGTTGAAAATCTTTTTTAGCATAAGCATATTTTCTTTATAGGCATCTGCCCATTCACCATAGTGTTTTTTACCCCATAATTCAGCGTCTTCCTTTGAGGAAAACTCACGATACAAGGATTTATCTATTGGCATTTGCGCAACCCCCTATGGCATTGATATTTTCTTCAAAATGTGATAAAATACGAGCATAGAATATATATCTATGAACTTTAATTTGCTTACTTTCAGCCGCAGGGTTGAATGCTCTTCAATTTAGAGCACTCAACCCTGCGGCTGGCGTTAGCTTCCGCAGAAATACTTTATTTTGAAGGGAGCTAATGAATATGCCGGATTCAGGAACGCCCACCCAGAAGCTATACCAAGCTATTTTCAATCGTCTGCCTGAACAAGATATGGATGAAGCTGACCTGCCTGATTTATTCGAAATATTGGATACTCTAGCACCACGAGAAGCCGAAGTTATTCTAAAGCGTTTTGGTATCACTCATAAAGAGATGACGCAAGCCGCAATTGCCGCTGAATGGGAAATCACCCCCGGACGCGTGGGGCAAATCGAACAGAAAGCTCTACGTAAACTTAAGCATCCGTCCCGTGCGGACAAAGTGAAATTGCTGTTTGCTCTCCGTAGCGATCTGAGAAAACACATTAACGCCCTAAATCAGTGCATTGATGATCTAACTGCAGAAAATAACCAGCTTCACGTGGCGCAAATTGTACTACAAAACAGCCTTCATATGATCGCTCAAATGGCTAGCCTCCACAAGGATGAGATAGCCCAATACGGCATCAATCAGGTTGTTTCAGCCGACTCCCACATAGACGTGTTGGATTTTTCGATGCGAGTATACAGTGCCCTCATTAGAAGCGGCATCGCTATGATTGGGGATTTAGTCTCAAAGAACCGAAAAGACCTGATGCGCATTAGAAACCTTGGCAGCGTGGGAGTTAAGGAGATTGAAAAAAAGCTCGCTGGTCTTGGCGTTGTATTACACAATAACTGAAAGGCATTAACCAATAATCCCGTCGCTATCCGGCGGGAATTTTTACTAAAAGGGTTCTATCTTTATTTTGTCATTACAAATCGCTATCTCCGTTTTAAGCAACAAAATCTCTGGATGATCTGGTGGCAGAGTTTTTTCTTTTATTTCTAACAACTCCCGGTAATAAATTTGAGCAAAATCGTAGTCGCCAACTTTTTTATTGTAATCAGCTATTATATAAAGGATATCTATCATGCGCGGAGAGCCATATCCAAATAGATTTTCAACAACTTTCTCTGTAATTAATAATAGCGTATTGTTATTGATATTTGGGAAAGGCAAATCGTCATCCTTAATCAAATCCCCATCTTCTATATCAAACAAAGGCAAATCGTCATCTTTATTGAGTTGGGGTGGGGACATAGCAAGTTTTTCATAAGCTTCCAGGATTGTTTCTGGAGTAGCTTCAACTACTTCCGATGAATGGTATGCTAAGCCTTTTAAATACCATTCCAGAGCAATATCACTTTTGCCCAGCTCTGTGTATATTTTTGCTATATCACAACAAACGTCAGTAGCTGTAAGAACTAACCCTTCAAATTCCTCATACGAATCACATACTGCCAGTACACTATTGTAGAAATGTAGCGCAATATCATAATCGCCGAGTCTAGAATAAGCATCTCCTAGCTCCTTAATAGTACCCGCATCTTCATGTACGCTTTCATAGTCGTGGCATACTCTGCTATACCCGTCACTTTCCAAGGCTTTTGTATAGTATTCAATCGCCTTTTCATATTCTCCATAAAAATTGAAATTAATGCCAAGGCGGTGGCAAACACTTTGAAAAAACAAATCGGATATCTCTCCGTCCTCTAAAAGTGGTTCCATAAAACTAACGATTGAACAAACATGAGGTAGATTATTATAATGCTCCTCATATGAAGCCGGCTCATAGTCATGCATCTCTAATATCTGATCAATCATTTCAAGGCACTGTTCAATGATAATCGTATCTGCTTTTAAGTCATCACGGATGACTTCTTGTAAAAGCCGATGAATATGCAGAAATCCCTTTTCATACTTTACCAGGGAATACTTGGTTAACTCCAATATTATTTGATTGCACTGTAGTTTGTCGCGGAGCTCATCGCGTAGCGGAACTGGTAAATAACTTTCCGGTATCTCTTCACCATTTTCTATATCCTCTTCAGCAGGTAATTTCCATTCCCATAAACACTCTGCCTCTCGGATAAATGCAGACAATGGAATTTCGTCTGGCGCAAAATAGGCACACAGATTCAGCAATTGCCGCGCACTTTCCAATTGGATTTTGTCAATTGAAATTTGCCACGCAGCTCGTACTGTCTTTCCATAGTCGGTTAAAGCAGCGCCTTTGTTTAACGTGGTTAATGCCGAATCTTTTAAAAGGGGCAAATACATGGCAAAATCCATATCTGGCACCGCCGTGATATAGGCAGCGGCTAATTCCAGGGCTAGCGGGAGATACCCCAGTCGCTCAGCAAGCAACTTGGCGCTGGATGCATCGTTAATGCCGGTGCGTTTTTGTAAGAAAGATATCGCCATAGGTTCATCAAACAAATCAATATCTATTCTATTTCCTATGCAACACTGTGTTGCTCGGGTGGTAATTAAAATATTCCCATTGTCTTTCTTGGGCAGGAATGGCTTCAGCGCCTGAAAATCCTCTACGTTATCATAGATAATCAGCCAGTTGGTGTTATTTTCAAACCAGCTTAAAAAGTTGCCTAAAATGACTGTATTGTCGTTATTATCTTTTAACAGTTTTTTCCTTTTCACAAAGTCCAAAATCTTTTTGTAAATATCTTCAAGATTTTCTGCAACAATCCACCAAATGACATCATATTCATGCGCATATCTATGGGCATATTCCATTGCAACCTGCGTCTTACCTACACCTCCTAAACCAGAAATGGTTTGGGTAAGCGATACTGACTCACCCTGCCGGAAGCAGTCATGAATCGCTTTGATCGTGTCTTCTCTGCCTATAAAGTGCGGGGTTGGTTTGTCTGTAAAATTGTTGAATGGAAACGTTGTATCTAAAGGAACGGCATTATCCTGTTTTATAGCATAAATATACGCCTCTACAAGAAAATCATTGAGGGAACCGGCAGTAGCTAATCGTTCAAACTCATTTTTCTGGTCACCAGCAATATACCAATCGGCTTGAATAATCCACCACAATTCCCGCCGCAGGTCGGCAATCCGCTCTGGTGGAAAATTATCCGTAATATTCTTTGCAAAGTACGGTGCCACACGGTTACGCACATCAGGTTGCTTGTATGGCTCAATAATTTTGGCAGGGAAAGCTCTTTCACCGGTACGGTATCTACTTATGGCGGTTGTCTCTGTGCTGTCGACATACTGTCTTGATTCCACCTCCGTAAAGGCAGCAGGGATAAGTAAATCCGACATGCCAGAAAGATTGGTCAGCGGTTCATAGTATTTGCACATTAGTTTTTCAAAATTAGCATAATTAAGCCGCGGCATGGCATATTTCTCCCAATGTCAATTTCATGTCAATTGTGTGGCATGTCAATAAAGATTCCCTCGTGATACCCTTTTCCTAAAGCAAATGGGAGGGGGGTATTTTTCTGTCAATATTATAACACCGAACGTGTTTAGCAGCAATCAATAATTTTAAGGAGGTACTCCAATGCAACTAAACAATTTAATGACGCTCAATAATACCACGGCTCTTGCTGTTCCGGCATCCGTATCCAATGGCCTAAACAACAAACTTGCTAACAGAAGCAACTTTATGACTTTACACAAAACACAGCAGGCTATGACGCATGAAAATGGCCGCGCTATGCTGGCTTATAGCGCAATGGAAAATGTGGCATTGCTCTCAAATTTTGAAGCTATATGCTGCCATGTTGCCCCAAGCGGCGGGCATAGATACAAGCAAATCGTAGACGCTTACGCTTTAAGCGCTATATTCCGGATCGCGGGGTGGTAAATCATGTTTGTTATTATCCTCATCGCGATCATCATGCTCATAGCTGGGATTGCCTTATTTTTACCAATGAGAGGTATTACCCGGCTAACACAAAATAACATTGCACTGAAATTTGAAGCAATGGATGCCTGTAAAGAGATGCTGCGTGAAGCTATACGCTCGTATCAGCCTTGGGATTACTGAGGTTACAAAATTACAAGCCATTCCACTAACTTTACAACAGCATTTTTCATGTTACTCTAATTGACTTTCCGCCTCTGTTATGGGGTGTCCCGTCGCTCATAATCCTGAAAGCCGTTATGCTTCATAACAGAGGCACTACCAGGTTTAATGTCAGTAAAACGCCACAGAGCAAAGAAAGGAAGTGTTGTATGGAGAGCAATAAACAAAAACATAAGGGGTATGTGAGCATCGTCGCAGATCCACCCTGGATGAAAAACCAGCGGGGGGTACGAGGCGCAGCCAGCAAGTACCAGCTAATGCCTCTGAATCAGATAAAAAACATGCCTGTAGGTGATCTTGCAACAGAAAATGCGGTATGTTGGCTCTGGGTAACAAATTCTACAATTGATGACGGTTACGATGTATTAAGGGCTTGGGGATTTGAAGCAAAATCCATTCTGACTTGGTTTAAGTTCCGCCCGCAGCTCGGATTAGGAATGTACCTCCGTAATGACACCGAGCATGTGCTCCTGGGCGTAAAGGGGAAAATGCCAATTGGCGTTAAAAATCAGCCGTCATGGTTTATCGCCCCAACCCGTGAACACTCACATAAACCAGAAGAATTTTTTGCCATAGCGGAGCGCTGTTATCCAGGGCCATACCTAGAACTCTTTGCCAGAAGATCGCAGCCGGGATGGGATAAATGGGGACTTGAGGTCGAGTCGGACGTCAAGATACCAGGTTACCCAGTACCGAAGTATAGGAGGGAGGTATAATGCGTGGAACACCAGCCAAAAAAACTCATCACCCGCATACTGGAATTCGCTGGCCTTTTTGCCCTGAGTGCCTTTCTGCTCAAGCTTGGCGTAGCATATCTCAAAGAAATCTGGGTAGGGCTTCTAATAATCGCCGGTATAGCCGGGATAGCCATTGTGGGTTATCGGATATGGAAAATCCGGGCAAGATGGTGAGGGGGGTAAAAAAGTGGTAAAACGAAAATTTGAGGAAATCTGCTGGCGGGAAGTAGTATGGCATCGCCCCTTCAAGCTGGAAACAGTATGGGAACTATTATCCCATCTTGCTGCGCTCAGCCCACGCGGGGCAGTTATCTGGGAAGCACGGGGATGCGGCGGCTATGTGCATTATTACTTAGGCGCTGATCAGAAGCATATTACCAAGCTTGAAGAAACTTGCCAAGCTCACGGTAATATACAGTTCTATGACGTACCTGAGCGTAACCGCAAGCCTGTCAGTACAGCACGGCGACTAAAGATCACCCACCCGATGCTATCGTTAAAAACGGACATCTCCATGTTGGTCATCCGCGCTGGACTGGCGGCTATGGCAGCGGTTCAAGGTGATGACGAAACTGTATTACAGATCGTACTTGGTGGCGCTTACGCACCATCACCGGTTCCAGCAAACCTGCCTGATCCAAACGCCTCATGGCTGCAAGCCGTTCTGGGCAATGTGGGAAAAGCCTCTCCGGAAAGCCGCAGTAGTGCCAAAGAAAAAGCTGGACAGCACGGCTTTCAAACAGTCATCCGTTTGGGCGTGTCCGGCGATGCGCCCAATGGACGGATAGCCAGCATCCATAGCGCCCTAAAGGTATTAGAGAGCGCCGGGGTTAGGATTTACACCGAAGTTGAAAAGCCTGCACGCATCAATTTGGCACATGTACCGTGGCACTGGCCGCTAAAGCTATCTGTTAAGGAGTTAGTAAATTTTCTATTGCTTCCCGTTGGGGAAGAGGAACTGGCCGGTGCAAATGGCCTGCACCCACAACTGCTGCTCCCGCCCACATGGTATAAAGAACCACGCGCTTGGGCTGAGAGAACCTTTGCATACAGCATGAATGGACTCAAGCAGCAGCGCCTTAGTATATCGCCAAAGGATAGCCTTGAGCATACATTGCTGCTAGGGCCTACAGGCAGCGGGAAATCAACCGCAATGCTGCATTTAATACTAGCGGACATCAAGGCGGGACGATCTGTGCTCGTAATTGACCCCAAGGCCGACCTAGTACACTCTATTTTGGAGCGTGTCCCGGAAAGCCGGGCTGATGAGGTAGTAGTGATCGACCCTTCCGATCCCTGCCCAGTTGGTTTTAATCCCTTTGCTTTCCGGAACTATAAAAACAGAGAGCTGATTGCGGACGCAGTGTTGGCTGTGTTCAAAGATATCTTTGCCGAGAACTGGGGTATTAGGTCTCAGGATATTCTAAGCGGAGCACTTCTTACGCTGGCGAAGACAGAGGGCGCATCACTATTGTGGTTGCCGACCCTGCTCACTGATGAAGCGTTCCGGCAGAAAATTACTTCAAATTTGACAGATAAAATCGGGCTAAAACCCTTCTGGGAGCATTTTGAAGCCATGCGGGACAGTGTGCGGCGGCAGGAAATAGCACCGGTAATGAACAAAGTACGACAATTCCTGTTCCGTCCTGGCCTGCGTAACGTGTTGGGGCAGTCAAGTCCTAAATTTGATCTCACAGATTTGTTTCATCACCGACGCATCGTATTGGTGCCGCTGAACCGGGGTGTGATTGGAACGGAAAGCGCCCGCTTGCTTGGCAGCCTGATTGTAGGCTTAACATGGACGCTGGCGCTCTCCCGCGCCAACATCACACCGGAGCGCAGGCATATCATTAATGTCTATATCGATGAGCTTCAGGACTACCTTTCGCTGCCCACTGACCTGTCCGATGCATTAGCGCAGGCAAGAGGTTTGGGGGTGGCATTAACACTTGCACATCAGTACCGTGAGCAACTCCCGCCACAAATCCGCGCCGGTGCTGATGCTAACGCCAGGAATAAAATCACCTTTGGCTTGAACTCTGCAGACGCAAAAGATATGGCGGCGATGGCTCCCGGACTTTCTGCGCTGGACTTTATGACTTTACCGCGCTACCAGATTTACGCCTCATTCCAGCAAGATGGCAAAAACACCGGCTGGATACAAGGCAAAACTATGCCAGCGCCCCCTGCCATACAGACAGCCGCGGAACTAAAAGCCAGGAGCATGTCAAAGTACGGTAAACCTACAGAAGAAGTGGAAGCTGAATATCTCGAAACGTTAACAACAGATAGCCCCTCCGATATAGATTTAGAAAACGTATCTGTTGGAAGGAGGAAAAAGCCATGACTCTTCGACTGGGTTTTCGCGACGAGAAGATGCTTTGGCAATTGGCAGCGTTGCAGCGCTTTACCGGAAATAAGGGATATGGCTTAAGCCGTATCACGGCTAACAATAATTTTGGCGGGGGAGGGCGCGGCTATGTCAGATAGGATTTCCAAGAAACGCTTGGAGGAAATCGCCCCGGCTTTAAGCGAGCGGGATAAAGATATTCTATCCGACCTCCGGCGCTGCCGCTACCTTACTACCAAACAAATTGGGCAATTGCATGTTACCGATGCCTCTACGCCTATTGCCGGATTAAAAGCGGCAAACCGCAACCTCAACAAATTACAGGGCTTAGGGCTAATAGAAACGCTTACCCGGCGCATCGGCGGAGTACGGGCAGGATCGGGTTCGCGTATCTGGTATATGACTGACGGCGGTGAACGTTTACTGCGGCTCGGCAATCATAACGCATATCCGCGTAAACGCTCCTTTGAACCGTCCACCTATTTTCATAAATCATACTCTAGCTGTGGCAGAGTGCTATGTCCAGTTGAAAAAACTCTGCGTCAGCCGCAGCTTACGGCTGATTAAGACTGAATTTGAGCCGTACTGCTGGCGTGATTACACTATCAAGGGGCAATTAGCCACACTGCGGCCAGATCTATTCGTTGTCACAAACTGTGACGATTATGAGGATCGGTGGTTTATAGAGATTGACCTCGACACCCAAGCGCCGGTTACGGTTGTGGAAAAGTGCCGCCGCTACCACGATTATTACCGGAGCGGGCTGGAGCAGAAGCAGCATGAGGTGTTTCCCTTGGTGGTCTGGATCGTGCCGGACTTGAGCCGCAAGGACAGCATCACTACGCATATTAAAGATGAGTTTAAGAAGATGCCCAGGATTTTTATCGTGATCACACCAGACGAGTTGGAAACATTGATCCAGCAGGGCGCGGACGGAAAGGCGTTATGTTAGGTAAGAAAGGGGGCAGCATTATGACAGATAAGCAAAAACAGGCCATTCGGGAGATGCGGCGGGTGGGATTAACTTATAGTGAGATTGCCAATGCCACTGGTTTGCCGCCAAATACGGTCAAATCATTTTGTCACCGGTATAACATTTGCGTTATAGGCGCTTCCGGCGACGAGGGACGGACTGTATGTAGGCAATGCGGTAAGCTGCTTGAGCATTATCCAGGAAAGAAAAAGAAACAATTTTGTAGCGATAACTGCCGCACTAATTGGTGGAACCGGAACCGCCAGTGGTTACATCGCAAAAAAGTGCATCATTTGCTTTGTCACTGCTGTGGCGCGGTGTTTGAAAGCTATGGAAATAAACAACAAAAATACTGTGGCCGCGATTGTTATATCCGCAGCCGCTACGGGGAGGGATTGCCATGAGGTTAGAGCAATTCCGGCGCGAGAAAGATTACGGCGCGGCGCTGGCTATCGCCGGAAATCTTCTACACCGTGAGCTGATAACCCCTGGAGAGTACCGTAAGGTCGAGACGGCGCTCATCAAGAAATACTGCCCGGTTATCGGCTCGCTAAAAAGTAGCGCCGCTGGCAACTTTCCCCGAAATGGGCAAGCACTTTAATACTTTGCAGGAAGGAGGTAAATGTATGGAGCCGATTGTAAGAGAGCAAATATTGAAAATTAGGGACACTGGAGAAACCAACATGTTTGATGTGAATATGGTTGCACAAATCGCCATGCGCGAGAGCTACTATGAACTGGCAGATTATTTACAGGATCACAAAAAAGAATACAGCCGCTTTATTCTGAGCGGAAAAGAAAAGGAGTGATTACAGTGAGCATTAAGTATAAACTAACCAGCGATGAGCGAAAAGCTTTCGTCAAAGCAATCAGTGAGATTCTGGAATCAGAGGCCACCTATAGCGGTACACCAGCTTTTGCTTATGAGATTGGTTGCTGCACGGTAGACAAAAACGGCATACTAACTTTTTCAGAAGATACTGCAACCGAAACATCATTGATGCTGGTTACCGCCTTGAAAGAGCGTGGATACGAGCCAGAAGTCACTGATGATGTTGTTACAACGGAAAATCATGTGGTGGTAGTCGAAGTTTCCAGAGAAGGCTTCAGCGATGAAGCACTGGAAAACTTGCGGAAAATCATCGCCAGCAAGTCAGCGCTCTTCAAAAAAGCCCTTGGTACAGATAATGATTTGCCATTCAACAAAGATGCACAGTCTGGCGATGCTGATTACCTGTCGTTTGATGTCATCGAAGATAAACTGTGTTTCCCCTGGTTTACCGTAACTGGAGCTGATGGCGAAACCGATGCTTACACCCGCTTTATCTTGGCCTTGTGTGAAATGGCCAAGAAACAAAAGCGCGTTACCGCAAAGGAACATGACATTGAGAACGAAAAGTTTGCCATGCGGGTATTTCTGATCCGCTTAGGTTTTATAGGGGACGAGTATAAAACAGCCCGCAAAATCCTGCTGAGGAATTTGACTGGTAACAGCAGTTGGAAAAGCGGCCAGAGTCCGAAAAAAGTGACAATAGAACCAGACAGCGCCGGAGAAACTTGCCCTGGCGAATCCGAAAACATGGAGGAAGTAGTACATTATGAGAACCAATAACAGCCTTCCCAGCAAAGCCGCCGTGGAAGCGCGGCGGGCAAGATATCAACCGGGCTGCCGGGTGGAACTCATCTCAATGGATGATCCATACAGCGAACTAAAGCCTGGTGACCAGGGTACGGTTCAATGTGTAGACTCGGCCGGTACGGTGTTCATAGACTGGGATTGCGGTTCCAGCCTTGGTGCTGTATATGGCGTTGACCAAATCAGGAAGCTGTAAATCGTGGAAACTGGGGGGATTTGCAAAAATCCCCCTTGCTTTATTTGGCGAAGAGAGTGATAGATGGTGTGCCGTCCATCAACAAAACGGTGGTAAACAATTGTAAACTGCGAGGTGACAAATCATGCGGGAGATAAGGAAAATTGAAGCACGAGCAACAGGTCCCATACAGCGCAAACGTGTGGCGGCATATGCCCGTGTATCGTCTGGCAAAGACGCCATGCTTCATTCCCTATCGGCGCAGGTCAGTTATTACAATAACTATATTGGCAAGCGCGGTGACTGGGAGTTTGCGGGCATTTATGCGGACGAAGCTCTAACTGGGACAAAGGGCGCACGCCCAGAGTTCCAGCGGCTGCTTGAAGATTGCCGGGCCGGGGAAATTGATATGGTCATTACCAAATCAATCACACGCTTTGCCCGGAACACGGTGATTCTGCTAGAAACCGTACGTGAATTGAAACTGCTCGGCATTGATGTTTTCTTCCAGAAGGAAAATATCCATTCTATCTCTGGGAATGGCGAGGTAATGATTTCTATCCTCGCTTCATACGCACAGGAAGAAAGCCGCTCGGTGTCTGAGAACTGCATATGGCGCATCCGCAAAAAGTTCGCTGAAGGTCGCCCTAATACAGGGCGAATGCTTGGGTACAGGCTGACTGACAGCAAACTGCGAATAATCACTGGGGAGGCTGAAATTGTACGGCGTATATTTACTGATTACCTATCCGGTAAGGGTAAGCTGGCCATTGCAAAATCTTTAAACGCAGATGGTGTTCCAACAATAAATGGGGGAATTTGGCGGGAGAATACCATAAGAGGAATTTTGCAAAATGAAAAATATACCGGTGATATGTTGCTGCAAAAAACCTTTATTCCAAACCACTTGACTAAAAAAACGCACATAAACCGAGGCGAATTACCAAAATACCATGTGGCTAATAGCCATGAGGCAATTATTGACAAAAAAGTGTTTGCAGAGGTTCAACACGAAATTGAACGGCGAGCAGCAAAATATCCTCCTAATACCAGGCAGAGTAATAGATACCCCTTTGCAGGATTAATTCAGTGTGGTCAATGTGGAAAACGCTATCAAAGAAGAATTGCTAACGCTGGGAGTAAATATGCCAAACCGGTATGGATTTGCACTACCTTTGACATTCAAGGGAAGGCTGCATGTTCTTCACAGCAGATACCAGAGAATATCCTCATGGATAAAGCTGCCGAAGCCCTCGGCCTATCAGACTTCGACGAAACGGTTTTCACTGACCAAATCGCTAAAATATGGGTACCAGCCCACAATAAACTAACTTTTGTGTTTCGGGATGGGCATACCTCAGAAGCTTTATGGCAAAACCCGTCGCGCCGTGAAAGTTGGACAACGGAAATGAGGCAAGCTGCACGGGAACGCCAGCAAGCTATTATCGAAGGGAGGTGCAAAAAGTGAGTTCAGCAAACGGAAGAAAGGTGAATGTTATTCCGGCGAAGATGGACTTGCCCTATATGGCGATTGGTCAGGACTATCAGAAAAAGCGTGTCGCTGCTTATGCCCGCGTTTCCACCGATGAAGAGGAACAGCTATCCAGCTATGAAACACAGATCAATGTATTCACCCGCCAGATCAAGAAAAACCCTGCTTGGGAGTTTGTCGAGGTATATGCCGACGAGGCAGTCAGTGGCACCAACATTAATAAACGTGAAGGATTCAAGCGTATGGTTGCCGATGCGCTGGCTGGAAAAATTGATCTGATTCTGACCAAGTCTATCAGCCGTTTTGCCAGAAATACCGTTGATACTCTCACTACTGTACGCAAACTCAAAGAAAGTGGCGTTGAGGTGTACTTTGAAAAAGAGAACATCTATACGCTGGACAGTAAGGGTGAATTGCTCATTACGATCATGTCTTCGCTGGCGCAGGATGAATCTCGGTCTATCAGCGAAAACGTCACTTGGGGCAAGCGGAAAAGCATGGAGGATGGCAAAGTCTCACTGCCTTATAAGCGTTTCCTAGGCTATGAAAAAGGTGAGGATGGGCTACCACGAATAGTAGAAGCTGAGGCAAAAATAGTACGTCAGATTTATGCGTTGTTTTTAGAGGGACAAACCTACCGTAATATTGCGCAACTCCTCACAGAACAAGGTATCCAGACTCCCAGCGGTAAAACCAATTGGAGTGTCAGTACAGTCATGAGCATTCTCAGCAATGAAAAATACAAGGGTGACGCTCTATTGCAAAAAACCTTTACTGTGGACTTTCTCAACAAAACCATGAAAAAGAACGAAGGCGAGTTAACTCAAATCTACATTGAAAACTCCCATCCGGCTATTATTAACCCAGAAACCTTTAACCTGGTGCAGAGCGAGATTAAGAAAAGGCAGCCAAATCGACGGCAATTAAATAACAACAGCCCCTTTGCCGCCAAAATTATATGTGGTGAGTGCGGCGGTTATTACGGCTCAAAGGTCTGGCATTCTACCAGCAAGTATCAATATAAGGGCTGGAGGTGCAATAGAAAATATGCTGATGATGTACGCTGTAATACGCCGCGTATACGGGAGGAGGAGTTAAAAGTAGCATTTATTCAGGCGTTTAATCAAATACTAGGCGATAAAAATCGTTATATTGACCAGTTTGAGGAACTGCTGCCACTACTAGCCGACTCCTCCGCGTTGGAGACTAAGCTTGAGGAGGCACAGACTGCGTGTGATGCCGCAGTCGGACGTATGCGCCGCTATGTGGAGGAAAATACCAGACAGATACAAAACCAAGAGGAATACAAGCGCCACTTTTGTGAATTGGATGATGAATGCAAAGCAACAGGAAAATTTGTGGCGGACATCAAGGGTGAAATACTGGAACGTGGTATCCGCAGGGAAAAAATCCGTAGGTACCTTGATGAGTTAAGGCAGGTTGGTGATATCGTGACGGAGTTTGATGAAGGCTTATGGCAGACCATGGTGGAATCAGTGACAATAAATACAGACAAATCTCTGATTTTTATATTTATGGATGGCACGGAAATACCAGTGAAACCGCCAGAACATAAGTAACGCGATGTGATGCGAGTACCTTACACTATGCCCGTGGTGCGATCCACGGGCTTTTCAAGCGACAAGTAGTAGGATAATTTGGCTTTACAGTATAACGCTTTGCATACTGGCAACAGTATGCTATCCTTGCTGTATAATATAAATGAAAGGAACAGAAATGGGAAAATTCATAAAAGTACCAATCGGCAAAAGTGGACAACCTATGCCAGTTGAGGTTTTAGAAAATAATAGCATGGTTCATTTTAAGGACTTAGAAAACAACAGATATTATGCTTACAGTGCTGGCGCATATGGTTTCTGCGATTATTATTTAATTCATAAAGCAGGAAAGGCAGCAATTTTTACGCCCTTTTGGGGCAGAAAAAACGGCATTGATTTTAGTGAGCGTAGCAACGGCGATATTATATACATGGCTTTATCGCAAGACGGTATTAAGAATATGACAATTGAGGAAGTCCTGCTACATATCATAGATATTTCTCAAGAGTATCCCGGCGCAGATGATATAACTTTCAAATCATGCGTTACAAATAAGCTACCATATGAAGTGACATACGATTTTATAGAAGAAAACGCTGACTAGAATTTATCTCTCTGAATTTTCTTGCATATCCTTTGAACAAAGCATAATGCCTGAATCACGCTCTATTGTTTCGTGTATATAACGATTGAGGCTTCTGCCTTGCTTCGCAGCATAGATTTTTAGCTTTTCTTTGCTGCCTTTTTTCACTCTAACAACAATACGCTCATAAACCCGGTTATTGTAGCTGTCTTTTGCTTGTGACGAAGTCCTACCGCCCATTTACACTCCTTTTTTCTATGGTACATCTTTTGACTAAATAGTGAAAGACCTGTAACAGGTATGGCGTGAAGTATGTCTTGTTTTCTGTTGGTGCAAGAATACACGTTTTGTGATCTTTGTAAATTATTGGTGCAAACGAGCATTTCTTGGTGCGGGCTGGTGCAAATGGATGCTCATTGGTGCATCGTGTATTCTTGCTCACTTATTTAGCCGCTGATTTTCGACTCCAAATCACTAATATTTGCCAGTTTTAATGCTGAAGATAGAAGAAAACCCCCTGTTTTAAGGGGTTTTCTTCCAGCCGTCTTTGGATCAAAGGTGACGTCTATACATGGTGCGGCAGAAGGGACTTGAACCCCCACCCTGCAGCCAGGACTAGAACCTGAATCTAGCGCGTCTGCCAATTCCGCCACTGCCGCATTCACAACAAATAATATAGCATATGCCTGAAAAAAAAGCAAGTTCTTTTCCTTAGTGATTTTGAAAAAACAAGAGAAATACCAAAAATTATTATGCATTTCAAATATATAAAAATACCATCTGTATTGGTATAATTTTATTTGATAAGAGCATTCATCCATGATATAATAATCTACAGACGTTTTATGCATATCGCTTCAGTATGGGTTGTTAGCATCAACGGTATGCATAAACTAAAATAAAGTTGCTATTATTTACTAAATGATTATTTTGAAGAAGAGGAGGGAAATTGATATGGAAAATGAAGAAAAAATCTCGGAAAATGTTTTGGAAGGAACTAGTATAGGTGCGGTTAAGATAGCCAACGATGTTGTTGCTACCATTGCCGGCTTAGCTGCGGCAGATGTAGAAGGTATTGCCGGCATGAGTGGTGGCGTGGCTGGAGGTATAGCAGAGATGTTAGGGCGTAAAAATCTTACGAAAGGTGTAAAGGTCGAGGTTGGGGAGACCGATGCTACTATCGAGATTTTTTGTATTGTAGAATATGGTACCAGCATCACTAATGTGGCTTCAAATGTGCAAAACAGGGTTAAAAATGCTGTAGAAAGCATGACCGGACTTACAGTAAACGCCATAAATGTGCATGTCCAGGGAGTAACTTTTCCTCAGGGCAATCCCAAAGCGGAAAAAACAGAAGAATAATAGTAATTTAGATAAATAAAAATAAAAAGTTACGAGCTTGACCCGGAATATTATAAGTTGAATATTCCGTGTCAAGCGCGTAATGAGCAAGAAAGGGTTTATGAGCATATATTTGTTTATTACCGGCGTTTTTATATAAGGTTTGTAGGAGGAGATTTTATGAATATTTTACGGCGTTTTTTACTGTTTTTATGGAGTTTGGGCTTGATAACTGTTGCGGCAGCCGTTGGAGTATGCGCCTTAAGACCAGAGGAAGCCCGCTTTAGTGTGGATAGGCTGTATAAGTTACTTACCCTTTCCGATTATTTTTGGTGGCTATTACTGGCAGCCGTGGTACTTTTATTATGCGGTATGTTGAGCTTGTTTGTATCTTTAGCAAAAAAATCTGCGCCACAACAGATAGTTATAGGTAAAAGTGAGGGCGGGCAGGTTAATATTAGCTTGCAGGCTGTAGATAGTGTGGTGCATAGAGCTGCGCTTACTGTTGATGGAGTAAAAGAAGTAAAATCTCGTCTAAACGCCGCTAATAATGGTTTGGGTATTAGTTTGCAAATAGCCTTGCCTCATGAGATGAATGTGCCGGAAACAGCCACTGCGGTACAAACAGCTGTGAAAGAGCAACTTCAGATGGTAACCGGGCTTGTGGTGGGTGAGGTTACTGTATTAATATCTACAGTAGAAGGTAAATCTTATAAACCTGTTCTGGGTCATGATCAAAAAATTACTCAAAATATGCCGGAAGAATAAGCGTAAAAGAATTAGCTGTATCTAACAAGTATAGCAAGGAGGTAAAGCAAATGGAGGCGGAGTTTTTTATAAAATTATGGCACAATCATAAAGGGAAAATTATTGGCGTACTTGGCGGTCTTGTTTTCGCTTTATTTGTTATAAGCTTTGGATTCCTAGAAGCATTATTTATTTGTATTTGTATAGCGCTTGGCTTTTATTTGGGAAAAAGGATAGATATGAAAATTAATCATCGCCAATCTACAGACGATATATTTAAAAACTAGGGGTTTTTATGAGTAAGGAGTATAATGACAAAACCTTTACTGAAGATTTTGAAGGTTTTGCCCTTTCCAAGCGGCGTAGAGCCCGTGAAGCGGCGCTGGTGATTCTGTATCAAGTTAGTTTTGGCAGCAATGAAGAGCAGGCGGTGGAATATACCTTAAACTCTTTAAATTTATCGCAAGATAGTGCAGCTTTTGCGCGTCAATTGGTGCAAAATGCCCGTGCGCTGGAAAAAGTTTCCGATAAATTTATAGCCGCGCATAGCCGCGACTGGGATTTTGATCGGTTGTTTAATATAGATGTAGCTATTTTACGTTTGGCTTTAAGTGAGCTAAGCAGCTCAACTCCATTTAATATTGTGATCAATGAAGCTGTAGAATTAGCCAAAAAATTTGGCGACAACGCGAGCCCGGCTTTTGTAAACGCAGTACTAGACGCCGTAAACCAAAAGACATAAAATTGAAGTAAGAGGAATTGGTCATGATACTCGCTTTAGATACTTCTTGCTATACAACTTCACTAGCGTTATTGGATGATTCCGGCCGTCTCTTAATAGATAAGAGGCGGCTTTTGCCCGTAAAGCAGGGAGTTTGCGGTCTTAGACAATCCGATGCGCTGTTTAAGCATCTGCAGATACTGCCCGATTTGGTGGCAGAAGTAATAAGTGATTTACGAGACAAACCACGCCTTATTGCCGTAGCAACTCGCCCACGGCCGCAAGAAAACTCTTATATGCCGGTATTCTTAGCCGGCGCTCAAACCGCCCGTTTGCTAAGTATAGCTTGGTCTTGCCCTTGCTGGAGTTTTTCACATCAGGAAGGGCATATTGCAGCGGCGCTTTGGTCCAATAGCACTATTTGGCGAAAACCATTTATTGCCGCGCATCTTTCCGGTGGTACCAGCGAGCTGCTGCTGGCTATTCCTCAAAATTTCGGTTATGATCTAAAAATTTTAGGCGGTAGCGATTTGCCGGCAGGCCAATTTATTGACCGTGTTGGTGTGGCGCTGGGCCTGCCTTTTCCGGCGGGGCCTGCTTTGGAGCAACTGGCTTTGAGTGCCCCGCCTTCTTCCTTAAAGCTTAGAGTTTCATCTAAAGGAGCGAATATGTCTTTTTCCGGCCCGGAGAGCGCAGCACGCCGTTTAATTGATCAAGGAGTAGATAAAGTACAGCTGGCTCAGGCGGTATTTAGTAATATAGCTCAAAGCTTGAGCAAGGCTTTGCAGGCAGCAGCAATAGCTGCCGACTGTTCACAGATATTGATCACAGGAGGGGTAGCTGCCAACACTTTAATTCGCGCTCAAATTGAACTAGAAAACCAGGGTTTAAAGCTGCATTTCGCCAACCCGGCTTATGCCGGAGATAATGCAGTGGGTATAGGGGCGCTGGCTGCTGCAAAGCTCGAACAAATTAAGGGAGGCGGGGGAGCATGAGTGTGGCTAAACGGCATATTTTACCCTTTTTTATTCCTATGCGCGGTTGCGCTTACACTTGCGTTTATTGCGATCAGCATAGTATCAGCGGTCAGGCTTTGCCGCCCACACCCCGTATTATAGAAGAACAAACTCTGGCTTATAAAGGTCCGTTCCCGGCTCAAGCGGCTTTTTACGGAGGTAGTTTCACTGCGCTGCCTTGGCATGAGCAGGAAGCTTATCTTAATGCGGTTCAGCCTGCGCAAAACGAAGGCTTTATCGATAGTATTCGTGTTTCTACCCGTCCGGACGCTATCGATAGCGCAAATTTAGAACGCCTTTCTAGATATAAAGTGACCACATTAGAATTGGGTATACAATCTTTTGATGCGGCTGTACTTAAAGCCGCCGGACGTATTTATAGCCCGGATACCGCCTGTAAGGCTTGTTTAGAGGTGCGCAAAGCAGGGCTTATTCTTGGCATACAGTTGATGAGCGGCCTGCCGCAAGATACAGCAGCCAAAAGCCTATCTTCCATGAAGCAAAGCTGCGAGATAGGCGCGGATTTTTTCCGTATTTATCCCACCTTAGTTTTGCAGAATACCCCCTTGGCATTTATGTATAATAAAGGTTTATACAAACCTCAGGAATTGACCGAGGCTGTTTTGCTTGCCGCACGGATGTTGGCTATAGCATTACAGCATGACATACCAGTGATCCGCTTGGGGTTAAACCCTTCTCAATATTTAGAGCAGGCACTAATAGCAGGGCCCTACCATCCGGCTTTTGGTCAATTGGTTCGTGGGGCTTTAACACTACAACAAGCCCTAGCGCTACTGACAAAGGTGGGTGAAGAAGCGGTTTTGCTAAATTTTCCCGCAACTGAGCGCTCGCTGCTATTTGGGCAAAAAAATGAGCAATGGCATCTGCTTCAAGAGCGCTGGCCTGCTTTAATTGCGCGCGAAGCGGCAAAATTGCCGCCAGGCACTTTGCAGGTGTATTTTAAGGGAGGCGCATCCATGACGCTTACCCGAAACGATTTTTTAAAAGAATTGAACGATCCTGTAAACGAACTTGCCCAATTGCTATAGAAGTGAATTTGCATTTCCTTATGCAGTGTGGTAGAATTATTTATCATCACAACAATAACGCCCAGCCTTGCGGCTACCCCCCAGCCAGTGAAAGGGGCTTTGTGAGGAGAGGCAAAAGTATTGAGGAGGATATATGAACAAAATACGTGTTCGTTTTGCGCCCAGCCCTACCGGGCCTTTGCATATTGGCGGGGCGCGCTCGGCTTTGTTTAATTATTTATTTGCCGCCGGGGCAAAGGGAGATTTTGTTCTACGTGTGGAAGATACAGATTTAGAACGTTCCAGCAGGGAATCTGAACAAAACATTATCGAGAGCTTGCGCTGGCTGGGCATAGAATGGAACGAGGGCATAGGGGCAGGCGGGGAATTTGGCCCTTACCGGCAAACGGAACGTTTGCCTCTTTATGTTAAGGCGGCTCAACAACTGATCGAGATGGGCTATGCTTATAAATGCTATTGCTCAGAAGAGGAATTGGAAGAAGTACGCATAGCTCAGCAGGTTGCCGGCGATACTCCTCACTATAACGGAGCTTGCCTTCATTTAACAGCTGAGGAACACTTGGCCAAAGAAGCAGCGGGCCTTAAGCCGGTAGTGCGCTTTGCCGTACCACCCCATCAGGAGCTGATAATCGAAGATGTGGTGCGTGGAAGGGTGATTGTTAATAGCGATGAAATAGGCGGCGATTTCGTGATACTTAAATCGGACGGCCTGCCCACCTACAATTTCGCCGCCGTGGTGGATGATCATCAAATGCAGATCACCCATATAGTGCGCGGAGAAGAGCATTTGCCCAATACGCCCCGGCAATTATTGATATATTTGGCCTTAAAGTATCCGCCGCCTATTTTCGCCCATGTATCTTTAATTTTAGGCCCCGATCATAGTAAAATGAGTAAACGCCATGGCTCGGTATCGGTGGTCAACTATAGGGAAGAGGGTTTTTTACCCCAAGCGCTGGTCAATTTTTTGGCGCTTTTAGGCTGGAGCCCTGAAGGAGAGCAAGAGCTTTTAAGTATGGAACAGCTAAAAGAGCAGTTTTCTTTAAACCGTGTTTCTAAAAGCCCGGCGGTATTCGATATAGCTAAACTACGCTGGCTTAATGCCCAGTATTTGCATGCTTTGTCAACAGAGGAAATAGCGGCGGGAATTACCCCTTATTTGCCGGTAGATTTTGACGAAAAACGCATTGTGCTATTAGCCGAAACTTTAGCTACTCATCTGGAAACCTTTGCCCAAGTTAAGGATTATTTGCACCTCATAGAGGGAGGGCCGCTTCCCGACATGGATGAAAAGGCAGCTGCCGTGTTGAATCAAGAACATGTAGCGCGCTTAATTTGCGCTTTCAGCGAACATGTCGAAGCTTTAAGCGAGGAAGAATTTACCGCTCCCGCTATTAAGGAAGCCATAAAGCAGGCGGGTAAAGAAACCGGCGCCAAAGGCGCCGCCCTCTTCATGGTACTGCGTGTTGCCATCACCGGTTGTATGCATGGACCGGATTTAGATAAACTTGCAGCTCTTATTGGCAAGAAAAACTTACTTAAGAGACTGAAATATTTGGAGGCTTAGTATGGCTATTAAACTATATAACACTAAATCACGGCGTAAAGAAGAATTCATCCCTCTTAAGCAAGGTCAGGTGGGCATGTATTGCTGTGGCCCTACGGTGTACAATTATATACATCTGGGCAATGCCCGGCCATTGGTGGTATTCGATACTATCCGCCGCTACTTTATATGGCGGGGCTTTGATGTAACATATGTGCAGAATTTTACCGATGTAGACGATAAGATCATTCGGCGTTGTGAAGAAGAGAAAAGCAGCCTTCAGGCATTAACGGAAAAATATATTGCAGCTTATTTTGAAGATGCCCAAGCTTTAAATGTACTACCTGCTAATATACATCCTCGTGTCAGCTCGCATATGAAAGAAATCATATCTATGATAGAAGATATTATAGCTCACGAACACGCTTATGAAGCGGCAGGAGATGTGTATTTTGATGTTCGCTCTTTTTTAGCTTACGGTGAACTTTCCGGACGGGATATAGATGAAATGCGCAGCGGCGCCAGAGTTTTGCCAGGCGAAGCCAAGCGCGACCCCTTGGATTTTGCCTTATGGAAGGCAGCTAAGCCCCAAGAACCTGCTTGGGAAAGCCCTTGGGGCTATGGTCGCCCCGGTTGGCATATTGAATGCTCTGCCATGAGCTGCAAGTATTTAGGCGCCGATTTTGATATACACGGCGGTGGAGCAGATTTGGTGTTTCCTCATCACGAGAATGAAATAGCTCAAAGCCGGGCGGCTAACGGAGCTGGTTTTGCCCATTATTGGCTGCATAACGGTTTTATTACCGTAAACGCAGAAAAAATGAGCAAAAGTTTGGGAAATTTCTTTCTATTACGGGAAATTTTAGCTAAATTTTCCGGAGATGTTGTGCGTTATTATCTATTGAGCACTCATTATCGCAGCCCCCTAGATTTCGCCGACGATAAGCTGGCTGTGGCGGCTAAAAGCCTAGAGCGCATACGCAATAGTTTACTTCTTTTAGAAGAAGCAAAGGAACAGGCAGTAGACACTCCTGCCAGACTGCTAGAGTGTTGTAAAGCGGCGCGGGAGGAATTTATTGCCGCAATGGACGATGATTTCAATACCTCGTTGGCTATTTCGGCTATTTTTTCTTTCTGCCATGAGCTTAACAGCTATTTGAATGCTAAAATACTTCCTGCGAAAGCCGATGTAGAGGCAGCTAAGCTGCTGTTTGACGATTATGAAACAGTGCTGGGTATGATAAAACCTGTAGTACCGGAAAAAGAGGGCTTAGAAGAGTCGTTGCTGGAATTATTGCTTAGGGTGCGGGAACTCTCCAGAGCTAAAAAGGACTGGGCAACTGCCGATGCTATACGTAATGGATTGAAAGAGTTGGGCATAATTATAGAAGATACGCATCAAGGGGTTAGATGGAAAAGACAATAAAACCCACATTATCACAATAATTATTCCAGGTATATAACTCATGACGCAAAATAGCGTTAAGAAGTTGACAAATAAAAATACCGGGGCAAGAGATTGGTTGGCTGTAGCCGCATTTCTGCTAATAATGTTATTTTTGGCATATGCCTTAAGTATGGGCGCGCTTAACTTCGCCCTTTTTATGGCTGATTTTTTTCATGCCAAAATATGGCCCCCTATGGATATGGTAGCAGAACAAGCTGCAATACAATCCCCTATGATTTTGGAACCTGGGCCAAAGTGGGTATCTGCCAATAAAAATATCATAGAGGAATTATTGGCGCCACAAAACTCTTTCTTAACAAAGCCGCCTGTTATACCGCAAAAAAGCTTTACCACAATTACTATTAATGCGGTTGGCGATTGTATTCTAGCCAGCGATATTAATCGGGCGCCTACAGATAGTTTTGAATATTATATCCATACTCTGAATAAACCATATAGTTATTTTTTTGCCAATGTTAAAGAAGTGTTTGCCACCGGCGATATTAATATAGCTAATTGTGAAAGTGTTTTTACTCGTTATGAGCATGCGCGAAAAAAAAATGGCGACAGAGTATTTTGGTTTAAAAGTGACCCCAATTATGTTAATATCTATGTAAGCGGCGGTATAAATGCGGTTAATGTGGCCAATAATCATACTCATGATTTTGGTGAAAAAGGTTTTGAAGATACATTACAGGCCCTTGCCGCTGCAGGAATTCATTCCTTTGGCTACGACAGCATTGCTTATATGGAAGTTAAGGGTTATATTGTAGCTTTACTTGGCTATTGTTTAGTGGGCAGGCTTCAAACAGAGCAGGATTTAAAGACCATAGCGCATGCCATAAAAGATGATTTAGCGCAAACAGTAAAAAAATCTGATCTTATGATAGTAACTTTTCATTGGGGAGAGGAATATGCTCCTGAACCAAGCGCTTATCAAGAGCAGCTAGCGCGGCAGACCATTGATAACGGAGCTAATTTATTAATTGGGCATCACTCTCATAGCTTGCAAAGAGTCGATATTTATCGAGAGAGGCTAATAGCTTATAGCTTGGGTAATTTCGTTTATGGCGGTTCACTTAAGCCGTTTAAAGAAACCATCATTTTGCGACAAACATTCTTTATGGATGATGAACTACGCCTGCTGGACCATTCTATATATGATTTAATTGAGGCGGAAACATATAGCGGTAGCGGATATAATAATTTTCAGCCGGTTTTGGGCAGGCCAAGCAACTGATTATACGCGGCAAATAGTTTCGCTTTCAAGTAAATACTAACGCTGTCTTCGACCGCAAGTGCTGAGTGTTGAATGTTGACCTCCCAGGCTTTTGCCTGAGGCAAAACCACTGGTATGCACGTAGCTATTGCTCGCGATGATACATCGCGGCACTAGCTCAGACCTC